>Ga0316191_10003898_pt1 | contig 11085 bp, 9 predicted proteins | sample Eddworburr2cm_MG_FD_204928 | JGI IMG/M metagenome (GOLD analysis project Ga0316191, IMG submission 204928) | Coastal sediment microbial communities from Maine, United States - Eddy worm burrow 2 cm | ecosystem: Environmental > Aquatic > Marine > Coastal > Sediment | place: USA: Maine | collected... | reverse complement strand
CAGTCGGCTGTCAATTGATTCCGTGTAATTATGGTGCTGCAGCCTAATAATAATATTTGGTACAAAAAGCTACATCTGAAAATATATTAACAATGTGCTTTTCGGTGAAATCCAGTAAAATATGATGATATTCGCGACAGATATGGAAGAATATGGAATAGGTGGATCCAAGTCTCTAATTTATTTGTGTATGAATTTTGCAATTTCAGCATAATTACGTTTTTTTGCACTTATGTTGAAAACTATCCAATATATTATGTTCGGTCACGAAATATGGAAACATACAATTCTTGCGAGATTTTCATCAAGATGGTCAAGATAGACTTTCGTCCCTGTATTGTCGCTGGTATTGGTTTTCTCGGCTCATGCCGTTGACGTAGAAGGTTCTTACGAAAAGGGTATTGAAGATATGAGCGCTGATGGTCTGCTGTTAATTATTTATGTGCTGCTGGCATTGGTCTTTTCATTTCTCTGTTCAGTGGCGGAATCGGTGCTCTTAAGCATTACACCTTCATATATCGAAGGGCAGAAAGAAAGGCGGCCTAAGCATGCGGTGCTTTTGAAACGACTGAGACAAGATAATGTGGACCGGTCACTTGCGGCCATTTTGACACTAAACACTATTGCGCATACGGTTGGCGCGATCGGTGCCGGGGCCAAAGCGACAGTCGTATTTGGAAGCGCTTGGTTTGGCCTGTTTTCGGCTGTAATGACGCTTTTGATCCTTTTTCTTTCCGAGATCGTGCCCAAAACTTTAGGCGCCGTCTACTGGTCAAAACTTGTAGGCCCTACTTCGTATTTTGTAAACACTCTGATTGTGGTCCTTTACCCGATCGTGTGGATTTCGGAGAGACTAACAAAGTTTATTTCACACGGAAAGGATATTCACATTTTCAGTAGAGACGAATTCATCGCCATGGCTCAGGTCGGTGTAGAGACGGGGCATATTCGCGATAAGGAATCAAGAATTATCCGAAACATATTCCGATTCGAGTCGCTAAAAGTGGACGATATCATGACACCACGTGCCGTAATCTTCGCATTGCCCGAGGATATGAAAATTACTGATTCGTTGAAACAAGTTACTCAAAACCCTTTTTCTCGTCTGCCGCTATATGCGACACGTATTGACGACATAACTGGTTTTGCTCTTAAAGCGGATGTTCTAATTAACGCTGCCCATGAGCGAGGCGATGAAAAACTCAAAGCATTGAAACGTGAAATACTTGTTGTTCCGGAGTCGGTATCGTTGATAGCAATGTTGGAGCGGTTTCTTAAGGATCGCCAGCACATTGCTATAGTCGTCAATGAGCATGGAGGGACGGATGGACTGGTGACACTAGAGGATTTAATCGAGACGCTTATGGGCATGGAAATTATGGATGAAACAGACGATGTTGAAGACATGCGCGCTCTGGCACGGAAACAATGGAAAGTACGTGCCAAGGCAATGGGGCTTGATGCTGATATCTTTATCAAAGAAAGGCCGAACAAAAGCGTGGAGCTGACGTGAAGAAGTCTGGCGGCTTATCGTAAAGACCATGCAGGTTCGGAATGCATTTGGCACGCAGCTCAAGCCTGACGTTACGATTCCATATTACTCCAACGTATCTTAAAAATAATCCTTTGGGAAAAACCTGTGATATATTCAAAATTGAATTGAACATTATCGTGTAATTCTAATCGTTCAAGCCATAGATCTGCAAATCCGCATTCAACCGAATATCGGTTTTCGATTTAGAATATTGACCTACGATCCGGATTGGACAGGTTTTTTAGGTCTGAAAAAGAAGGCGGTTTATATGGGGTGCAAGCGAGAGAGAACTACCAGCAGAGTGGTCATCAGAAGGTTTCAGATGCGTTTTTAAACAATTATGGGAAGCGTGAATTCAATTGAAAATGCGCATTGCCTGATTCCGCTCAGATTTTTTATCGAAGGGCGCTCAGTCACAATAATTTCGGAAAAATTGAATACAATCTGGCAACCATCGCAGACTATGCCGGACTAACGGACAACAACCCGTGGAATCTGGCCAACACCGTGGAAACGAACATTTTGGAGCAGCTCAGAGAGTATGGACACATCGATTCCTATGAGAAAGTAGGCGAAGATCCGAAAGCACCGAAATATATTATCAGAAGATTTGGTGCCGATAGCAACGAAAATTCGGGGGATGTGGTAGGGTCGGTAAAGAGAGAATCTCGATAACCACACGAATTAATATAGATTTCAGAGATTTTCTAAGATCGCATGATATATATATGATATTATATGGGTGTCAAAGCATCCCTGTCGGGACGCTTCGACTGAGAGACCATTTATTTTTTTAGTTTTTTTATTAGTAGTCTTTGTATGAGAATTAAAGCAAGTGTAATGGTCAAATAAGATAAGAATGCTAATAGATTTCGTGTGAAAAAGAAAGATGTCCAAATTTAAAAGCAATCATCAAAAAAAAATAAAAAAAATGGTCAAAGGAAGTTCCCCACACGGGTGGTTGCTTTTTTTTAAATGGTGTCGTTAGAACTTCTGATGAAGTTGCTATAGTATGATGATAGGAGATGATTGCAATTAAATTTTGGTTTAATTTTGGTCAAAGGTCATGGACAACTGGCAGGATTTTTAAGCAGGTTATTCAGGTACAGGAAGGTTAAATTTAAAATGGTCAGAGAGAGGAATAATCACTGCTGCTTCTTGCCAGATTTCGAATTGATCTTTCTGAGGTGTCAGTTGATCGTTTAAATATTATGGTCGATTTTCTCACGCATAACTCCGCTTCGTAATGGTTAACTTGCGCATCGCTTCCTTCCTTTAAACGTGGGTGAAAACACTCAATCGATTTGAGCCATTATCCCCTTGTCACTATCCCTCATGTTCAGATTTTAAAAACTCTAAAACCTAATAACCTATTGAAACTTAATGGAATAATGCAAAAGCGTTGTATTGGTATGTTTTTTGATAAGTTCATGTACAAATAGGAGAACAGTGAATTGGCGAGTGTGAAAAAGGACAACGCAAAAGGTAACACAAAACCAAGACTCTTGCTCGTTGAATCTTATGAATTGATTCGCGATATCTTTAGAGAGTTATTTGAAAATCATGGGTATTACATAATCGCAGCAGACACGGCCAAAGATGGGCTGAAGATTTTGAACGATGAATGCTTTGATATCGTAATATGTGACTTTGATTTGCATGACAGCACCGGAATTGAATTTTTCGAGTCCACCAAGAATATTTGCCAGGACAGAACCAACGTTTTGATGATTACCTATGGTGACCTTGTAAATATTACAGAAGAAGAAATACTAAATATACACCACATTATTGAGAAACCATTTTCCTTTGAAAAACTTTTAAGAATCGTTGAAGGCGCTCCCAAAAATAACATGATTACATAAAAAATTAATAAACGTTTCAGGAAAGGTTGACACAGAAATGGTATTCAATTCGATCTCTGATGGTAAGAAAAATATCGTAATGGAGAGGTTAAAAGGATTGAATAACATAGAAAGAATTATGCTCCTGGACAGATACGCCCGGCAGACAGAAAATATTTACTGTACGTTCAGTGCTGAGAAGAACATTGATATTATAATCAAGATATTTCAGCTCAAGTTCAACAATGTTGCTTTGGTTGATGCTTATGTGAATGGGGATCCTATTGTTGATCATCCCGGTTGCAGACTTAGCGATTTTTTGGACAATGAATTGGTCAATTAATGGATACGGAGATGATAAAATGAAACCTGCTCATGTCAAAAACATGCCTTTCTTGCAGAATCGACGGAAATCATCGGCAATTCAGACAACGCTTTATGAGTTGATGGAGACGGTTATCGATATCGCTGACCCTGATGAAAAAGACCTGGTAAACGAAGTGACAATCAATATGCTGACAAAGGCAAAACCCAGCGTCCGAGTTAGCGCACAATAAGAGATTGTTACCGGAACCTGGGATGGAGAATTGTGAAAAGAAATGAGATCTCGACATGTAAATCGGATTGGCTCTTTTGGAAAGAATTCATCAGGCGATCTGGTGATGACTTACGAGGAGAAGGTAAAACTTTTCAATGCGAAGCGTTACCTGATGCCAATGCTCCCTGAGGGAACAAAAAACTGGATAATGCGGGATTACATCAGATACATTGACCAGCACGGAAGATGGTATCCCCAATCTGCATCGTCTAAATTGGCACGGACAAACTCGTATCATGCCAGTTTATGATTACTGGACAGGATCTGCAGATCCGTATTCAACTGAATATCTGTTTTTGATTTAGAACATTGACCTGCGATCAGGATTGGACAGGTTTTTCATTATGAGGAGAAAAACCGGGGTATGTATATATGAGGTGCAGGTGAAAGGGAACTACCGGCAGAGTGGGTATGGGAAGGTTTGGGATATGTTTTTAAGCATTATTGGGAAGGGTTATTCTGGCTGTAAGAGTGCGTTGATGGGTTGCTATACGCTTTGGCTATCGTAAGACGATTATTGATAGCGGCGGTACATATTAATAGCAGATATTTGGAATTTTAAAACCCGTAAATATTTGAGATTACCAAACGTTACTTGCAACTTTTTAGGGTTGTATATTCATAGACGTATACACAACAGTGAGGATCTTGCTTGACCCAATTGTTTCACTGAAATTCACTTAATGCCCTGATAAACAGAACCGGGTTACCCTACCGCAGCATAAAAAAATGCCCATTCCACCTCCTCATTTTCTTCACGACTCTTTTTGTCGTTGAGAAGTATTTATGGCAAACAAACGGTTTCGGTAGCCCGCATAATGCGCCCTTTCTCTGCTACAGCGGCCGGCAGACTATGCGGTGCGGCCATGGACCCTATCCATGAACAATTTGATCCTCTCCGCCCAGAATTGGAACGCGTCTTCGGCGGATCCCCACTTGGTGAATTTTTCTTTCAGCCCGAACGTTCTTTTATCCTTGGCCGCACTAATCACATCCTGTGTCATGGAGTCGAAAACCACCAATTCGGCTGCCGTTGCTCCTGACCCGGACCACAATTGCCCGTCGCGCTTCTGCCGGCTTTTTTCCCCAAAGCCGATCAGACCGTCGGCCGTGATTCCGCATATATCCGGACGGCTCTGCTTGAGGTCTGTGATTGCAAGGCGGAGGCGTGCAACATCGGGCGCGGGAGAGGCGATGATGGGGTAATTCTTTTTAAGGGTGTCGACCAACCGGCGTCTGAAGGCATCCGCCAGCCCTTTCAACTCCTGGGGGTCCATGCCTTTGTATTCCGAATCCGGTGAAAAGAAGAAAACCACCGGGTCAAGCATCAGCCGGTGGTACTTTGAAAAATCAACTCCAGGTTTGAGCCAGCGCATCTTGGCGCCGCCGGGCGGACCGGGCTGAAGCGTTATCTCTGGATGGCCATACGTGCTCAGGCATAGCAGTGACTCCTGCGATGCCGCGGCCGCATCCGCATGAAGAGGGATTTTCGGCAGGGTGCGTTCGAATGCGTCCACACACTCCGCGTCCCATTTCGTTCCAGCGCCACGTTTCAGTATCGAAAGCGCCTCGTAATAGGTTTGGCCTTTCTGATAAGGCCGGTCTGTGGTGATAGCGTCGAAACCATCTGCCACAGCGAGGATTTTCGCCCCCAGAGGTATATCAGCACTTTTCAGACCCTCGGGGTACCCGCGGCCGTCCGGACGTTCATGATGGCAGCGAATGTAGGATAACGCCGAACCTAAAAAATCAAGGTCCTTTAGAATTTCCGCACCGGTGGTGGGGTGACGAGTGATTTCTCGAACGATTTCCTTGGGATTGTCTCCTTCATGCGGCAGAAACAGGTAGTCCGGAAAACCGATCTTCCCGATGTCGTGCAGCAAGCCGGCCAGCTCTACGAGATCCGTTTCCTCGTTGGTCATTCCCATTTCCGCCGCGATCAAACCGGCGATTTGTCCAACCCGTTCGGCATGTCCATGGGTATATGCATCGCGGGCTGCAAGTGCCTTGGCCATTGAAGATACGGTTGCAATGGTATTGCGCCGCACCTTCTGGTTCGTCTCCTCCAGTTCCTTTACCAGCATCTCCAGGCGATACTCCCGCGCCTCAACCTTGACCATCATGAGACCCATAGCTTCAGCGATGGCTCGAATGGGTTCGCCTGCACCCGGACCGGTGAGTTCCATGACATCATTCGAATACCGTCCCGCTGCAATATCCGCGATGATTTCAAGCAGTCGATTCAGTTCTTTCAAATGCTAATCTCCCCAAAGCGTTTCGCATCCAAGGAGAAGGGAACCGTTCAATAATTCATCCATTCTTGGATCCGAGTATTTTGCCATGCCAGCCTGGCCGGATGCTCTCTGATATCGGCGAACCCTGATATTGGTTCTCCTACAGCAAATAAATCCCTCCTGCCGGCAATACGGTCATCGCCAGCGTGGAAAAGGCGGAGAGAAAATGAGGCAGGTGGCGGTTTAAAGGTATGACAATCAATTTATTGATAAACAGCCTTAAAACATTTTGTCAAGATTACAATGGTTTTTGGTTTAGAATTTCAAATTGGCAGTGGCGGCCATTTTTCTTTTTCTCGTGCCTGGCACAGGTGGTAACTTTCTCCATTAGCCTGCAAGATGTGGCATCTATGATTGAGACGATCCAGCAATATGCCGGTTGACCGTGGCAATTGACGAGATGGTATAAGAGATGGGGTGGTCAAGTATTCGAAATCACAGGTCCACCTTTATCACTACCAGAGTGATATCATCTTCCGGCGTCTCATCTCCTCGGAATTGCTCAAGCGCCTCAGTAATGGAGTCCACGATCTGTCGGGAGGACGCCGTTTGGTTGTTACGTATGATTTCCATTAACGCTTTTTTTCCGAACATCTCGTTGGACTGATTGCGCATCTCCCAGATACCGTCGGTGCCGATCATAATAACCTGTCCGGGTTCCATGCGACGGTGAAAGGAGTCGTATTCGAAAGTCTCGTCCAATCCGAGCGCCAAGCCATGACCTTTAAGTTCATCGAACGCGTCCGAAGAGGGAACATAGACCAGGGCCGGCTCGTGCCCTGCGCGAACCCACCGGACCTCCGTCTCGCGCGGCGTGAGTTCACAGTAGAAGAAAGTCATGAAGTTTCCGGTCTGCGCAGTGTCCAGGCTCAAATATCGGTTGACCTCGTTGATGATGTCGGCCGCTTCGCCGGGCATGGAAGAACGCAGCATAATCAGGGCCCGCGCTGTAGCCATAAGCAAAGCTGAGGATACGCCGTGACCCGAGACATCCCCGACGACCACGGCCAGTCCGTCCTGACCGCCTCGGTTCGTTTGGATAAAATCGTAATAATCTCCACCTGTTTCATCACAATATATACTCGTACCCGCGATATCGAATCCAGGGAGCGATGGATCCCCGTGGGGCAAAAGACTCTGTTGCACCTCCTGGGCAAGCCCCAGGGCGTTTTTCATGCGCATGTGTTCATCGATCTTGGGGACGATTTCATTGAATGCGTGGATCAGCTGGGCGCGTTCATCTTTCATACGGGCTTTGAGCCTTACCGAAAAGTCGCCTTTCGCAAGCCGTTTCCAGGCGTCGATGATGGTCAGTATATGGTCGGTGCTGAGGCGGGAGGTGAAAAGGGCCACTATAGCTACGAAAAACAACGCCAGCACGACGGCGATTCCAGTGATGGCCGTCTGGTTTTTAGAATACTCCCAAAACATCTGCCCAACCTCTTCAGGCAAAGTCATGACCACCGATTTTGGGACGACAATCACGAAATACTTGTCCGCGATCATAGCGGCATATGCCCATAGTGAGTCCACGCCTTTGTATGGCATATCCAGGTATCCGGATTTCCTGTTTTTAATATGACGGTACACCTCCTCGATTTCCGAGCTCTGAATCAATATTTCGCCCATCGGTTTCGAACCGGGAAAGGACGTTTTTCCCTGCGAGGAAATGGCCCAAATTGCTCTTTTGTTTGAAAGGGAATTCGTTTGCTCACCGACGATAAAAGAGGACATCTTTTCAAACCAACGGGAGGTCGTTTCACTTTCCACGAGGGCATGGGTGATCTTGATATCCACGGCGGTTACACCAGCCAACGATCCGTCCGGGCGCCTAAATGGCATTGAAAGGGTCAAGGTGAGCTGACCGGTGATGGCATCCACGACCGGAAACCAGACAGGGGTCTTTGATTCTTTTGCCATCTCATACCAGGGCCGCTTCCGGGGGTCGTAGCCGGCCGGGTAGCCGCCGTGGCCTGGGTAAGAAAGATGGACGCCGTTTTCTAGGCTGGCAAATACCCAAATAAGGCCTTCCCCGTAACGTTGATATATACTTCTTAGCGTGGAGCTCAAACGCGTGAACCTGGCAATGTCACTGGCTACGTCATTCTTAATCGTACCCGGGGCCAAAAGGAAGTTGGGGTATTTGCGGCTGATAGACGTATAGGTTCCAACGTCACCTTCGGAGCGGATCGGATGATTCGTCGATGGTGCCATATCATCGGGGGCTGACAATGGATCGTCAAAATCGGCGGCATAATAGAATTTAGTAGGTGACGGTGGGGGAAGAGTCAGGGAAAGCTCTGCTTCGGCAGCTAGCCACCTAAGGGCGAATTCGGTAGTTGTCCCCTCCAGAAGACTAAACGCGGCGTAGCTGCGGGTGGCACGAACCATCTCATCCTTGACCGTGTCTGTAAGGGTGTTTTGGGCTCTACTGGAAATGGTTTTTCCCAGCCGCCGGGACGCATTATGGCTGATCCAGGTGACTGTCAACAGCGGAACCAGACTGGCAGCTACAAGAACCAGGAAATGTTTCCAGCGCAATTTCATGACCCCTCCCGTCTTCCGTCTTGACCGCGCTGCTTATAAAGCAGCTCCTTTTTTGAAAATCGAACAATTCATTAAACTAATTTATCATTTAAGAATTTCGGCAATGATATAGATAGAAAATCAGTTTCACATGGTTTTTGAGTTAATGCTGTACAATATGAGTACAATGAAGATAATTTGCTTTAAGCATTCAAGCTTCAATTGCAGCTTATGCTTTTAATGTCCCCAACGGGGAATGGGAGAAAATCCCTCGCCTTCAGGCGAAGACTTTAGTAGGCTTGCGGAATTATGGAGAAATATCGCAAGACCTCGCATGCTGTATATGACATCAAGTACCATTTTGTGTGGATCACCAAATACCGCAAGCCGGTTCTCCTTGGAGACGTGGCAACCCGCTTGCGGGATCTGATCCGTGAAATCTGTAAGAGGATGGACATCGAGATAATCCGAGGCCACGTCTCCAAGGATCATGTGCATCTGTTCGTGTCTGTGCCGCCGTATCATCCGGCCATCACGGTGATGAAGCGCGTCAGAGGAAAAACCTCACGCAAGCTGCTGAGCGAAAGTCGTTTGTTAGCAAGACAATTTTGGGGTCGTCATCTGTGGGCTCGCGGTTACTTTGCCGCCACATCGGGAAACGTGACCGATGAGGTGATTGCCCAATATATTGAGACTCAGGGCCAAATTGAGCGAGACCGCGATGACGACTTTACCGTAGAGTGATCTAAGCCGACTTTAGTCGTCTCAGGTTTGAAGCCACCGCCTTTAGGCGGTCGGAGCCTTCAATAGATTGCACAATGGCAAAGATTAAACAATTTTATTTCACAAAAATTGTGTTTTGCGTGCCCATGGTGCGATCCGGAAAGACTGAAAATGTGATTGGTGTGCAAACGAAATATGTAATATTGGGATTTTGAGAATTCGATTTAATCAGCTGAAATTTCGCTATAAGAAAATTTTGGATATCACAACAGAAAACCAAATATCAGCCTATGGTGATTAATTGAGAGTACATCAATAAAACCTGGCTTGTCAAAACTGGCACTTTCTTGCCACTATCATAACTATTTGAAATAACATTGAAATTGAATATACGATCTGGCTATATGGTTCTGTACATGCAATTTTTAGTCAGTTCAAGTTATTTTTGGCTTGGCCGATAAACATAATCGGAGTGTACCCATGAACGAGCTTATAAACCATATTGGAAATATCGCAAGCCCAGGCAGCTACAAACCGCCTACGAGCATGCCTGCAGAGCGCAACGATTCAAACGTAAAAAGAGATATCGCGAAAACCTCATCGAAATATATCCTCGAAAAGAATAAGATTGTATTTGAACGATATGACCGCAACGGGAAATTGGTTTCAAGGGTTCCATGGACCGCTCATAGGGTAAGTGCAAAAGTATAACCTCCTTTATCCTGTCGCTGACAGACACCACGCTTTCAAATTTCTTTAATTTCAAGGTTATCGGGAATTTGGCTAATGAGTTTAGGAGCCTGCTGCAGATGAATTAACGCGGCTTTGAACAGATCTGCAGATACGTTTTTAACCCAATATCCGTTTTCAATTTAGAATATTGACCTGAGATCCGTACTGGACAATTTTTCATTATAAAGAGAAAAACCGTGTTATGGATATATGATGATGCAGACGCATGAGAATTACCAACAGAGTGGTCATCAGAGAGTTTAAGATACGTTTTTGAGTAATTATGGTAAGGGTTAATTCAATTTAAAATGTGCATTGATTGGTTGGTATACGATTTTGATATCGAAAGGCGATTATTGATAGTCGCGGTACATATTAATAGAGTGACTTCGGTTCGGTTCCAGCTTTGTTGGAGATAGTGTGCCACGAGGCTGTACAGGAGATGAGGGTAGGTCCCTCGGAGTCGGCTTGCAGGAGCAGGCTTCAAAACACCTCAAGCTGCTGTGGCCAAAAGCCTTGGTAGTGAGCGTTGAGGAAAAGGTCCTGCCAGACGGGATCAGTTGTGGATCAGAGAGACGAGCGCAAGCGAACCATCCGAGGAGGTGTCGAAAACTTAAGGACGACGTCAAAACTGGTGGCTATCTCTACACCAGGACAAGTCCAGGGGCAACCTGCTTACTGCCTGGGCGGCGTCCGGCATAAAGGTGGCGTGAATCTGATTTGGGCTCTTGTATAGAACGTGGGGTGCGCTGGGAAAGCTTGTGTCATCTTGCGGGTGAAAGTCCCGTCCGGCCAAAGTTTAGCGAGCAGGCCGGGAGTGAGTCTTGCGAGCGT
>Ga0316191_10003897_pt1 | contig 11086 bp, 8 predicted proteins | sample Eddworburr2cm_MG_FD_204928 | JGI IMG/M metagenome (GOLD analysis project Ga0316191, IMG submission 204928) | Coastal sediment microbial communities from Maine, United States - Eddy worm burrow 2 cm | ecosystem: Environmental > Aquatic > Marine > Coastal > Sediment | place: USA: Maine | collected... | reverse complement strand
CAGGGTTGTCGGCTCAGACGCTTCGACGCAAATTGGGCAGTCGAGATGATCCTGCAGGTTTTCTCCGACGCCCGCAGCGTCATGAACGGGCTTGATGCCGACTGAATTCAAATGATTGGCTGGCCCGATGCCCGACAGCATGAGCAATTGTGGCGAACCAATGGCGCCAGCGGCCAGCAACACTTCCCGATCGGCCAGAATTGTCGTCTCCTCGTTTCCCTGCCCAATCACGACGCCACGGGCGCGCGTGCCTTCGAAAAACAGGCGGCGAACCCCGCAATCGGTCAGTATGGTGAGGTTGCTTCGTCCCTTCGCCAGATCGAGATATTTGTACGCCCCCGAGCGTTGTCCGTTTGCAATGGTCAGTTCATAGAACCCCGCGCCGGTTTGGGACGTTCCATTGAATCCATTGTTTTCCGCCAACCCCGTCGCCACGGCGCTTTCTACGAACGCCCGGGAAATGGAATGTTGTAGCGTCCCATACGACAATTGAATAGGCCCGGAGTACCCCCTGTCCTTGTCCTGACCGTTACCGAGCAAGCTCGCATCCTCGATCTTTCGAAGATAGGGGCGCATGAATTCATAACTCCACGACGGCAACCCCTGGGCCGCCCAGGAATCATAATCCGCTGCATTGCCGCGAATCGCGATCATGGAATTGATGGCAGACGATCCGCCTACAACGCGCCCGCGGGGGATATAGATCTTTCTGTTATTCAGGTGCGCCTGGGGCTCGGTCCAGAAACGCCAGTTATATTTCGCACTCGTGTAGAGCACACGAATACCCGCAGGCATGCGCACAAAAACAGACGACGCGGGTGCTCCGGCCTCGATCAGCAGGACTTTCGTGTTGGCATCTTCACTCAAACGCGACGCCAGCACACATCCCGCAGAACCCGCTCCAACAACGATGTAGTCGTACACAGGATGTTTCATTCAGAACACGCCAGCAAAAGAGAAATGTGTAACACGTCAGGAGAATCGACGTCCAGTACAGATAACTGCCAAGAAAAACAACACTGATCAAGGCGAAGTTTTGAGCCCATCGGTCGCTTTGACAATCATCCCGAAATGCTTGATGAACGCCATGACATCAGGCTGGATGGCAACTTCTTCAGACGCTGAAGTCCTCCGTCAAGAAACACACTCCGGCTCACTTGGAAAGCTATCCCGCTTTCGGCTTCTCCGGACTGCGCCGGTTGCCCGGCCCCGCTCTCAGATTGAGCCAGCTTCCCGCGAACACAATCGTCGCACCAACAAAAACCCAGAATTCCAGCGGCTCGTCGTAGAAGATGTAGCCGATCACGGCAATAAATGGCAGGCGTAGAAAATCGATGGGCATGACAACAGCAGCGTCTTCAAGAATGAAAGCGCGTGTCAGGCAGTAATGCGCGGAAAGTGCGGCGGCGCCAACACCGACGACCCACGGCCATGCGGCCAGTGACGGCCAGGTCCAGTCATGAAGTGCGGGCAGCAGCGCCAGCGGCAACTGGACGGCAGTGGTGTAAAACAGAATGGCCATCGGCGTATCGGTGCCGGACAGTCGCTTTGTCAATGTGTGCGCGAATCCATATAGAAAGGCCGCAGCCAGCACTGCCAGTGCGGCCGGACTAACAGCGGCAATACCCGGCCGCAACATGACCAGCACGCCGGCAAAGCCAATGGCGATCGCCAGTGCGCGCCGTCGGCTGATGCGCTCGCCAAGCATCAGTGCGGCAAGAATCGCAGTCCAGATCGGCATGGTGAATTCAATTGCGAACACTTCCGCGAGCGGGATGAGGGCGATGCCATAGAACCAGCCGTACTGCCCACCGTAATGCGCCAGATTGCGAATCAGATGGGTTCCGAAATGACGGGTCTTCAATTGCCACCAGCCGGAACGGCTGAGCAGCATCACCATCAGAACGAAGCCTGCAAGACTTCGATAGAAGAGGATCTGGAACGTCGTCAGCTCTGAGGAAAGCTCGCGCCCGGCAATCGCCATGGTCGAGAACGAAACAATTGCACCAAACATCCACAGTGTCGCGCGAACGATCGGAGCTTGATCCGCTAGTACCATCCCGCGCTCAGCTTGCGTTAACGATGGCTACAGTACCGATCATCCACCTTCTCACAGCGGATGGCCAATTGTGAGGTAGGTATTTCCCTGGCCAAGGCTTGAATAACCGTAACCAATGAAAAGCGTGCCCAGGATCGTGTCCGCGCCCCAGAAAACCGAGCCACTGCTACTCCAGTCCCAGGGGTCTTTCATCAGTGGGTCGTCGATGCGACCGGCCTCTGCCGACAAACCGGCATAGGTTCCACGACCAAGTTGCGTCGGCATATCTCCGAAGCGCCGGTAGTAGGTGATGGTAGCGAGGTTGTATCGAGGCCCGGTGAGCTGGTCCAGAAACAATCCGGACAGCCGCTGAGGGCCACCGAGGACAAACTGATCGTATACCTCCAGAGTGCCCGATAACTCTTCGCCCCACTCACCACGAACAGCGAATGTATTCTTTCCGAAGCTCTTGACGCCCTTGACAACGATCTGTGCACGAGTGAACTCATCATCGGAGCCCCAATTTTCATCCGCTCCGTGGATATAGAACGCGGCAAACCATCCAGACCGGGAAAAACTCACGCTGTCCAGATAGTCAGCAACACCTGAGAGCTTCAGGCCGATTTGGGTAACGTCCTCTTCGGGCAACAACGGCGTTACTACGCCAAAATCAGGTTGCGTGCGTATGCTATCCACGTAAGGCCCCAATCGCAGCTCGCCCTCTGTGCCGGTCAGCCCAAAGTCCAGCCCACCCCCAACTGAGTTGACCCGAAGTTGTCCGAGCCGCAACTCTTCTCTGTAGAACTGCATGAATGTGCGTTGCGCGTCTACGTAAGGCGCAACAAACGCACCGTCGCGAATCTGAAGGGGTTGCAGGAACTCGGTCGAGAGCAACGAGTTGTAACCAATCTGCCCGTCCACCCGCCATTCTGCGCCAAGCGAATTCACCCAGGTGCGCCGATAACTGGCTGCGAGGTTGGCTTGCGTCGGACTGTCAAAATCGGTGCGTGTATCCAGACCAAACTTGAGATAACCTGGCCCCCAGGGTTTGGCTTCGGCATTGATCAGAACCTTCGCGCCGTCCCCCTCCGACAATACCGAGTAGCCAAGGTAGGAAAAGTCGCCCCGTCCATATATTCGCGCCAGATCACGATGCAGTTCATCCCGGGAAAAATCTGCACCGGGCGCCACCTCAAGATCGCCTTCAACTGCGTCGGTGCCGAATCGGTCACTTGCCGCGATCTCGATCTGCGTGATCTCCGGCTCTGGCAAGCGCTGGCGGGCGCGGTCCACCAGCCAGCGCGCATACGCTTGCTCGTCGAGGGACAAGCCGGAAAGCGCTTGCGACGCGCCTTGGGCAGCCTCCAATCCACGCGCAATAATCTGTTCGGGAGCATCGAAATCGGTTGACGAAAAACCCTCGAGCTCCGGTGTGATGAGGATGTCTGTATCGCCAAGCTCGGAGATGGAACGCTGGACATTCTGCTCGGTAAGCAGATTCATCGACTGCCCGGCAACACCTATGACGCTGCCCAGGTCTTCAATCGATTTCAGCGGCGTGCCCAGATTGACAGCGATGATGATGTCACCGCAAAACGGACGCGCAATATCAACCGGTAGGTTACGCACCAGACCACCGTCAACATAGTATTGGCCACCAATCTCGATTGGCGCCAGGATAGCCGGCAGCGACATGCTCGCACGCATGATCTTTGGAAGATCGCCCCCGTCAAATACCTTTATATCTCCGCTCTCGAGATCCGTTGCAACGGCACGGTATGGAATCGGTAATTCATCGAAATTCAGGTCGGAAACAGAAGCACCCGGACCAACCAGCTCCCGCAAGAAGAGTTCAAACTTGTACCCTGCCGACGCGCCTGCCGGAAGCTGCATCCTGCCGCGATTGAAACCAAAGGTTATTTCGAACAGCGGCCTGTAATCGTCACGCTTGATGCGTTGCGGGATCTGGGAACGAGGCGGCGAGTCAACGAACAGCGCTGCCACATCGGTGCTTTGCAGAACCTCCTGCATGTGATCAGGCCTTACGCCGGCGGCATACGCGCCGCCAACCAGTGCGCCCATGCTGGTGCCAACCACGCAGTCCACCGGAACCCTGAGACGCTCTAGAACCTGAAGCACACCGACATGAGCGAATCCGCGAGCGCCGCCACCGGAGAGAACCAGGGCTACGCGGGGACGCTGATCGATGCCCCCTGTAGAAACGGATTGACTCGCCTCCGGCCCGGAGAAAACGGGCAGTGGCGAAACCGCACTCATCAACCCCACGGCGAGCAAGGCAACACGCTTACGGGCTGCATGCACGCTGCTTCGCACTTTTCGATGGAATCTGCTCTTTCCCCTCATTGGCCGATACTTTAACCTGTAGAGACGCGTTGTGACCGTTCGTGTGCATAATTCAGACGATGCACTCGATCTCACGACTGCGTGATAACTCAAACGGACATCACGATTAGATAATGTCGGGGCGTCCTGACATGGGAGGCGTTGCATGAACGAAACCAGAGAAGCCCTGTTAGAGAGGCTTGAGAAAGAGGCGCGGCAACTGAGGCGTAACCTTTGGCGGGCGCTGCGCGCCGGTGGCGGTGGCCACGCTGGCGGGTCCTCATCGGCGGCAGACATGCTGACCGCACTCTACTTTCATCGCATGAACCTGAAACCTGCCGAGCCGGAATGGCCGGACCGCGACCGTTTTGTCCTTTCCAAAGGCCATGCCAACGCAGCATTGGGTGCAGTACTGGCGCAGGCCGGCTTCATCGACGATGCACTGCTCGATCGCTTCTACCACTTCGAATCGCCGTTTGGCATGCATCCCGACATCAAGGTGGCGGGCGTGGAGATGTGTACCGGTGCGCTGGGCCACGGCCTTTCGATAGCCACCGGCATGGCATTCGGAGCACGCATACAGAAAAAGCCATTTCATACGTTTGTCATGCTGGGCGACGCAGAGTTGCACGAAGGTTCCAACTGGGAGGCCGCGATGGCGGCCGCTCACTACCGGCTGGACAACCTGACGGCCATTGTCGATCACAACAAAATCGGGCAAAGCGGGCGCATCGAGGAGTTGATCAGCCTCGATCCACTCGCGGACAAATGGCGCTCCTTCGGTTGGGAAGTACGCGAAATTGATGGCCACGACATGGGGCAGATTGTAGATACCTTCGGCGCACTGCCCTTGAGCAAGAACCGCCCGACGGCGATTATCGCGCACACTGTAAAGGGCAAAGGCGTCAGTTTCGCCGAGGATACCTATCTGTGGCACAGCAACAGTGTTAATGACGAAGTTCATGCCAAGGCGCTGAGCGAACTGGGGGAAGCATGAATTCCGCAACAAGTACCACATCGCAGTGGCGTGAGAAATCAGACAACCAGACACGGCTTGCCTTCGGCCAGGCTTTGCTCGAAATCGGCGCGCGCGAACCCGGCTCCGTCGTGCTGTCGGCCGACACACAGGATTTGCTGGGCATCCGTCCGTGGATTGCCAAATATCCAGATCGCTTCATTGAAATCGGCATTGCCGAACAAAACGCGATCGGCGTAGCCTCGGGTCTGGCGACAACCGGGCTGCGGCCATATGTTTGTGCCTATGCGCCTTTTATCGCGGCCCGCAGCATGGAACAAATTCGAAACGACCTTGCCTATGCCAACCAGCGCGTGGTCATCGGCGCGGCAGCGAGCGGCATCTCTCTCGGTGTCGCGGGCGGCACTCACCATGCACTGGAGGATCTGGCCCTGATGCGCAGCATGCCCAACATGACGGTGATCGTGCCGGCGGACGTCAACGAGGCCTACCTTGCGACGCTGGCGACGCTCGATATCGACGGCCCCGTCTACATGCGGCTTGGCGGGCGCACGCCGGAACCACCGGTAACCGATGACAGTGCGGCTTTTACACTCGGACGCGCAAGCCGGTTGCGGCCTGGCAACGATGTCACAGTGATCGCCTGCGGCGCAATGGTTGAATTGGCCCTACGCGCGTCGGACGCGCTAAAAGCCGACGGCATCGCCGCGCGCGTTCTGAACATGCACACCATCAAACCGCTGGACCATGACGCCATTTTGCAGGCGGCAGCCGAAACATCAGGCATCGTGACCGCGGAAGAACACCGGTATGCCGGCGGACTGGGCGGCGCCGTAGCGGAGCTGCTGGCAGTAGAGCAGCCAACGCCGATGCGTATGGTGGCAATGCCGGACGAGTTCGCCGTGGTCGGACCAACAGTGGCACTGCGCGAGAAATACGGCATGAGCGCCGATGCGATCGTTGCAGCATGCAGGTCCCTGCTTCTCTAAACGATCGCGAGTGCGTCCAGTAGTGGATCCGATGACTACGGGTCAAGGCTGTACCGTACGCCCGGACAGGCTGCGCCACAACTTGTTTTCACGAATACCACACCCGGATCGCGTTCAGTTACGCGCGCGATCCGCTGCAACGCGTGCAAGTCGTTTGTCACACTCAACGCCGCGCAGATTGCCCGGCTGGATGTTGTAGAGAACACGGTACGGGGGCACATGGGCACCGCATCACGAGGCAGCGCAATTGCTACGCACCGTACTCGCGCTCCACCCGGCACACGCGCACGCGATACCATTTGTACCACTCGGCCTTGCCTCGTCGCTGCGCGACCAGATGTTGGGTGTTCGCTTTCCAGGCCTTGATCGCGTCCAGCGTCGCCCAGTAGGAAACACTGATCCCAATGTCCTGGCGCGCTGTCTCGAAGCCGAGAAATCCGGGCTGTTGTGACGCGAGTTCCAGCATCCGGTCGGCGGTCATCGCGTAACCGGCGCCAGCGTCGTGACGGATCGAAGTAAAAATCACTGCGTAATAGGGGGGCTCGGGTGTTGTGGCCGGTTCGGTCATTCTCAATCGCCCCTCTTCTCTGAGCACAAGTGATCAGTTACTGCCGGCACACAATGCGAATGACGCGATCGATCCACCGGCCACCTGAGCAAAACAGTCCAGATCAAACATGCACGAGGAACTGAACAGGTGCGTTTCGCAATCGCAATCACTGCAGCCAAACGCGGGTACCGGCAATATCGAAGACAATCCGGACAGGGCTTTCGCCCATCGATGCTCAAGCTCTCTGACACCGTAGCCACACCAGACTTCGATAGGAGTCGCAACGTCAAGCAGATAGTCGATATGCCAGTGCCGGGCTGTCTTGGGCCGAGTATGTCGCAACACACGGGCACGGACGCCACCCGGGCCGAACGCGCTTCCGACATAAATATAATAGCCCGCATTTACCTGAAGCAAACCGTGCCGGCCCACTTGTATCTGCTGCGGCGAAGCGCTACGAAGAATCAGCGCATAGGTGCCCGCCCCGGACCTCACGATGCAGCACGGCGACTGGACCGGATATCCCGCATCCAGCCTGACTAGTGCCTACTCGACCGGCCCCTGGCCGGCAATGGTAGTGCGATGCATGATGCGCTTTTGTTTCGCCGGCACCCCGGTCGCACGATGCAATACGCAACGGTTGTCCCACATGATCAAATCGTGCTGTTGCCATCTATGGGTGTAAACGTACTCTGTCCGGGTGCACCAGTCGATCAACTCCTTGACGTACTTTTGCCCTTCTTCAAGCGGCATACCAACGAGTCGTTCGATGTGGCCACTGACGTACAACGACTTCTTGCCCGTTGGCAAATGGGTTCGCACGACAGGATGCTCAACCGGCGGTACCGAGTCTTTTTCCGCCTGAGTCACACCTTCAGCGCTGAACAGACCCAGGGAGTATGCATAATCATGTACTGCACGCAGGCCTTCGAGTGACTGACGCCGGCCCTCCGGCATGGCGTCGTACGCGATACGCATTGAGGCAAAACAGGTGTCGCCCACGCCAGAAGGCACTTCCTTGGCTGAGAGGATGGAGCCAAGCGCCGGGATGGCCCGGAACGAGCTGTCAGTGTGCCAGCGCCCGTTTACCTCGAGAAACACCCGCTTGACGGCGTCCATTTCCAGCACATTGCCGTCATCATCGACATTGGCCAGCCGATAGATATAGGGATTGGTTGCCGCGATCGAAAAAGTGGTTTTCTCCAGCTCGCCGAAGCGCCGACTGAAATCCACATGCTGTTCATCAGAAATATCCTGCTCGCGAAACAGCAACACCGAGTACGTGTTGAACGCATCCAGAACCGCGGCGAAGGTTGCATCATCCAGTGGTTTGCGCAGATCCAGGCCTTCAATCTCCGCTCCGAAAAGAGGATGCAGCGGTGTGATTTTCAGCTTCTCGCTAGCCGGTGTGGCAACGGACATAACAAAGGTAACCGGGACATTGAAAACACATTAGCCTAGCGAGAGGCTGGAATCGAGTCAACGTAGCCACGCTGCGACAAGCGATACTGCGCATTGACCCGTCGAACCTCCAAATTGGGCCGCCGGCGACACTGTCAACGTTTCGCCATCCGGTTCATCAGATTTCGAGAATCGTCGATCAATTCGCGCATAAGCACATCGACTGGTTGATCGCGCATCAATCCAACGCCCTGCCCGGCCCACATCGACATGAACCCGGAGTCGTTTCGTTCGGCAGCTGATTTGCGCAAGTCACGCGACACCGAGTACTGCGCCGGGTACGGCAGCAGGGTCTCCTGCAGCCCCTCTACTTCCTCGATGTAGCGGTTGCGAATCGCTCTCGCCGGGCGACCGGAAACAGCCTTGGTAACGAGGGTATCTTCCGCGGCAGCGTTCTTGAGAGAGGTCCGCCACGCTTCAAGCACCGACATCTCCGGGCAACCAAGAAAAGCTGTACCCATTTGCACGGCAGAGGCGCCAAGAGCGAAACAGGCAACAAGACCACGCGCATCCATCACTCCGCCGGCCGCGATCACCGGCACCTTTACCGCGTCCACGATCTGCGGCACCAGCGCCATCGTGCCGATCAACGCCCTTTCGTAATCGACCGAAAATGTGCCGCGGTGGCCGCCAGCCTCACCACCCTGGGCAATCACAACGTCGACACCAGCCTGCTCAAGCAGTTTCGCTTCCTCAACCGTAGTCGCAGAGCAGAGCACTTTCGCCCCGGAGGCGTGAGCCTTTTCGACCGCACCAGCATCGGCGCCAAAATGAAAACTGATGATCGGGACTTTTAGCGATACGAGAACATCAAGTTGCTCTTCGAACGGTCCGAACATGGGTCCCGGAACAGGCACGGCACCGAGATTGAATTCGGCATGGTAAGCCGCCAGTTGCTGCGCCAGTCGCGCACCCGGCCTGGCGTCACGATCGAACTCCTCGGTGTGCGCAGAGAACAGATTTACGTTAAACGGCCGGTCGGTGCGCTCGCGGATTGCCTCGATCGTTTCCCGCAATTTCGGCGGAGGTGCACCAGCAGCCCCGAAACTGCCAAGTCCACCCGCATTGCTCACGGCAGCGACAATCAGTGCATTGGTAGCACCGGCCATAGGGGCCTGAATTATCGGGTGCTGGATTCGCAGCAGGTCAAGAAGTTTCGTGTCGGGCCACATATCGTTTCGTCCCCGCATGGTTCGTAACTCTGGCGCGCGTTACACACAGACACGCACCCAAAAAAACAAAACGCCCGCGACAGGTGTCACGGGCGTTACGTACGGCACTTTGTCTAGTCACCGGGCTGCTTGACCAGTCGCAGGTAAGGCTTGATTGTCTTCCAGCCACCGGGAAACATTTTCTTTGCATCGTCGTCCGAAACAGCAGGGACAATAATGACGTCGTCACCGTTCTTCCAGTTCACCGGCGTCGCCACCTTGTGCTTTCCGGTAAGTTGCATCGAATCCAGCACCCGAAGAATTTCATCAAAATTTCGGCCGGTCGTCATCGGGTAGGTCAGCATCAGTTTGATTTTCTTGTCCGGGCCGATGATGAAAACAGAGCGTACTGTGGCATTGGTGGCAGCGGTGCGACCTTCGGACGTACCTGACTCCGCTGCTGGCAACATGTTGTATAGCTTGGCAACGTTGAGATCACTGTCACCGATCATCGGATAGTTGACTTTGGCACCCTGGGTTTCTTCGATGTCTTTGGCCCACTTTTCGTGGTTATCGACCGGGTCGACACTCAAACCGATAATCTTGCAATTACGCTTGCTGAATTCCGGCTCCAGTTTGGCCATGTATCCGAGCTCTGTCGTGCACACCGGTGTGAAATCTTTAGGGTGCGAGAACAGAATTGCCCAGCCATCACCGATCCAGCTGTGAAAATCGATCTCTCCCTGGGTGGTTTTTGCCTTGAAATTCGGCGCCTCATCATTAATTCGTAAAGACATATATCCTCCTTGGAAGACTCTGGTTATCGAACGCCCAGCCGTCGCGCGCTCGCGCAAATGAATGTTGGCCGACACAACACCTGGGTACCAATAATGTGCTTCGTGGCCCCGCTGAAACGCGTTTTCCTGTACCGGCCAATCTGTCCGGATCGGGGGCGTAAGAATAGTCTTACCGGGCGATATCCGCAACGCACCTTGCAAACCGCCGCGCTCGGGCCCTTAGCCAAGCGAAGCAGATCGGGCGGCAGCACGTACTTGCCACGTAATCGATCTACGGTATCTATTTGATCTGCGGTAACGGGATACAGTCCGGGGGACAAGAAAACTTTCCGGCGGCCACATACCCACCATCACCGCAGGGACACTCAAGTGCCTCCCGGTTGTCCGGCCGGGCTTGTGCCAGCCCGTTCAAGCATTGGATAATGCGGGGCTAACAAGAAAACTATCGTCGGCGCGAAAAATGTACACGCGTTGATCCAACGCCATTACGGGATTTTGTTCACATGCTCATCAGATACCTGCTGCCAGTCGTGACCGTCGCCTTGCTCGCGACCAATGCTTTCGGTCAAACGAAGACGGCCCAACAACTCATTGGGTCCTGCTCGCGCTGTCACGGCGAAGACGGCAATGCCTCGGGACAGTATCCCAGCCTTGCCGGGCAGCAGAAGGCCTACCTGGTCAAACAACTGATGGACTATAAATCCGGTGCGCGAAAGAACTCGCAGATGGCACCCATGGCCGGCGTACTGACTGAAGAGGATGTACACGTGCTCGGAGGATA
>Ga0316191_10003896_pt1 | contig 11087 bp, 12 predicted proteins | sample Eddworburr2cm_MG_FD_204928 | JGI IMG/M metagenome (GOLD analysis project Ga0316191, IMG submission 204928) | Coastal sediment microbial communities from Maine, United States - Eddy worm burrow 2 cm | ecosystem: Environmental > Aquatic > Marine > Coastal > Sediment | place: USA: Maine... | reverse complement strand
CCGTTCTTCCTCAACTACTGGCCGCTGTTCCCGCTCAATTTCGTGCCTTCGGATATCGAGAAAACACAGACGCTGAACGGTGGTGTTATCGCCGAGACCATTGTCGAGGTCGACCAGTGGATCGGTGAGATCGTGGCCGAGATCGACCGGCTGGGCATCGCCGACAACACCATCGTGATCGTCATGGGCGACAATGGCCCATTCATGCAGTACGCCGGAATCGGCGGCGTCAGCGACCGCGTGTACCGGGGCGGCAAAGCGGACGTTCTCGAAGGTGGGGTTCGTGTGAACGCCTACTTGCGCTGGCCGGCCGCCGTCGAGGCTGGTATGACCGTGGGTGACATCGTCCACGTGTCCGACTTGTTCACGACCTTCGCACGCATTGCTGGCGCGACGAACGGGATTCCGACGGATCGGATTATCGATGGAGTCGATCAGACCGGTCTTCTGCTCCTCGGCGACGCGCACGGGCGCCGGGATTATGTACACATCTATGATGGCCCCAACCTCAAGGCCGTGGTCAAAAACAAGTACAAAATGCACATGCCGCCGCCCGGCAGCAATCCCATTGCCGCACCGTTGTTCGACCTGACCCGCGACCCGCGCGAGGACCGACCCCTGGACTCCATCAAGTACGGCCCATGGGCCGGTGGCCAGTTCGCGAACATGGTCAAGCGACATATGGCGATGAAGATGAAATACCCGGACCGGCCGCCCACTATGGGTATGCCCTACGGAGGCATCGAAAACCTCAGGCCGGAAACCCTGGAGTTGCTGCGGATCTTCGCCATGGGCATGCCGAAGAAGAAATAAGGTGATACGGGGTAGTCGACGACGGCATACGAATCGGCCCGCCTCTCTGTGGGGCGGGTCGACTTCTGAACCAACGAAGCTGCAACCCCTTTGAACCGAACGGATTTTGGGCTCTTTTCGAAAATTATCAGCAGTAGCAGGGAGATATCGATGCGTTTGAAATCGACAATTGTGGTACTCGCAATGATGGTAGCGGTTGCGACGACGGTGCCGGCGTATGCACAAAGGCAGTCTGACGAATGGCAGTTCCAGTTGGCGCCGCTCTATCTGTGGGCGATGAGCGTCGATGGAACTCTGACCATTCGGGATCGAATCGAACAGGACCTCTCGGTGGACTTCAGTGATGCATTCGACAATCTGGAGGCCGCATTCACGGTGCACTTCGAGGCGGAAAAAGGCCGGTGGGGCCTGATCGCCGATGTGAGCCGCCTCGACATCGCCGGATCCCAGGAGATCCAGACGCCGGGAGGTCAGGCCGACATCGGCGTCGAAAACATAATTTACGAGGGTGCGGCGCGCTACAGCTTTGCCGAGAACTGGTGGGTCATCGCGGGCGCACGGTACTTCAAGCTCGACACGGACCTTGGGTTTCAATTGGACATCGCTCCCGAAATCAGGGTTACCGAATCGTGGACCGATCTCTTTGGCGGTCTGATGTGGCGGCCGAAACTCGGCCAGCGGTTGACCTTCAGTGGGCGTTTCGACGTCGGCGCTGGTGGTTCCGACCTGGTGTGGAACGCCGAGGCGATCATCGATTTCCAGATCGGCAGCTGGGTCGCGATTCTCGGCGGTTACCGCCATCTCGACTTCGACTACACGAACAACAACAACGGCATCAAATACGACATGAGCATGAGCGGGCCCGTGGCCGCATTCCGGTTCTTCTGGTAGTCGAAAATCCCGAGTGAGAGGAATTCTGAAAATGAAAAAAGGGCATTTAGGCGCAGTAGCTCTTGTGACATTGGTTGCGCTTCCGGCAGCAGCACAAATGGACATGACCGAGATCGTGAAAAAGGTCAGCAAGGCCCGACAGGAGAACGCACAGAAAACCCGTGATTACAGCTGGACGCAGCGCACCGAAGTCAAGGTCAAAGGAGAGGTCAAGAACCTCAAGTCGGAGATCGTGCGGTACACCGTTGACGGCGAGCTGCAAAAGACCCCCATCGACGAGACCTCCGCCAAGGCGCCAAAAGGTGTTCGCGGCAAAGTGGCCAAGAAAAAAATCGGAGAAATGAAAGACTGGATGGCGGATCTGAGTGAGCTTCTCAAGGCGTACAGCCTTCCGACTGAGGGTAATCTCCTCGACTTCCTCAACGAGGCTTCTGTCACGCCCGACGGCGACGGCCGCAGGCTCGATGCTTCCGATGTCGTCCAGCCAGGCGACCGCATGTCGGTGTGGATCGGCGCCGACCACAAAATGACAAAGACTGAAGTCTCGACCCAACACGATGGAGCCGATGTCAAGCTGGAAACCGATCACGGGACGACCCCGGACGGTCTCGACTACGTGGCTCGGACGATGATTGTCGTGCCCGACAAGGGGGTTGAGATGACGGTGGAGAACTTCTCGTACCAGAAGGAGCGATAGGTCAGCCGTCGTTCATTTTTGAATCAGCGATCGAGAGGGGAAAGTTCTATCGTGAGTACGACAGAAAAAGGCGCCTCGCGCCGCGATTTCATAAAGTCGGCCGCGGTGGCTGCAGGATCCGCCGGTGTTTTGGGTGCATGCGGAAAGGCGGCAACGGCTCCATCAGGCGGTCCCAAAGAATCGCCGGGCGATGAGGCGAACGGCCTGTCGATCACGGTGGCGGGCTACACGTATGACCGGGTCGCGGCCCTGATTGACGGCCGCGTCCCGATCGAGGACTGCAACGTCACCTTCAAAGAGTCGGGAATCGGTGATCTCAACACCCACGTCTTCAGCGGGCCGCAGACGATCGAGGTCACGGAGATCGGCCTCCACCCCTACATGCTGGCAGTAGCCAACAACGGCTTTCGGGGTTACAGCCTGATTCCGGTCTTCCCGCTGCGTCTCTTCCGGCACAAGAGTGTCTATATTCGCACCGATCGTGGCATCAAGAGCCCCGAGGATCTGCGCGGTAGGACAATTGCCACACCCGGGTACTCTTCGACTTCGCTGACCTGGCTCAGGGGTATTTTCCAGCACCAATACGGCATCACACCCAATGATGTGGAGTGGGTGACTGCTTCCAAAGACTCCGATGCGAGATCGGGAAAGACCTCGAAACAGGAGCAAGCCCTTCCGGAGGGAGTTCCCATCCGCCAGGGCCCCGCGGGTGTGGACGAGTCCGAGTTGCTGGTATCCGGTGGGGTGGATGCGCTGTTCCACGCTGCTGAACCAAAGGCATTCAGGGACGGCAACCCGATAGTCGGCCGACTATTCCCCGATTACCGCCGGATTGAGCGGGCCTATTTCGAGGAGACCGGCATCTTTCCGATCATGCACGCGGTGGCGGTTCGAGACGATGTGATCAAAGAGCACCCTTGGCTACTCGACGCTGTCTTCACGGCTTACTCTCTGGCAAAACAGAAGACTTACGATTACCTGGAAAATTCCGCGTGGTACAAGGGCTCCCTGCCGTGGCTCGGTCAGGAGTTCGAGGAGACTCGGGCGCTCATGGGCGACAACTACTGGTCGTACGGTATAGGCCCCAACCGCAAGGTTCTCGACACCTTTTTCGAGTACTCCTACGAGCAGGGCCTCGCCAGCCGAAAACTGACCATCGACGAGCTGTTTCATCCCTCGACATTAGGATTCGTCGAAGAGCTTTCTTGAAGGAGGCCAGAGTGAAAACTCAGTACTTTGGCGCCGTCGTTGTCGTACTTGTGATCGCACTGTGGCCGATAGAAAGCCCGCTTTGGGCCGAAGTCCCCGTTGAAAGGGACACGGTCAGCGATGGCGAAGGGTCGGAATCCGAGAAGCCTTCAGACGAAGCCAAGAAACAACAGAAGGGCGTCGAAGCCGTCGAGTACCGGGTGCCGGGCGGCGGATACCTCACCGATCCCGCGATTGCCCAGGACGAGCCCACGACCTCGGCCCTTAACCGGATCTTTCCCCTGTGGAAGTCGATCGCCGGCGATCACGCCCTTCCCCGCCCCTGGTCAGTCGGTGTCGTCACCTACTGGCAGACCCAGAACTACGATCTGGTGTCGGCCTCGATCGGTTTCGGTGATCGACCGGACATGGACCTCGATATCGAGGGGAGCTTTGCATTTGTCGACGCCAAGTCGGTCAACGTCAAGGTCGGTCTCTGGTTGCTGCCCTTTCTCAACGTCAACGGGACGGTGGGCTACAACATCGTCGAGACCGATATCCACCTCTCAAAGGCGCCGATCGGGATCTCTCCGCCGGGTGGGCCGGGCCAACCGCCCGAGATCATTTTCGGCGAAAGGACCCTCGACCTGGACTTTGAAGGACCGTTCTGGGCAACCAGCGCCACGGTGGTCGGTGGATGGAAGAACTACTGGGGCAGCGGAACCATCAGCTACGCCGACGCCAAGCTCGATGCGAGTCAGTCGGCGATCGGCGAAAACAGATTCACTTCGGAGCGGGTGCAGTTCAACCTCGGCTACAACTTCCGGGGCGTCAATGTCTGGATCGGTGCCCAGTACATGGAAGAGGAGTCCCGCCAGAAGGGCAGCTTGGACGACTTCAACTATGACGTCCTCATCCGCAAAGCCGGCTGGACCCCGAAGCTCGGAATGCACACCGTCATGGCCGGTCGTTGGGAGCTCACCGTGGAGGGTGGCTTCGGTGACCTGACATCGGCGATGTTTATGTTGGGTTACCGCCTGTGAATCGAGGGAACGCCTCATCATTGACTGGAAGTCTGAATCGGTGAGCGGTTCGATGTTGTCGGACGGATAGAAGTGCCCTGCCAAAGTGAGCGGCAGATGAGGGCGTTCACATTCGGCGGAATATCCCGCCTTGCTCCGATCGTGGCCATGTGTTTGGCTGGAATATCAGCACCTTTGGCGGCGCAGGAAGGGTATGTTCAGCGTGAGGCGGAACAGGCAGAGGCGATAAAAGAGCTCGAGAGCCGTCGCAATTTTGTCGCGGCGCCGATTCCCATCGTCAATCCGACACTTGGCGAGGGTCTCGGCGCCGTCGCGATGTACTTCTACCAGATGGACGAGGAGTCTCAAGCGTCCTTTACGGGTGCGGGCGCCCTCTATACAAGCTCGGAGAGCTGGGGCGTAGGAGTAGCGCAAGCATTTTTCTTCAATGAGAATGCCTGGAAACTCAAGGCAGGCGTTGCGTACTTCGACCTCAACCTCGATTTCTTTGGCATCGGCAGCGGCGCCGGTGATCAGGGGAATTCGGTCCCCGTCAACCAGGAAGGGTGGGGAGGTGGTCTCAAGGCTCTTCGCCGAATCAAGGGTCACTGGTACGCGGGGCTGCAGTACTATTTTGTGAAAATCGACTCGACATTTGACGTCACCGATGGGGTTCCGATTGAGCTCCCGCCCGCTATCGAGTTCGACAGTGCCGTCGCCGGTCTCGGTGTTGTCGGCGAGTACGACAGCCGCGACGACCAATTCAACGCTTACAAGGGCAACCATTTCGAGTTTTCCTGGAGCTTCGCGGATCAGGCCTTCGGCTCCGACTTTGATTTTCAATCGGTCAAAACCTCGTACAACCTCTATCGGGAGGTCGGAAAACAGAAGGTCATTGCTGCGAGATTCATGGGTTGCGCGGTGCCGGGCGATGCTCCGTACTACGCCCTGTGTAGCTTCGGCCAGGGGGTGGACCTGCGAGGTTACATTGGCGGACGGTACCGGGATGAGATGATGTTTGCCACGCAGGCAGAGTATCGTTGGAGGTTTTCCGGGCGGTGGGGCATGGTGGCCTTTGCGGGCGTCGGTGAGGTTGCCGAATCTGTGAGCGACTTCAACACCCAGAACCTCCTCCCGAGTGTTGGCGCCGGTATCCGTTTCATGCTTTCCGAGGACCACCGTCTGAACCTCAGCGTTGACTGGGCTCGCGGTAAAGACGATGATGCCTGGTATTTTTATGTTTCTGAGTCTTTCTAGCGTGCATCGCGCCTCGTTGCCTGCCGCATTATCAACGGCCTACAGCTGGAGCCGGAGGAATTCGTGTTACGACACGCAGGTCGAGAAATTCGCCCACTGAGGATTGTCCTCCTGATGGTCGTCGCGCTCGGGTTGGCCGCGCCGAGCGAGGCGCAGCGGGAGTACGAACCGCTCTTCGACAAGTTCAACTTCAAGCTCGAGGGCAGCTGGATTGGCCTCAAGACCGAGATCCGGCTCGACTCTGAAACTCTCGGACGGGGAGCGACTCTCAACTTCGAGGACGACCTCAATCTTGAAAGCGGCAAAGCCATTCCCACCCTGGCCTTCGAGTGGCAGATCGCACGCAGGCACCGCTTTGGGGTGCGCTGGCATCACATCACTCGAGACTCCTCGGCGCAGACTCTGACTGAGATTCAGTGGGGTGACGAGATTATCCCCATCAACGCGAACATCACACTCGCCTTCGACACGAACCAGGCTTTCATCGACTACACCTACTACCCGTGGGTCAAAGATCGTTGGGCGGCAGGCTTCGGATTCGGGCTACGGGCGCTCGATATCCATACCGAACTCAAGTGGGAGGAGGAGACCATCGGTGAGGGCGGCAACAGCATCGACGGCACCGCGCCGTTGCCGTACCTTTACTTCGAGTACCGCCGTCTGTTCTCGGAGCGGTGGCGATTCCTCACCGGGTTCGGATGGCTCTATGTCAAGATCGGAGACATCAAGGGTGGGCAGTGGCTCGGGCGAGCGTCCATCGAGTATCTGTTCGGCAAGAGGTGGAGCTTCGGCGGCGGTGTCAACCTCTCCAACATTAATGTCGAATGGGTGCAACTCGAAGACCAGGAAAGTAATCCTGAACTCACGGGCAACATCGACATCGACTTCAACGACGTCAGCATTTATGCCCGCATCAGGTTCTGACCAAATAATGACACTGTCGCATGGGTGCCATGGGTGCCACGTTCCGCATTGTTGCATTGTGACGACTGAGACCTTTCCGGCAGAAAACGGGATACTGAGTCCGCCGAGACGCCGCACACCCGGCGTGCGGCATCATCTCGAACTGAAAATCATGTGAAATGGAGCGTCACCGTGGAAGGAAGTGGTGAGCCGTGCTGGATTCGATCACGGCGAGAAGCAGCGGTTCATGGCTCGGGCCGCGGGGCGGATGGATGGAGGCGGCCTGGAGCAATCCGCTGGTTCCGACGGGACGCCGCGGCCACAGCCTGCGAGTCACCACACCGTCGGCTGCGGTCAATGGCTGTTGCCGAGGGGGTCGCAGGCCCGGCCATGTCGGGCCGGAGAGGGTGGGTGGACGGCTTACAGCCATCCGCTGGTGACGGTGGGGCGCGTCGTGAGGTCGGGTGGGTGGTGGACGACGCAAACCAGCGACCACCGGATTAAAAGTCCACGACCTACTGCATCGAAGTCATTAATTGTCAGTAAGTTACAATGGGCCAAATTTCTGCCCTAGCCCGATCCTAGCCCGGTTGAGCCCGACCTGAAATCCCACATCGTCACAATTCAACAATGCGGAACGCACCCGGACCATTGCTCACGACGCCTTGTCGAAGTGCCGGGCAATCAGCATCTTGATCAGCGATTGTCGCGGCACACCGAGGCGAGAGGCTTCGCGGTCGAGGGACTCTATCATCCACACCGGAAAATCAACATTGACCCGTTTCTGCTCGTGACCCGGCCTCTTCGATTTCAACAGATCGAGGTACTTCGTGATGTCCTCGCCCGCATCAAACTTCTTGTCAAACTCTTTAGCTTTCATATAACTCGATTTCCTCGTCCCGAGAACGGCGAACCGAAATGATGCGAACGCGATCTTCCCGGTACGTGATCACGCCAGACCAATGGGCCTCACCGATCATTCCAACGACCAAGACGCGTATTTCATCGGACGTGCGCGCAGGAACCACGACCAGATCCAGGTCGTTCCACAGTGCCTGTGCTTCAACGAAATCGATCCCGTGTTTCTTCTTGTTCGAGCGGCTGTTTTTCGGATCATACTCGAACTCCATGGTATAAAATTTATACCCTCAACATACATATGGCAACAAGGCCGTTAAAGGCGCCTGGCACTACTTTGCAGACTTCCAACATCATTTTTCAGGCTGAATCGTGAGTGCCCGGCTCGCGGCTTCACCCTCCCGGGCTTCGCCGTCACTCGCGGGCCTCGTTCGAACGATAGGCGGTGATTCCCTATTACGGACTGCGCATGCGCCACGGATCACCGGGAAGCAGAGCAATGAGTTCTTTTCTGACATTGTCGCCAGCATGGTCAATGTCCCAGGATAATTCGGGACGCAGCAGCGGTGTCATATCGGCGCGGAATACGGAATCAGTGAGCTTTCTGGCGAGATTCTCTTCAAAGATCGCCCGGGTCACCCGAACACCCGACTCGCGCATGTAGCTGTCGAAGCAGGCAACAATTCTCTCCGGCGAGGAGGCCCGCCGATGAATCGCATACCACAGGTCGAACAGGTCCCGTCCCTTCTTGCGTTGGAAGAGCGCCCGCAGCTTGGTGCCGAGGAGCTCGTCCAGCTCGAAGCTGGTCACATTTGCTGTGCCGCTCCACCAGCGTGAGCTCACAGTGAATGGGTGATGGGTATGGCCGAGCTCGCTGAAATGCTCGCACGAGTTGATCTCGATCTTTAGCCGCATGGGCCTGGGCGGCGCCTGCTCGGACGAGAAGCGATAGACGAGGTTGACGCGACCTTCCTTGAGCACACGCCGCGGCTCGCCGAGCCACGGATCCAGAACCGCGCGCAAGGCGTCAAAGGTCTCGCCAATGGGCTCCGGTGTGATCTGCACAAAATCGATATCTTCGGAATACCTCGCCGCTGGGCGCAGGTGGAGCTTGAAGAGCGCGGTTCCTCCGCGCCAAGCAAGGCTGCGCGCAAGGTCGTCGATCTTGAAGATCTCGACGACCGCACGACTGATGACGAGATCCTGCTCGACCTGCTCGTCCGGCGTCCAGGGCGCTTCGCTTCGCCACTCGGTGATGAAGTCTCTGGGAATCAAAGGTCCGGCTCCACGTCCACATTAACGGCGACACGCCAGCGTTCTGATCGTCTTGCGCCAGTCCGGGATGATCCCGCGTCGAGTGGCGCCACCCGCCGCGCCCGATCCCCGACGAAATGAAGAAGTCCATCGGCGACGTCGCTTCGCCCGACAAGATCAAGCAGGAACCCCAAGCGTTGCGCCCACGCAAGCGGTGCTTTTCGGGCTTCCTCCAAAAGGTTCGACGGCGAGATCGACTCCGCCAGCTCTGAAAGAACGGTGGCGACATTGTCCAGCCCGCCCGCGTGCTTCGCGTATCCAATCAGCTCCACGGCTGTGGCCTCCGGTGAGGAGACACGCAGGTGCCCACGCGGCGTATTCACAACGACGGTCGAGACTCGCGCGAGGTCACTTCGCACGTGGAAGTCCACCGCGACCGAACCGCATTCGATCGAGGCGCGAGGCTTACGAACCATCACCTGAAACCGCTGCGGACGTTGATGGGCAGCGCCGTGAAGCTCCGCGGCGCTCAGCAAGGCAACGTGGTACTGCTCGCCAACAGCCTCCATGAGCTGGGCCACAAACTGCTCGGCTGGAAGGCAGCCCAAAGAGCGGTACTCAGGCGGCACCACCACAAAGAACCCTTTTTGCGGAGTCGCGACCTCTCCCTTGTTCTTGAGCCGAAGGAGAGCGCGCGAGATAGCGTTGCGGTCACCACCGAGTGCTGTGACGACCTCCTCGGTTGTGAAGTGGTGTCGACCTCGCTGACGAAGCCCTTGGATGTACTGCGAGACAGCTCCCATTGATTGCCTTTCGTTCGTTCAACCTACTACAATGTGTCTGTTTCAGCAAATGACAGGCAAAAAGATCGTCAGGAACTGGTGCCCATCAGAGTGTCCTATTCACAGTGCCCAATCCCCGTTCGGGGACGTTCGTGACCCAGCTTCCATTTGCGGCACCTGCGCAGCCTCGATTTCGGATTTCGCCACCCCTCCGACCCAAGAGAATCCTCCGTCATCACATTGGTCGGGTATCGAGACCGCGTAAAATCGCGGTTCTGGGAGGCCGTCCAAGGTGATGACCGAGAAGGCGGCAGGGAACTCTCGATCGTGGTTTTCGAGGCGAGAGTCGGCGGCAAGCGTCCGGCTTCGCCCTAAGGGCTACGCCGTGATTCGGCTTTCGGCTCCGTCCTGCGGACTACGCTGTGACAGGCCGCGTTCAGCTCGCCTTGTGCACGGGCGCCGGCAGGTTGGGGACCCGGTGGCCGGCGCGGAACAGATCCACGGCCTTCTGAGAATTCAGCCAGAACTCGGGTGAGGTCCTGAAGGTGGCGCCTAGCCTCAGGGCCATCTCAGCCGACACCGAGGTTCGTCCGTTGACAATTCGATTGATGACCTTCACATCGCATCCGATGTGATCAGCCAGTTCTTTCTGAGTCATTCCCAGCGGCACGAGAAACTCTTCGCGGAGGATTTCGCCCGGTGTCGTTGGTTCGCGTCGTCTCTTCATGCTTCCCTCAATGATAGTCACGAATGTCTACATCGGTCGGACCCGAATCAGTCCACCTGAAGATCACTCTCCACTGATCGTTTATCCGGATACTGTGAAAACCCGAGAGGTCTCCCTTCAAAGCCTCCAGCCGGTTTCCCGGAGGAGAGGCCAGATCCTCCAGCTGATTCGCGAAATCCAGCATGTCCAGCTTTCTGGCGGCGACTTTCACGACCCCGGCCCAACCAGCACGTTTCGGAGCAACTCCTTCGAAAAAGAACCTCTCGATAGCCCGGCCAGCGAAGCTCTTGATTGCCATCCGAAATAAATATACCTAACCAAGGTATACCTTGTCAAAGTAATCGAAGCTCAATCCGATTCGGAGGATCCACGGCCTCTGCCCCGAGGAGCAGACCCCGTACGAAACAGCGTTAGGAAAAGTCTGGATTGACCGGGCGTAGTTCTTGACCCGCGACTGGCGTGAGGGAGGATGCCCGGCTTCGCTTGCACCTGCGCCGTGGCAGGCTCCGTTCTCTCCCATGGTCGAAAACGAAGCCTGGTGCCGGAGGAGGGGATCCAACCCTCACGGGATTACTCCCAGGGGATTTTAAGTCCGTCAATTTCCTCTATCGACCACAACTCTCGACATGTCTCACCACGCTGGACAACTAACAAATAATTGATAAACAGTCACTTAGTGTATTTTCATTTTATGG
>Ga0316191_10003891_pt1 | contig 11092 bp, 8 predicted proteins | sample Eddworburr2cm_MG_FD_204928 | JGI IMG/M metagenome (GOLD analysis project Ga0316191, IMG submission 204928) | Coastal sediment microbial communities from Maine, United States - Eddy worm burrow 2 cm | ecosystem: Environmental > Aquatic > Marine > Coastal > Sediment | place: USA: Maine | collected... | reverse complement strand
GATATCACAGAAGGAAAAAATGACCCTTGCCAAAAAATGGTGGAACGATCATCAATTTCATCTCAAATTTGCAGTCAGAACCCCTGAAAACCTAAATGAAATGCTTGAGTTCTCCCTTGACAAGGAAACGATGGGCAACCTGAAACAAGCTCAAAAAATTGGAATTCCCTTCTTTGTCAACCCCTATTACCTGTCGCTTATTGACACCCATGCCTCTCCTGTTTCCTTGGGTGCGGATCTTGCCATCAGGCAATATATGATCTATTCAAAGGAACTGATCAATGAATTCGGCACTATTCATGCCTGGGAAAAAGAAGATATTGTGGAGCCCGGAAAACCCAATGTTGCAGGCTGGATCATTCCAGATACCTGTATCCACAGACGATATCCCAACGTCGCCATATTAATTCCAAAAAGCATGGGCCGTGCCTGTGGCGGACTGTGTTCAATCTGCCAGAGAATGTATGGCTTTCAACAAGGTGATTTGAATTTTGACCTTGAAAAATTACAAGTCAAGAAATCATTTGGCGAACGCTTGGAAGCCTCTATCAGCTATTTTGAAAATGACTCCCAGTTAAGGGACATTCTCATCACTGGCGGTGATTCTCTGATGAGCACCAATAAAACCCTTCGAAAAGTTTTTCAAAGCATTTATAATATGGCAAAAAGAAAATGCAGGGCCAATAGGAAAAGAAAAGATGGAGAAAAATACGCACAGATTTTAAGGGTAAGACTGGGCACCAGGCTTCCGGTTTATCTTCCCATGAGAATTAAGGCTGGTCTTGTAAACATACTTGCCGAGTTCAAAGAAAAAGCTTCAAAAATAGGCATTAAGCAATTTGTTTTCCAGACCCATTTTGAATCTCCAATGGAGATAACCCCTGAAACAAGATTCTGTGTAGATCAGCTGAATAAAGCCGGGTGGATTGTAACCAACCAGCTGGTTTTCACATCGGCTGCGTCAAGAAGGGGGCATACGGCTAAACTCCGAAAAGTACTCAACGATATCGGGATTCTTCCCTATTATTCATTTACCGTTAAAGGATATATGGAAAATAGCCATCTTTTTTCACCCAATGCACGGTTGGTTCAGGAAGGCATGGAAGAAAAGAGTATCGGACTTCTGCCAGATACATTTTTTCCGGGCCTAAGACAACTGCCTTTAAATGCTGAAAATATAGTTGATAACATCGCCCGGTTGAGAACAGATGCTGACATCCCGTTCCTATCCTCTGACAGGAATGTCCTCAATCTTCCGGGGGTCGGCAAGAGTCTTACCTTCAGGACCATCGGCATTACCAATGACGGCAGAAGAATCCTTGAATTTGATCATGATGCCACAAGGGAGCATAGCCCAATGATAGAAAAGATAGGAAAAGTCACCATCATTGAATCTAAAAGTATCCATGATTATCTCCAACAGCTTGACAATATGGGCGAAGATGTGAGCGAGTATGAATCAATTTATGGATATTCTTTAAGTGAAACAGAACCCAGGAACCCAATCTTTGAATATCCGGCCTATGACTATGGTGTAACAAAAGAAATGACGAATCTGGATCTTCAGTTGGCTTAAAAGAGGCATCGTCATGGTCTCATCTGCATCTGTCAGCCATGAAAAGGGAAGCAAGATTCGTTTTAGGTTCCCTTTAATAATGGTCTTTTTACAGAACCACCAACCATTTGAGCGTGAATAAGAGGTCCAATAGTGCTGGGGATGGGGAACTACGGATGATGGGACAACCAGGCTTCTACGGGAGATGAGCACTACTGGGGATGAACACCATATTCCAGACTGTTCTTTTTAAGCTTGACCCAGTGGCTCAGAAAGTTTGCAAATTCGCTGTCGCGGCCGGCAACCGGTGGTCAAAGACTGCTCTTATTCCTTCTACGTATTAGATTTGATTTTGTCAACAAGGAGAGAGTAATCAACCAAGGCTGCCATGGCCCGGGCGGCGCGTTCCGGAGAAGGGAATACCGGAACACCGTGATGCAGAAGCTTTTGTACATACAGCTCTTCATGGCTCTGAAATGTATATCCGATCAGAGGTTTTTGATGTTTGGCCATCAAACCGGCCATAGATTTAGCCTGATCGTCAAATATTTTTTCCGCCAGTTGGGGGATCTGATCAGGGGCGATCCCCATGCCTTGCATGGTGCGCCGGATAATATGACCGGGGGCCAGAAAATAGGCCAGCAAACCGTCGCAATTACTTTCATCCAAAAGTATATTTGGAATCACCGAAAAATAATCCTGGGGATTTTTGGAAAACGTCAGGTCAATCGGGTTGTTCATACTGCCGGTGGAAGGCACCAGGGGTGAGAGCTTTTCCCGGGTCTGTGAAGATAAATTCGCCAGCACCAGACCTGTCCGGCTGCCGGCATCGGCAGCGGCCGCACCGGGCCCGCCGGAATGGGTCTGGATGATGACCCTGTTTCCGGCCGGTCGGGGGCATGTTCCCAAAACCCAACAAAAGTCAAAGAGCTCGGGAATGGATTGGGCACGAATAATGCCGCTTTGCCGAAAGACGCCGGCATAGAGATCATCCGGGCCGGCCAGCGCTGCGGTGTGCGAAAGACTGGCCTGTTGCCCGGCTTCGGAGCCGCCGACATAGTAGGCCACGATGGGTTTGTGGGGAATAATCGACCTGGCCATATCGATAAACGCCCTACCCCGTCGAATAGTTTCAATATAAAGCCCGATCACCCTTGTATGGGGGCAGGCGGCCAGATACTCCATGCAATCGACAATATCAACATCGGCTTCATTGCCGACACTGATCCCGGTTGAAAAGCCGATATTGTAGCGGCTCAGGTAGCCGAACATCTGGGTGATAAAGCTGCCGCTCTGGGATGCGAAGCCGATGAAACCGGGTCGGCCCTCAAAGGGCAGAAAGGTAACATTGAATTTATGGCGGGGATTGGCAACCCCCAGACAGTTGGGTCCTAAAAAGCGGATGCCGTATTGATCGGCAATCGCTAACAGTTTTTTTTCAAGTTCAACCCCTGCCCCACCGACCTCTTTAAACCCACCGGACACCACAATCGCATGTTTGATACCTTTTTGGCCGCATTCTTCCATGACCTCGGGAACGACCTGGGTTGGCAGAACCATGACAGCCAGGTCGGGTACCTCCGGTAAATCCGCCACCCTTTTGTAGGCCTTTAAGCCCAGGACGCTCTCTTCTTTGGGGTGAACGGGGTAGATGTTGCCTTCAAAATCCAGGTCCAAAACCGAATTGAGTTGATTGGTCCCCATGGCGGAAAATCGATTCGATGCCCCAAAAAAGGCGATGCTTTTAGGATTGACGATTGGATGCAGAAAGCTGTTCATAAGTTCCGCGTTTCGGGTTATGGGTTACGGGTTGGTTACTGGTTTCTGGTCACTTGTCACTGGCCTCTGGTTCCTGGTCTATGGCAGCTGGTGCTGGTAGCATTTGATACCCGATGCTGGATACTCGATACTCGATGATCGACAGAAAAATCTGAACGCTCCGAATTGCATTTCCGAGCATCGAGAATCGAGTATCCAGTATCACGTCGTGACAGCAACTATCGAAGATGGAACTACACTCCGGAAACCTATTGTATATATAAATACAACAAAGAATGCCTCATTTTACCCTGGCATACAACGTCATCTTCCCATCCGAGTCGCGGACCAGTTTTCCTTCTTCCTCCAGGTACCTCAAATGGGAAATCGCCTCCCCGGTGGCAAACCATTTTTGGGCCACCGGAAACTGATCCCAGGATTCGCTGTCGATATCCCAGGTCATTTGCGAGGCAACCTGGAACGCACTCATGGCCCCGCTGTGCAGGATGCTTAAAACCTCAGCTAACCGATCGGAATGATGCTGTTTTAGTTCCTCAACGCGGGCCTGATGGTTTTTAATCAGACGACGGTGCCCGGGCAGGGTCAGATCAACCTTTAACGTATAGACTTTGTCCAGGCTGCTCAAATAATGTTTCAGAGGGTTTTGAACGTCCGACCAGCATTGAATGTTGGGGGTGATATCAATTAAAATATGATCGCCGGCAACCAGGATTTTTTTATCCGGCTCGTACAGACAGATATGACCCATGGTATGGCCGGGAGTAGCGACGCATCTGAATTCATAATCACCGATGCGGATCTCATCACCATCTTCGAGCAGCTTCATTTCCGGTATCCATTCCGAACCGTATTTGGCACCCGGATGTTTGTCCAGGGCCGCCTGGAGCTCATTTTCAGGAAAACCGTTTTGACCGGCGTAGGCGATCATGGAGCCGAAGCCTTCCCAGGATTCAATCAGTTCTTTTTCCGGCCGGCTGAAATAAACTTGGCTGGTATCGGTTACTAGTTTGGTTACTAGTCCGAAATGATCCGCATGCAGGTGAGTGACAAAAATATCAGCGGCTTCAAGGTCAATCCCAAGGGTTCTCAACCCGCTCTGCATGGCCTCCAGGCATTCCTTGCGGTTCAATCCGGTGTCGATGATCAGGCTCCTGTCAGGCCCTTTGATCACATAGGAATTGAGGTATTTCAGAGGGCTGTCGGGCAGGGGAATTTTCATCCGGAACAGGCCGGGCAATATTTCTTCGCACATTTTCTGTAATCCATAGTTGTTGATAGTATAAATACTAGTGTTAAGCCGCCAGAAGGCAGAGGTACTCGATTGGGGATTTCGGATTGGTCTGACTTTCACCGCGTAACCCGCATCGCGTAACTCGGAACAGCCACAAAAAGCGAGTTACAAGTGACAAGTAACGAGTATCCAGTAACCAGAGACAGATAGATGAATCCGTTGAAAAAGTCAACGTTGATAAATTTCTGGCATTGAGTGTTTGGTAGGATTCGCTGCTCTGCCAACTCTCGTAATACAGAATATTGTATCTGAACATACAATGTTCGCACAACTTATAAGCCATATTTGTATGGCTGTATACAGAATGATGTTCTTTTTTAAAAAAGAAGAAACGGGATCAGTTCTGGAGGGACTCTCTCGCCGCCACCTGGGCCTCGGTGGAATCCGGGTATTTTTGGCAGATTAGCCGCAGACATTTTTGGCCCTTGGTCGCCATTCCATTTTGACGGTAGGCACGGGCAAGCTTTAGCAGAGCACTGGGGATTCCCGGGGAGTCCGGTACCTTTTTTAACAACAGCGTTAATATTTTTACCGCGTTTTCGACGTGCCCGGAGGCGGCAAACATGGCGCTGAGTTGAACATACAGCTGGGGAGTCAGTCGTGGGTTGCGAGTATGGCGGATATACTCCAGGTAGATGTTGTGGGCCTTTTCGTAAGTGTGATAACTGCGGCTGAGCTGAAATATCAGTTCTTTAGCGGTGTTGTGAAATCTATCGCTTTCAGGATCCAGTTTGTCGACATGAAAAAGATGGGTCAGCGCGTCGATGTTTTCAGGATCTTTGACAAGCACCTGTTTAAGCACCAGGCGACCGGCTTGCATGTCAAGTTCGGCGATATTCTTCAAAGCTTTCTCAATCAGAGGCGAAATCTCGTCTACGGGGGCTTCTTTGATCACATCTTCATCGAATCCGAGCGAAAATTTCATACAGATAAAGCCAAAAACAGCACCACCGACCAGCCCACCGATGTGGGCGGCGTACGCCACGTGGCTGTCGCCTCCGAAAAACAGCTGGTAAAATTCTTTGCCGATCCAGATTGGCAAAAGAATGATGGCCGGAATTCTCAAATAATTAAAGTAAAAGCCCAGGGAGTAAAAGATTTTGACTTTTTTCTTATTGAAAAGCACCGCGTAAGCACCCATCAACCCTGCAATGGATCCGGACGCACCCACCAGGGGCATGGCGCTGTCCATGTAAACCAGCCAATAGCCCCACACCGCCATGAGCCCGCCCATAATATACAACCAGACATACTTGAGGCGGCCCAATCCCATCTCGAGCATGCAGCCGACGATCCACAAAAAAATCATGTTGCCAAACAGATGCCCAAAGCTACCGTGCAAAAACATATAGGTAAAACCCGTTAAAACCGATTTATGCGCCGGGCGAAAACCATAGCTGAATGAGACGATCTGTGATAGCTGGGTTTCATATTCGGATCTTAACCCTTTCCACTCCTCATATAGCAGACTGGCCGGGGTGATGATTTCATCATTGCCGAGCTTTTCTAGAAAGGAGGAATCCCGCTGCATTTCCAGGTAATATTGAACCAGGGTATCTTCAGCGATGCTGTCCCCATCAAATGATTCATCCGTTTCGTGCAGGCGGCCTTCGCGATAGGCGATGTATCGTGGAACCTCAATTTGCGCCAGGCCGGAGGTAAAATAATATTCTGAGGCTTTAATATGCTTTTCAGTATCGTTGCTCTGAAATAAAAAAAATACCAGGCAGTTTAGCAAAATGATGCCGAGGGTAATGATAGGCGGATTGCGCCAGCTGATTTTTTCTGTCAGAGGAATGATGAGCATAGTGAAAAATGCCTAAATTGCACTAATCCGCCTGAGGCGGACTAAAGTGCCTAACCCGCCAAAGTGCGAGGCGGACAAGAATTATTGAACTGCTGCAAGCCATCTATTTTATGGTACAGAGTTTCAACATAAAGGAAAATAGCATGAATATATATCGGTCAGGCACATAGATAACTTGAGATAATTCGGATAGACTAATTAAGCTTGGAATTGGTCGGTCTGTGTGGAGTCTCTATCTGGACTTAGACGATTAAGCCCGCAAAGAAAGTAGGTCAAAACATGGTCAACACAATCAACTTATTTTCTCTTTCCAATAGGGACGTACTCGGTTTCGGTCGGTCCCGTGTAAATCTGGCGCGGGCGACAAAGTTTCCAGTTGGGATCATCCTGACTTTCTTTCCACTGCGCAATCCAGCCCGGAAGCCTGCCGATGGCAAACATCACGGTAAACATATTGGTAGGTATCCCGATGGCGCGCATGACGATTCCGCTGTAAAAATCCACATTGGGGTATAGATTGTGATCGATAAAGTAATCATCCTTTAACGCAATTTGCTCCAGCTCCACCGCAACATCCAGCAGCGGGTCTGAAATGTTCAACTTCTCAAGCAGGGTGTCGCACATCTTTTTCATAATCTTCATGCGGGGATCGAAGGTTTTGTATACCCGGTGACCAAAACCCATCAGTCTGAAGGGATCCTTTTTGTCTTTGGCCCTTTCGATAGCACGATCCATGTTTTTATTGGCGGCAATATTGCTGAGCATCTCGATGACGGCTTGATTGGCGCCTCCGTGCAGTGGGCCCCAAAGAGCTGCAATCCCGGCTGAAATGGCCGCATACAAATTGACCCGGGCACTACCGACCATCCGCACGGCGGAGGTCGAACAGTTCTGCTCATGATCCGCATGCAGAATCCAGAATACATTTAAGGCGTTGACCACGTCCTCGTCTATTTCATAGGGTCTGACCGGCGAATCGAACATCATGTTCAAGAAATTGGCGCCGTAGGTCAGATCGGGCCGGGGATAAACGACCCTGTGGCCCCGTGATATTTTATAGGACATGGCGGACATGGTCCGGAGCTTGGAAAGCAAACGGGTGACGGTAATGTTGATTTCTTCTTCCAGATTATGCAGTTCCGGATAAAAGCTTCCTAAAGCATTCACCATCGATGAAAGAATGCCCATGGGGTGGGAAGAGCGTGGAAAGTTCTCAAAAAAATCGCGCATGTCTTCGTGCACCAGGGAGTTGTCATTGAGCAGGACGGAAAAACCGGTCAACTCCTGCCGGGAAGGCAGCCTTCCGTTTATGAGAAGATAGGCAGTTTCTATAAATGACGAATTCTCGGCCAGCTGATCCACCGGGATCCCGCGGTAGCGCAAAATTCCCGCCTCTCCGTCCATAAACGTAATATTGCTGGTACAGCTCCCGGTATTTCCATATCCAATATCAAGGGTAATCAACCCCGTCTCCTGCCGGAGCATAGAAATGTCTACAGCCTTTTCACCCTCCGTGCCGACGACTAACGGAAGCTGAAACTCCTTATCACCGTATAGCACCTTAACAAATTCAGTCATGGTTCCAATCGCTTTCTTAAAGTTGAGTTATCCACCACGCGATCGCGGGTAGTCCAGGTAGAAGCGCTCCCTGCGGTATAAAAAGCCGGAGATAAGCGTTTTATATACCTTAATCGTCGGGGCGGGTCAAGCAACCAAAATAGATAGGCACCGCTATGTTCTTTAAACAAGTAATTGAATGAATATAAGCAATTAACTTGGATATTAAAAATCATGAAAATTCCAAGCATCAAAAACCAAATAACACATAAATTCCAATGAACCAAATTCGAAATCCGACTCTAATGTAGCTTGTCGCAGGCCAAAAGCATGATCCACTTACATTTGTGTCAAATGGCAAAATCACCGACGGACAAACTTTCTTGCAGTGCTACGGTACAACTGAGGTGAATGTTTTGGTCATTGAATATTGATCCGCCGAAGGCGGAGGGATTTATTTGAAATTTGGTGCTTGGAATTTGGAATTTTAATTAAGTGGAGTTTACTTACTTCTTGCTATATGATAGATTTTTCAGAAGAAATTCAATATGGAGGGTATGCATTACCATGTCTTTTAAAGATAATTTGCTTAAGAAATTACGGATCAATCAGTTGTCCCGCAACGTACTGGCATCCATCGGATCGGCAGAAAGCGGCCTCAAAATTGATAAAGACGCCATGCGCAGCCTCCTGGAAATGAGCCCTTACCAATATCAGAAGGAACGGGACCTGGACCTATACATTCAAAAAGGTGACGGCGAGCTAAGCCGCATCCTGGTGCTGGACAACGAACTGCCCATTTACGAAACCACTGTGGAAGATGTACTCATCCGCAAAAGCCCTTATACCAAGGAAATGTTGAGCATTAAAAATGTCATAAAAATTTTGAAGGATTCCGATGTTAAACGATCTCGCAAAGAAGCGTCGCTGGAAAGTGTTCAAAAAGAGTGCATCGACACTTTGGATCTGACCTATAAGGCATCCGACATAGAGGCGATTGCTAAGGACGGATCGGATTCTTTGGAAAATGGATACTCCGACGGGGTTGTTGAAAGCCTGTCCCTATTAGCCGAATTAATGGATTACCGGCCGCCGCCCAAAGTGTTTCGAATCCGGCACCATGAAATTTTCGGGGCGGTGACCGAAAGGCAAGGCGGTGAAATTTTATATGGACCGGCAGTGATTTTAAGCCTTATGGACAACTCGCTGGTGATGTTCGAAGATACGGTCAGCAACCTTGACAAAGGCCAGACAACCCTTTTTCAAAAAGTCGCCCAGGGGAAAGAAAAGACCCCCATCCAAGGTAAAGAAGTCTTCCGGTTCCTTAAAGACGCGGTTTTAAAGAATAAGCCAGTATCTTAGGGATGAATATAAAAAAAATATCGAATGTCGAAAGAATGTACACTGTCTTTTTTATAAAGACTGAGCAACGCGAAACCACCCTTCGAAATTCTGCGGTTCATTATTCGATAATCGCCTTTCTGATACCCTCATCCGCTGAACCCCACAACCTTTGAACCCTGAACCCTTGAACGTTGAACCTTTATAGCCTAAATACGGTCGGCTTTTCATCCGAATCTATTTCTATCCCGACGATGTCACCGGTTTTAAATCCCGATTTCTTGAATTGTTTGACCATCTTTTCGTGTTTGTCCATATGCCAGAACACGGACCACATCGGGTTGCGGACTGTATCGATGCCGTAGGCATCATGTCCGCAAAGGTTGAGTCTGAACTTGTCTTTGGCAATCAGGGTGTCGGTTTCAGATAAAAAATAATCGATTATATACAAATTATCATGCAGGGCCCGGGATAGTTCGACCTTCATTTTCGGAAAGTCGTCCAGATAGTGATTCGCAATCTGATAAAGTTCTTCCGGTTCCTGAATCGACAGGCCCAGCACGGCGAACCGGTGATGCTTCAAGGCAAATTCTTCCAGTTCCGATTGATAGGCCGTGATAATGTCAAGAATCTCTTTGATGGTCGGTTTGTCGTCTCCATTGCCGAGCACGAATTCTTCGCATTTGCTGATAATGTTTAAATAGAAGGTCTTATTGTCCATCACGTACAGCGGACGCTCACGGAAGTTATGATGCCTTCGAACCCTGCGAATCCCGTCAAGCTGGATGGATCTTTCGCCCAGTTTAAGTTCAATGGTTTCGATGTGGGAGATATCTTTGGCCTGAACCACATAAATCTCACCGTGTTCGGAAATCACATATTCAATTTCGCACTGATAGCCCAGATACTTTTGAATGTCTTCTGATAATTTCAGCAGGCTGATGTCATGCGGCGTTCGGGTGACATAAGGTTCACTCTGGATTTTGTGGCGCCGGTCGCGACAGTAGCCGAATTCCCAGTGGTCTCCCATCATTTTTGCCATGACGCTCGTACCGCTGATAAACGGCATGACGATCATCCCCATATTCTCCAGATCAATATCAGGGGCGTCGCTGAATTTTTGCTGTCTCCTGATGGAAAGCTGCTTGGCCGTTTTGGCCAAATTAATGATTTTTTTCCTGGCATATTTGATCCCCCCGAGGTCGGCATAGATCTCCAAAGAATCAAATGTCCCGCCTTTAAAAAATTCTTCTTTCAGGTGGGCACTGCGGGCAATGACCTTAAAGCTTTTACGGTGCTGCTCCAGGAAGGCCTCCAGGGCCTTAAAATTTTCTTTTTTAAAATCCTGAGCTGAAACGTAAATAAATTCAGGAACATTGAAACCGCCTTTTTCAAGTCGTTTCAAAAGGGCAGCTTTTTCGGGTATGATGGTTTTCATTGGCGTTTTCAAAAGCATTTCAAGTTATGGTAAGTAGCAGTAAATATAAATGCTTATTTGGGATGTGTCAAACGCTGGTCTCGGGGCTCTCGTCACCGGTATTCTGTTTGCTGTTGCACATAGGTACTCGATTCTTGATTCTCGATACTCGATGACATTCTGACTGGTCCGAAAGTGCAGATCATCGAATATCGAGTATCAAGCGTTGCCGGTACATAGTGTTGTGCCCCAGAAATATTTTACAAAAATTTTCTATTTAATTTAGCATGATACCTTTCCGTCATTCCCGCGCAGGAGGCTGTGTCGCAATTGTCAAAACTGTAT
>Ga0316191_10003890_pt1 | contig 11092 bp, 4 predicted proteins | sample Eddworburr2cm_MG_FD_204928 | JGI IMG/M metagenome (GOLD analysis project Ga0316191, IMG submission 204928) | Coastal sediment microbial communities from Maine, United States - Eddy worm burrow 2 cm | ecosystem: Environmental > Aquatic > Marine > Coastal > Sediment | place: USA: Maine | collected... | reverse complement strand
GGAGATGCGGGTGCCGATCGATTACGTCGCCGGGACCAGTATGGGCGCCACGGCCGGAGGGCTATATGCGTCGGGCATGAGCCCCGACGAGATTATCGGCGAGCTGGAGGGTATCAACTGGGAAGCTGTGCTGGATGATCGCGAGGAGCGCAAGGATCGCAGCTTCCGGCGCAAGGGCGATGACCGGCTGCTGCCGATCAAGGCGAAACCCGGCGTTGACCTGCTCGATGCCGAACTGAAATTGCCGGCTGGCCTGATCCAGGGGCAGAAGATCGGGTTGTTATTGCGAGACTGGACCCTGCCGGTCGCTGGCGTTTCCGATTTTGATCAACTACCGATCCCGTTTCGCGCCGTCACCACCGACATCGGTACGGGCACCACGTATGTGATCGGAAGCGGCAACCTGGCGGACGCGATGCGCGCCAGCATGTCGGTTCCCGGCGCCATCGCCCCGCTGAAACTCGACGGCCGCCTGCTGGTGGACGGTGGCGTGACCAACAATCTGCCGATCAACGTTGCGAGAGAGATGGGCGCTGAGGTTTTGATCGTCGTGGATATCAGCACGCCGATGCGTGATGCGGCCGAGGTCGATTCGCTGCTGGCCATTACAGATCAGCTGATAAATATCATGACCCGCGGCAATACCGAAGCCCAGCTCGCGAGCCTGGGCCCGAGCGACATCCAGATCTTGCCGAATCTAGGTGATATCACCACCACCGACTTTGCGCGCACCATCGAGGCAGTGCCCGCCGGCTACGCCGCGGCCGCTGCGTTGCGCGATCGCCTGAAGCCCTTGTCGGTGTCCGAGGTCGAGTATCAGGCGTGGCTGTCGGCCCGTGCCCGGCGTCCCACCGGACCGCCCATCATTGAGTTCATCCGGGTGGAAAACAACGCCGGACTCGATCCTGACCTGCTGTCCGGCATGATCCGACAACCCGTGGGAGAGCCACTGGATGCCGCCCGACTGGATCGGGACGTGGGCAGGATCTATGGTCTGGACGTTTTCGAAAAAGTGTCTTACGAAATCGTCGACGAAGCGGGTCGCAGCGGCGTGCTGGTTCAGGCTCAGGCGAAGCCTTGGGGCCCGGACTACCTTCAGTTCGGTTTAGAGCTTGAAGACGACTTTAGCGGAGACAATCAGTACAACCTCCGCGCTGCCTATCTGAAAACCGGTCTGAATCGACTGGGTGCCGAGTGGCGCAGTTTCGGCGGGATCGGTCAGGACCCCGGTCTGGGGACCGAGTGGTATCAGCCGCTGGATCGTGACCTGCGGTATTTCATCAACCCGTCGGCTGCGTTCGGCAAGAGCAGCATCAATATTTTTGACGGCAACGACGACGACGACAAGATCGGGGAATACCGTCTCACCAACTGGCAACTGGAGCTCGCCGGGGGACGCGAGATTTCGACCTATGGCGAAATCAGGCTTGGGTACACCCGACGCTGGATCAACGCCAGCCGCAGAGTCGGCGATCCGACCACCTTGCCTACTCAGGATTTCAATTCCGGATCGGTTTTTCTCCAGCTCAGCGTGGATCGCCTCAACAACGTCAATTTCCCGACTCGAGGCTATAGCGGGGTGGTCCGCTACACGATGTACCGTTCCGAGCTGGGAGACGATTCGGGGTTTGATCAGCTGCGAATCAGTTTCCGGCGGGCCTTCACCTGGGGCCGCAACACCCTGGTGCCCCGCGCCCGCTTCGAGCAAACCGTCAGAGGTGATCCGCCGATCTACGCGCTGTATCGCGGCGGTGGGTTTCTGAATCTCTCCGGTTTCGAGAATGACGCGCTATCCGGTGAGACCTTTGCGCTGGGAGAGATCATCTACTACCGTCGGATCAACGATTCCGCGTTGTTGCCGGTCTATCTGGGTGGTTCGCTGGAATACGGCGACGCGACCAACGATCTCGATCTGGGCAACATGCGCGGGGCGGGAAGTCTGTTTTTGGGCGTGGACTCATTTGTCGGTCCGCTGTATCTGGGTGCCGGCACCGCCGAGGGCGGCCATTCTTCCGCGTACCTGATTCTCGGTCAGCCATTCTGACCGGTCGCTGAAGAACGCCGCTTCCCGACAGCCTGTCTCACACAAGAAAAAACGCCGCCCGAAGGGGCGGCGTTTTTCTTTGACGCAGTTTGCGGATCAGGCGCTGCGTTTCTTCGAGACGCGCTTCTTGCTGCTCGCTTTCTTGCGGCTGACGGGGCGCTTCTTGGCAGCAGTCTTCTTCCGCGCCGGACGCCGCTTCGTGGCGGCCTTCTTCTTCGCGGTCTTCTTTTTGCTTGCCGGCTTCTTCTTGGCGGCCGGCCGCTTTTTGGCTGCCGCCTTCTTCCGGGTAGCGGTTTTCTTCCTGGCTGCTGGACGCTTCTTCGCAGCGCTCTTCTTCTTCGCCACCTTCTTCTTCGCAGCCTTTTTCTTGGCGACTTTCTTCTTTGTAGCTTTCTTCTTGCGCGCCGGCTTTTTCTTTTCGCCGAAGGCCTTCGCCCACTCTTTTTCGAGGGTAGCAAACGCCTTTTCGGTATGCGTGGCCTTGATAAAATACGCCCGCGCATCCGTAGCCAGCTGGCGTACGCGGCGCTTGTCTTCTTCAGTGATGCGCAGCTCGTCGCGAGCATCAGCCAGCATCTTCTCGAGCTTCTTCATCTGCTGCTGCGCTGCCTTGGTACCGGTACGCGCGGCCCGCTCAGCCTGTGCCTGCAAGCGTTGCCGCAGTGACTTCACCCTTGCCGCGGACCGGTTGCCGCGTTTGATCAAGGCCTGCAGCTCGCGATTCAGCCGCTTGTAGGTCTGACTGGCAGATTTGGAAAACTGGGCACGGGCGTCATGGAACGCCTTCTCCAGTTCGCTGAGGTGATTAGTCATGGACGAAGTCTCCCGGGGTTCTTGACGAAAAAACATTGCTTGCCCAAAACGACAAGTTGGACTCAAGACTATAGTACAACGGCCTCGGCCTCGCCATGCATCGCCCACGCTGCGCGCCGGGCAAGGCAGTGATTAGAATAGAGACCCGTCCGTACCGGCCGGGCGAATACCGTCGTCAGCAACCAGGGTTAGAGAACATCGATGAGCAAACTGTTTTACGCTGCAGCCTGTCAGACTGATTTCCCCGCTGCTCAGACGCGGGGAGAGATTCCGTCCCGGGTCGAGCGCATGTGCGAGATCGTTGCTCAAACTGTCGCTGGCTATGAGCCGTTTTTCGATGTAAGGCTGCTGGCATTTCCGGAGTTCGCGCATGCGGTACCCATCTATCAGAGCGCAGGCGAATTGCGCCGCAAGCTGGCGGTGCCGGTACCCAACGAGCACACCCAGCGTTATGAGGCATTGGCCCGCCAGTTCGGTTGCTATATCCAGACCGGGTCGTTTCTGGAGAGTGATCCGGACTATCCGGAGCATGTGTTCAATACCACGGTGTTGATCGGCCCCGACGGGGTGTTGAGCAAGTATCGCAAGGTCAACCCGTGGATTCCCTGGGAAGTGCACGCCAGTCCGCACGATATCCCGGACTATCCGTCGGATCCGTTTCCAGTGGCCGATACCGAGCTGGGCAAAATCGCGGTTGCGACCTGTTATGACTGGTTGTTTCCGGAGACCATCCGCGAATTGAGCTTTCGCGGGGCTGAGATTCTGGTGCGCATTTCCGCCTATATGGACCCATGGGGCGCCAGCGAACCGATGGACTGGTGGACCCTGATCAACCGCACCCGGGCGCTGGAGAACACCGCCTACGTGGTCGCCGCTAACCAGGGGGCAGCGATGAGCAACTATCCCCCGTTCAGCTGGCCGGGGGCGAGCATGGTTGTCGACTATGACGGTCGCATTCTGGCTCAGGCCGAGCCCGGGCCGGGTGAGAAAGTCGTGGTGGCTCCGATAGATGTCGATCGCCTGCGTCAGGAGCGAGAGCGCCGCCGGGGTCACGACATGCATGCCCATCTGCGATCAGAGCTTTATACCTATCTGCAAACCCGGCGCCTGGCACCGGCGGATCCCGGCGAGATCGACATCGCCTCGCTCGAGCAACGTATCGCCCGGGCCAAGAAAGCGCTGCACGGAGATGCAGAATGACCGCATCAGAAGGCAAGTCTGGATGGCGTTGGGCGATTCCTGTCGTGCTGGGTTTGCTGATTGGCACCGGCTGCGAAAGGGCCGATGACGACTTCAGCGCAGGGGACATAGCGGCCAACAATCGCGGTGTCGCGTTGATGGGCAATTTCGACTACGCCGCGGCCCGAGACACGTTCGAGCAAGTTGCGCAAAGAAATCCGGACTGGCGCGATGCGCGTCTGAATCTGGCCATCGCTACCCTGAACCGGCAGCAGGAGGGCGATGAACAGCGCGCTTTGGACATCGTTGCCACGGTACTGGCAGCGGATCCAGGTGATTTGCGCGGCAATTACATTGCCGGTCTGCTGCGCCTTTATCTGGGTGAAACAGCCGCGGCACTGGAGCACTTCAGTATCGTGACCGGCGGTGATCCGGAGGACGCCTATGCCGCATATTTTTCCGGCCAGGCATTGCTGCAGCAAGGCGATATCGAGGGTGCTCTGGACTGGTACCGCCGTGCAATCGATCTCGATCCGTATCTGCGCAGCGCTTATTACGGAGCTGCGCTGGTGCTGCGCCGCACGGGACAGCCGCAGGAGGCCAGAGACATGCTCGCCGTTTACGAGCGATTTGCGGACAATCCGCGGGCACGTCTGGCCGAGTTCAAATACACGAAACTGGGTCCCAAGGCAGAAGCACTTGCTGTCGGCAGAGAGCGAGTTGAACCGGCTACGCTTCCACCCGGTCCGCTGTTTGCGCAAGCGGTGCCGATGACGGTGAATGTGGACAGCACGGTGCTGTCGCTGACTGCGGCAGACGTTAATGCCGATACCATTCTCGACCTGTTTGCCGCCACAAGCGGCGGCACGCGGGTGATCCTCGGCGAGGCGGACGGCAGCTTCGCGGATTCTGCGGATCATGCGCTGGCCGGAATAAGCGACGGCAAGGCCGCTTTCTGGGGTGACGTCGACAACGATGGCGACCTGGATTTGTATCTGTGCCGGGAGGGGCCGAACCAGCTATGGCTGGGCGCGGACGGTGGAGAATGGCGGGAGCTTGCCGCGGACACCGCGACCGATGATGCTGGCGACTGCGCGGATGGCGGCATGATCGATGCGGATCATGACGGCGATCTCGACATATTTGTGGTCAATTCTGGCGGGCCGGACGAGCTGTTTAGCAACAACGGCGACGGCAGTTTTCGTCGCCTCGGGGCCAGCCAGGGGATTGCCGGTGCCGGTAACGGGCGCCAGTTCCTGGCGGCGGATCTGGATATGGATCGGGATCTCGACCTGGTCGTGGTGAATGACGGCGGCAACAACGATATCTGGATCAACGATCGACTCTGGGAATACCGGCCTGCGACCGGTCTGGACAGTTTTCGCCGGGCATCGTTAACGGCGGCGACTATTGCAGACCTGGACAGTGACGGTCGGCCCGAGATTTATGCGGTCGACGATGACGGCCGTTTGTTGCGTTGGAGTTGGCGGCCGGGTTCGTGGTCCCTGGATACGCTGGATACCGTAGCCGGAAGTAATCCGCAGCTCGCGGTCTCCGATTTTGACGGGGACGGCAGTCTGAAGCTGGTCATCGCCAGCAGCACCGGCATCTCGATCCGTCACCACGCTGGCGGCATGCTGCAATTGCGGGACAGCGCGGGGCTGACCGGACCGTTACTGGTATTGAACGCGGATATCCAGGCGGGCCCGGAAATTGTGGCGTCGATGGAAGACTCGTTGAAACGCTGGCCACCGGGATCCGGGCGTTTGCCGTTTCTGGGTCTGAGTTTCAGCGGCAAGGAAGACAAGGCTGACTCCATGCGTTCCAATCGCTCCGGCATCGGCACCCGGGTGTCTCTGCGCCTGCTGGATCGCTGGACGATAACCACGACGCTGGATTACAACTCCGCGCCCGGTCAGAGTCTGCAGCCCTTGCTGATGGGTCTGGCCGGATTGCCGGCCGCTGACTATGTGGCGATCGACTGGTCCGACGGCGTGTTTCAGACCGAGCTGTCTTTGGCTCAGGGCGAATGGCACCGGATCGCCGAGACTCAGCGACAATTGTCCAGTTGTCCGGTTATCTTTGCCTGGAACGGTACGCAATACGGCTTCGTCAGCGACGTGCTGGGCGTCGGAGGTTTGGGTTTTCTGGTAGCGCCAGGAGAGTACGCCGAGCCGCGGCCGTGGGAATATTTTTTGATGCCTGCCGGGAGCCTGGTGCAGAAGAATGGTGTTTACGCATTGAAGATAGCGGAGCCGATGGAGGAAAATGCCTATCTCGATGCGGTGCTGCTGCACGGGTTTGATTTGCCGCCAGGCTGGGACATGGTCGTCGATGAGCGTATGGCCACAGGCCTGCCGGCGGTCACGGGCCGCCCGATCTTTTTCCGTCCCGAGCGCAGTCTCAGCCCGGTATCGGCCAGCAACGATCGCGGCGAGAATGTACTCGACGCTGTAAGGGCTGCTGACCGCGTGGCGGCGCCGGTAGGAGCCGTCGATCACCGGTTTATCGGTCGCCTGCAAAAGGAACATCGTTTGCTGCTGGAATTTGACAGCGAGATTAATCCAGCCGGCCGTCGTCCGGTGCTGGTCGCCGATGGCTGGGTCGAGTACCCGTATTCGCAGACTGTGTTTGCCGCCTGGCAGGCTGGCGCCGATTACGCGGCACCGAGTCTGGATGCGCTGACCCTCGATGGCGTCTGGCATCGCGTCTATACGAGCTTTGGCTATCCTGCCGGGATGCCCCGTGAGATGGCGCTGCCGCTGGGTGATCTGCCACCACAAACCGTCGCCCTGCGCCTGTCCACTAATCTTGAAGTATATTGGGATCGTATTCGTATCGTATTCGAGGAAGACCCACCGCAGACGCTGGTCCATCAAGTGATGGCCCCGGAAACGGCGCGTCTGGCGATTACCGGTTTTGCCGCAAGAACTACGGCTGCCCAACGTTTGCCCGACTACGATTATCAGGCACGCGAAGCATTCTGGGATGCACGCTATCTTGACGGTTTCTACACTCGACCCGGCCCGGTGGAACCGTTGATTGAGGCGGCGGACGACGCGGTAGCGATTATTGGCTCCGGTGAAGAAGTGCACCTTGAGTTTCCGGCGCCGGATTCGGCGGCGCAAGGCTGGACGCGAAGATTCGTGCTCGAAGCCAGGGGCTGGGCCAAGGACATGGATCTGTTTACCCGTGACGGCGGACAGGTAGGCCCGTTGCCGCGTCGCGCAATCGGAGACGAGGCTGCGGAGATGCGGCGAGAAAGGCTCCATCAGCAGTACAACAACCGTTATCAGTCCGCGCGCTGATGACGCAGCGAGTTCAAACCGGATCCAGACGTCGGCGGGCCTATGTTCCCGTAGTGGGCCCGCGTCTGCGCAAGCTGCTCTACGTGGTATTCGGCCTGTTCTCGCTATTGACCATCAACGCCGGCTACCTCGGCGGCGTGACGCTACTGGAGTGGCTGCGTGATGAGACCTTTCAGGGCTACTTCTATCAGCTGATGTTCCTGGGACACCTGGTGCTGGGGCTGGTTCTGGTCCTGCCGGTGGTGATCTACGGGATTCTGCATCTGAACGTGGCTCGTCACAGGGCCAATCGTCGTGCGGTAGCGGTGGGCTATGCCCTGTTCAGTGTCGCCTTGCTGTTGATTGTCAGCGGACTGGTGCTGACCCGCGGCATCCCGGTGATCGAGGTGCGTGCCCCGGCAGCGCGAAACCTCGCTTATTGGCTGCATGTGATAACGCCGCTGGCAGCAATCTGGCTTTTCGTGTTGCACAGGCTAGCGGGGAACGCAATCAACTGGCGTGCAGGCGCGACCGTGGCATTGGTTGCGGTGCTGTTTTCGGCGTTGTTGATCGTCGTCCAGGCGCAGGACCCAAGGCGCTGGGACCAGGCTGGACCGGCCTCCGGAGAACGGTATTTCCAGCCCTCTCTTGCGCGTACCGCCACCGGTAATTTCATTCCGGCACGTGCGCTGATGCAGGACGAATATTGCGCCGAGTGTCACGCCGACATTCATCAAGCGTGGTCTCACAGCGTCCACCGTTTTGCGTCGTTTAACAATCCCGCGTACCTGTTTTCGGTAAGGAATACGCGGCAGGCCATGCTGGAACGTGACGGCGATGTGCAGGCCTCGCGCTTTTGTGCCGGATGTCACGATCTGGTCCCGTTCTTCTCCGGCGCCTTCGACGACCCGCAATTCGACGATGTCGGACATCCCACCGCACAGGCGGGGATCACCTGTACCGGCTGCCATGCGATCACCCACATAAACAGTCCGCGCGGCAATGCGGATTACACCATCGAGGAGCCGCTGCATTACCCGTTTATCTATTCTGACAATGCAGCCTTGCAGTGGATAAACCGGGCGCTGATCAAAGCCAAACCGGAGTTTCACCGCAAGACGTTCCTGAAGCCACTGCATCGCAGCCCCGAATTCTGTGGCACTTGCCACAAGGTGTCGCTACCGGAAGCGCTCAACGGCTATCGCTGGCTGCGCGGCCAGAATCACTATGACAGCTTCCTGCTCAGCGGCGTGTCCGGTCATAGCACGCAGAGTTTTTATTACCCCGAGCAGGCCCAGGAGAATTGCAACGGCTGCCATATGCCCGCCCGGGACTCTGAGGATTTTGGGGCGCGGCAGATCGATAACAGCGGTGAGCTGCAAGTCCACGATCATCAGTTCCCCTCGGCCAACACCGCGATTCCTTACCTTCTGGGGTTGCCGGAATCGGTGATCGAGGCGCATCGCGAATTTCTTGAAGGCTCTTTACGCCTGGATATTGTCGGGCTGAAGGAAGAAGGCAATGTCGACGGCGCGCTGCACGCACCGCTGCGGCCGCAGGTGCCGGCACTGGTACCCGGCGACAGTTATCTGCTGGAGACCGTGATCCGGACGCTGACACTGGGTCACATGTTTACTCAGGGCACTGCGGACTCCAACCAGATATGGGTGGAGGCAGAGGTTTATAGCGGTGACACGCTGATCGGCAGAAGCGGCGCCGTCGAGCCTGACCAGGGACGGGTCGACCCCTGGTCCCATTTCGTCAATTCCTGGGTCGTGGACCGGGATGGGCGGCGTATCGATCGCCGCAACGCAGAAGATATTTTCACCGCGCTGTATAACAACCAGATTCCGCCGGGCGCCGCCGATGTGGTGCATTTTCGCCTGACGGTGCCCGGGTGGGTGACCGAGCCGGTGGTGGTCAAAGCGCGGCTTAACTATCGGAAATTCGACACCACTTATCTGAAGTACTTCCAGGGCGATGATTTTCAGCGCAACGACCTTCCAGTGGTAGTCATTGCAAGTGATCAGATCGTATTTCCGATCGCTGGAGGACCGGCGCAGCCGGAACATGACGCCCCGGACATACCAGCCTGGCAGCGTCTGAATGACTACGGCATCGGTTTGCTGCGCAAGCGCGGTACCGGCGAATTGCGCCAGGCGGAGGAGGCGTTTTCCGCAGTCGAGGCCATGGGTCAGTCGCACGGTGCCCTGAACCTCGCCAGGGTCTACCTTAGAGAAGGAAGACTGGATGACGCTCGCCAGGCCCTGGATCGGGCCATCGCTTTCGATCCGCCGGCATACCCCTGGACGGTAGCCTGGCTTACCGCGCAACTGGATCGCCAGAACGGCTATCTGGACCAGGCCATCGACGGCATGCGCAGCGTGCTCGAGACGCGTTTTGTCGACGCGCGCGCGCGGGGTCTGGATTTCAGTCGTGATTACCGGGCGTTGAACGAGTTCGCCGGCACCTTGTTCGAGCGGGCGCGGGCAGTGCGCGGAGCCGGCGCCGCGGAGCACGCGCAACAGTTGCTCGATGAGGCAGTGGCAAGCTATCAACAAGTGCTGCAGCTGGATCCGGAAAATGCCGAAGCGCACTGGGGTTTGGCCCAGATCTACGCGCGCAGAGGGCAGGAGCAGGAAGCGGAGACCCAGCGTGCGCTTCATGCGCGCTACAAAACCGACGACAATGCGCGCGACCGGGCGATCGCGCTCGCGCGCAGAAGCAATGATGCCGCCAATCACGCCGCCGAGCCGGTCGTGATCTACGATCTGCAGCGCCCGGGCGCTTATGGGCTTGCACAGCAAATCGAGAGGATCACGCAGCATTGAGCCAGAACCCTGCTGAAACAGAGTCTACGGCCGGACAGGAACCTGATCCGGTCCAGGATGACGCGGTCATCGGCGTCGCTCTGCGCCGGTCGCTGCTGGCAATCGTCGTCGTCGTTGCGCTGGTGTCGGCAATGCTCTGGTGGCGCAGCCGGCCAGCCGAACAGATCCCGGTCAACGAACAGGCCCTCGCGAGCCCGGCGGTCACGGTGGCTGAGCCGGACGCTCCTTCGATCCCGTTTGCCGACATTACTGGCGCCGCGGGTATCGGCTTCCAGCATAAAAACGGCGCCGCTGGCGAACGCCTGCTGCCCGAGACCATGGGTGGTGGCGTCGCGTTCTTTTGGCTGGACCAGGACCAGCTGCCCGATCTGTTGTTCGTTAATTCAACCGCCTGGCCCTGGTCGGAAGATGGAACGGAATCATCGACGCCCGAACTGTATCTGAATCTCGGCGGGGGACAGTTTCAAAATGTCACTGCCGGCTCGGGCCTGGACCAGCCGCTGTACGGGATGGGGGTCGCCACCGGTGACTATGACGGGGACGACCGCGTCGATATCTACCTGACCGCGGTCGGGCCCAATCGCTTGTTGCGGAACCTCGGCGACGGTCGCTTCGAGGATGTGACCGCGAAGGCCGGCGTTGCGGGGAGCGCCGACAGCTGGAGCAGCAGCGCCGCGTTTCTCGATTACGACCGGGACGGTGACCTGGACCTGTTTGTGGTGAATTACGTGCAATGGTCGCGGGAGCTGGATTTCGAGGTCGACTATCGCCTCGCGGGGATTGGCCGCGCTTATGGCCCGCCGACAAATTTCGCCGGGACGGACAGCTATCTGTTTCGCAATGACGGCCAGGGCCGATTCACCGAAGTTGGCGCTGGCACCGGCATCCAGGTGCGCAACGCAGACACCGGTGTCCCAGTCGGCAAAGGGCTGGCCGTG
>Ga0316191_10003889_pt1 | contig 11093 bp, 7 predicted proteins | sample Eddworburr2cm_MG_FD_204928 | JGI IMG/M metagenome (GOLD analysis project Ga0316191, IMG submission 204928) | Coastal sediment microbial communities from Maine, United States - Eddy worm burrow 2 cm | ecosystem: Environmental > Aquatic > Marine > Coastal > Sediment | place: USA: Maine | collected... | reverse complement strand
ATCAGTCCCGGCGGACTGGTTCGGGCATTGAGGCCGGTCCTCCAGAACGCAGACGGGGCCTGGGTCGGGTGGCCGGGTATCCCGGACTTCAGTCCCGAACCGTTCGAGTACGACGGCATCGATCAGCGCCCCGTCGCTCTCAGCGAAGAGGAGGTCGAGAGCTTCTACTACGGGTTCTGCAACGGGACGCTCTGGCCTCTCTACCACGACGCCATTGTCGCTCCCGAGTACCACCGACACACATGGCGGCCATACGTCGCCGTGAACCGGAGGTATGCCGAGGCGACGGCCGAAGTCCTCAACGACGGCGACATCGCCTGGGTCCAGGACTATCAACTGCAACTCGTGCCGGAGATGCTTCGCACGATGGTCCCCGGAGCCACGATCGGCTTCTACCTGCATATTCCGTTTCCGCCGATCGAGGTCTTTTCGCGGCTCCCGTGGCGGCGTCAGATCATCGAGGGGCTGCTCGGCGCAGATGTCATCGCTTTCCAGACGCGCCAGAGCGCTGCAAACTTCGCGAGGGCCGCCAGGCGTCTCGCCGGGGCCGAATCGATCGGGCGTCGGGACCTGAGGTGGAACGGGAGGCCGGTCCACCTCCAACCTGCACCGATCGCGATCGACACGGCCGAGTTCGAGCAGATGGCGCAATCGGCACCGGTGCGTCAGCGAGCCGCCGAGATCCGCTCTGAACTCGGTGACCCCGATCACGTCATCCTCGGCCTCGATCGACTCGACTACACCAAGGGGATCGATCTCCGGCTGAAGGCCTTCTCCGCTCTGCTCGACAATTCGCCGAGGGACCGTCACAGCTATGCGTTCGTTCAGGTGGCGGTGCCCAGTCGTGAGCAGGTACCGGCGTATCAGCAGCTCCGATCCGATATCGAGCAGATCGTCGGACGGATCAACGGCGAGTACGGTGAGCCGGGTTGGGCTCCCGTCTCCTACCTGTATCGCACCGTGCCGTTTGAGGAACTCATCGCCTACTACGTGGCGGCCGACGTGATGCTGGTGACGCCGCTGCGGGACGGCATGAATCTCGTTGCGAAGGAGTATGTGGCCTGCCGATTCGAGGACGACGGGGTGCTCGTGTTGAGCGAGTTCGCGGGCGCCGCAGAACAACTCCGAGCCGCCCTGATCGTGAACCCGTACGACGTCGACAGCGTGGCGCAGACCCTTGCCTACGCGACATCGATGCCCGAACGCGAGCAACGACAACGGATGCGACGGCTCCGCTCAACGATCCGCAAGGCAGACGTGTTCGAGTGGGCTGCGGAATGCCTTGCCACGCTGGAGATCCGGTGATCGCCGGCAATCGAGCGACGGCCACGCGGGCCGCGATGGGCTGCGGGTGATTCTGGTCGCCGCCAACTCCGGCGAGCCGCCGTCACAGATCGTGTTCGGTCGAGCGCCCTCCGACCGCTGCACCGGAGGGTGACGCCGCCGCCGACAACGACCGTCGGCATCGGCGGCATGTCGGGCCGGCCACCCCTACAGGGGAACCGTCTGTGTGGTCGCGGCAGGCACTTCGATCACTTGATTGCGGATACCCAGGCGGATGGGCTTGGCTTCGCCCGGCCCGGTGATCACGGTGAGTTGATCGGGTGTGATGTGGAAGTCGAGCAGGTGCCCGCGATAGAAGATCTCGAAACGGAGTTCGCCGAGCTCGTCGGGGATCGCGGGATCGAGCCACAGCGCATCCTGTCGAATCTCGATCCCGGTGAAGCCGCGTTGTACCAAGTCGACGGTCCCAGCCATGGCCCCGAGATGGATCCCTTCGGGGGTGGTGCCACCCTGGATGTCGGTGACGTCGCTCAGCAGGGCTCCCTTGAAGAATTCCCAGGACCGCCCGCGGTCCGACCGAGCCAACACCCACGCGTTCACAATTCGGCTCAGCGTCGAGCCGTGCGAGGTGCGACGGTCGTAGTAGTCGATGTTGCGTTGGATGCTGTCGCTGTCGATTTCGTAGCCGAGCCGTTCGAAGATCGACTGCAGTTCGTCGATTGAAAGCAGGTAGAACAACATCAGCACGTCGGCTTGTTTCGACAGCTTGTATCGGTTCGGGGAATCCCCCTCTGCCTCGAGAATGCGATCAAGTCGCTGGATATCGCCGTACCGCTCGATGTAGCCGGTCCAATCGAACTCCTTGAGTTCTCCGTATCCCTCGAACTGGCTGATGATCCCATCGTCGTGGAAGGCGACTTTCAGTTTCCGGCTGATCTCGTCCCACCGCGCGAGCTCCTCTCGTTGGATGTGGAGCTTCTCGATCAGTTCGTTGCGACGGAAGGCCGGAACGAGGTCAAGAGCTTCGGTGGTGCGGCATAGGGTCCAAGCCGCCATGACGTTCGTGTAGGCGTTGTTTCCGAGGCCGGGTTCGTCAGCATCCGGGTACGCGTCGTGGTACTCGTCGGGACCCATGACACCGAGGATCTCGTAGCGGTCGGTCGCACGGTTGTATGTCGCCAAGCTGGTCAGGAGCCTGGCGATCTCGACCATTATCTCTGCGCCGCCGTAGGCGAGGAAGTCGATGTCGGCAGTTATCTGGTAGTACTGCCAGGTGTTGTACGCAACGGCGATGTTGATGTGGCGTTGCAGATGGCTGTTGTCCGGAAGCCAGCGACCGGATTCCGGATTGAGATGGACGACCTGGCTTTCCTCCCTCCCGCTGCTCCCGCTTTGCCACGGATACAGGGCTCCGTCGAGACCTTCGGCCTTCGCTGCCCAGCGAGCTTCGGGGAGTCGGCGGAAGCGGTAGAGCAACAAGGCTCTGGTCAAGTCGGGAAGATGGAGATTGAGGTACGGGAAGATGAACAGCTCGTCCCAGAAAATGTGACCGCGATAGGCCTCGCCGTGCCACCCCCGCGCGGGAACTCCGACGTCGAGATCGATGGTGTGTTTCGAGACGGTCTGCAGCAGATGGAACGAATGAAGGTTCAGCACCATCGCCTCGTAGTCATCGGCTCCGGTTGCGAGGGAGAAACGCCTCCAGAGCAGATCCCACGCCAGGATGTGCGACTCGAGAAGCTCATCGAAGGAGCCGAGGCGATCGACCCATGTTCGGGCCTCGAGACCGGCTTCGGAGATGCCGTGGTCGCGCGACGTGAAGAGGGTTATGACCTTGTCGACCGTGGCGGGAACACCCTCCGTCACATCGAAATCGAACGCCTGGGCCACGAATCCGGGCGCTTCGATCTGGGTGAGGTGAGTTGGTATCCGCTCTCCATCGAACCGCACCACGGTGCGGGCCGCGAACGCCACGAGCACACGCGATTGTGTGGTCTTCGCCTCGAGATACACGCAATCGTCGTTCGGGAACTCCACTGCGCCCGGTTCGAGGTGCCGGCTACTGAGCTTTCGATACCGGGCGACTCCGGCATTGATGACGCGACCGTCAAGTCCCGATTCGACATGCATGGATCCCGACCAATTCTCGGGCAGGAATGTTGTCTGAAGACCTGCTGCATGCGGGTTGCCCATGTGAACGAACCGGCGTTGGGCGACCCTGGTGCGGCGACCGTCTGGATCGGTGAACACGAACATGCGAGTGAGAACGCCCTGGCGGAGATCGAGCTCTTGCCGGAAGTCGTCAACTTCGGCATCCTCGAGCGTGAACCACGCACCTTCACCGATGCGAAATCGCAGGTGCAGCCAGTTGGGAACGTTGACCAGGTCTTCGTTGGTGATGTCCCGACCCGCAACGTCGGTGACGAGCCGGTTGTAGAGCCCCGCCACATACGTGCCGGGGTAGTGCACATCGCCGGCCGCGGCCTCGGGTGCGGCGCCACGCGTAGCGAAGTAGCCGTTGCCGAGCGTACACAGGGCCTCGCGGAGCGGTTCTTCCGCGGGATCGAACCCTTCGTAGGTCAGCGTCCAGCGGCTCACGGCTTGTTTGTCTCGGTGATTCTTGCGAGGAACGAGGTCACTTCGCCGGTGTCCTCCAGTGCGAAGCGCGCAAGAGAAGGCTCACCGTCGCGTCCTACGACGATCCCAATCCCCCGTTTGCGGATCACTCGGAAGGCATCTTCGTCGGTGGTGTCGTCGCCGAGGTAGATGGGTGCTACCGACCCACGGTCAAGCCCGAGTTCGCCGATCAACCACCGCATCGCTTGTCCCTTGTCCCAGTCGAAGTCGGGCCGGAACTCGAAGATCTTCTTTCCTGTCGCTACCCGAAGCGACGGGACGGCTGGGGCTGTTGAACGAACGGCTTCCTCAACCAGCGGATAGTCGGTGTCGGCGACGCGTCGATAGTGCACGGCGATGGCGAATCGTTTGCGCTCGACCTGGGCGCCGGGGACATCTCGAAGGCGATTCTCAAGCTGCTCAGTTGCCGTGTCGAGGGGATTGAGGTACGTCGAGAATCGATCGAGACGTTCGTCGACTACCGGCTCTCCGGACGGCGAGATGATGTCAAAACCATGGCTTCCCGCGTAGTAGATGCCCGGCACCTGCACCTTGCCGCGAACGTCGGCGACATCGCGACCACTCACTACGGCGACCGTCACTACCGACGCGAGATCGGCCAGCACCTGACGCGTCTCATCGGATAGCACCGCAAGATCCGGGTGTTCGACGATCGGGGTGAGCACGCCGTCATAGTCGAGGAACACCGCCGGGTCCGATGTGGCGAGCACGGCTTCGATCTCGTCGAAGTGGTCAGCCGCGGATGGTAGTCCCGCACGCGGAACCGGCGGTACAGGCTTTACGCTGAGTTCGCCGAGATCCGATACCACGACGGTGGCGCCTGCAGCGCTCAGTTCCTCAGTCTGATCTCCGCGATCGACGCCGATGACGATGCGAAACCCGCCGGCCTTGCCGGCTTCGACGCCCGACTGGGCATCTTCGACGATTGCGGCCTTGGCAGGATCGGCACCGACGCGTGAGGCCGCCTCAAGGAACACGGCGGGGTCGGGTTTGCCCGGTATGCCGAGTTCGCCCGCCACGATGCCGTCGACCCGCACCGCGAAGAGGTCAAGGAGGCCCGCCGCGTCCAGAACCTCCCGGGCATTGCGACTTGACGAGATGAGCGCTGTCTCGATGCCCTGTCGCTGAAGTTCCCCGACGAATGCGATGCTCGTCGCGTACGCCTCGACACCGTCGGCATTGAGACGATTGAGGAAGTAGCCGTTCTTGCGGTTCCCAAGCCCGCAGACGGTCTCAGCTTCAGGGGGATCCTCAGCAGAACCCCAGGGCAGTTGGATGTTGCGGGACTTCAGGAAACTGTCAACACCGTCATAGCGCGGTATTCCGTCAACGAACTCGAGGTAGTCGGATGGCTCAAACGGTTCGAAAGGTTCCCCAAGGGCCGCCGACCGGCCTTCCAGATACTCGTTGAAGAGCTGCTCCCAGGCGGTGTGGTGCACCGATTCGGTCCGTGTGATGACTCCGTCGAGATCAAAGACAACCGCATCGATCTCCGCAGCATCAATCTCGTACTCGTTGGCCAAGCCCACTGTCCCTCAGAGCGTCGTCACATGCTAGACCGAGGTGCTGGCCGCTCGGTCGCGCACAAGGTTGCGGATCACGTCTTGGACCCGGGGCCCCCCCGGTAGATCGACCTCCGCCGATCGAAGTGTTCAATCGATGAATGATGGAGTCTGTCCGAGCATGCGCCGGAGGCTGGCGAGCGGCACACGTACGAGATCGGGTCGGGTCGCGAGCTCCCAATGGAGTTCCCGCAACGCCCTCGACAGCACAAATGCATCGAGGAGGTCATCGATAGCGCCCACAGAGTCGGGGAGTAGAGGCGAGTCCTCCAGTTCTGTGAGGTAGCTCTCGACAAAGGCGAGTCCAACAACCCTGGACCACCACGCGGCCCAGCGTCGCTCATTCGGTGATCCGTCGCGTGCCGCTGCAAGTGCGACGTAGTCGAATGACCGAAGCATCTGAGAAACGTCGCGCAACGGTGAGCCGCGAAGCCGCCGTTGCGCGAGCGGACGCGAGTGGTCGCCAGAGAAGTCGGCAATGATGAACCCGTCATCGACGATGTGCACCTGGTCGAGGCGGTAGTCGCCGTGAAGTCGAATCCGCGATCCCTTGATGCGATCCCGTCTGATGGCGCCAAGCCGCGCGAGGCAGGACTGCTCTGCCTGAATGAGTTCGTCCAACGCAGTCGCAACCTGACCTTCGGTGCGGTGCCGCAACCGGCGGATCGCTCGCACCTCCTGGCGGATGCCGGCACGCAATGACTGGTAGAGCGACTGTTGGTAGTGCTCTGTGAACGGTTCGGGGTTCAAGTCCGGGTCCTCGCTGAACGAACCCAACGCCTGATGAAGGGCGGCTGTCGTTCCGCCAAGGCGCGTCGCGAGTTCAAGCGCCGGGTCGAGCAGGTGGGCATTTGGAAGAGCTACGGCCGGAGATTGGTCCACCGGCCCGAATGCGCCCTTGGGCTCCCCGAGTGCCTTCTTGCCTCTCGTTGCGTCGAGCCAGATTCGGGCGAAGCCGGACAAGACGTTCCACGCTGTGGAGTCCTCGGCGAACGACTGTTGAAGGACGCCAAGCGTGTACGTGTCGCCGGATTGGTACTCGAGAGCGCCGTAGGTGTCGGCGATGTCGTCGAAGGCCGTGCGCTCGGTGAGGAAGCGTCGCAGCTCGAGATCCGGATTCACTCCTGGCTCGACCTGGCGGAAGAGCTTGATTGCGAAGCCGCGACCGAAGTCGATGTAGGTCTCGCCGAGATTGCTCGTCGATACCGTCGATTCGACCGGTTCGCCCGCCGGGACTTCGAACGTGGCGATGCCTGCGGTGCAGGTCAACGATCCGGCGCGGCCCAGGAGCGTTTCGCCGGCAAGGATTCCTTCGAGGAGCATGGCCCGGAACTGTGGATTCTGAACAGCGTCAAACAGGATCCCATCGGCGCCGTCGCGACGCACATGGGCGAGCGCGGCAGATTCAGGAACGTCGAGATCAGTCGCGAAGGAGATACCGATCGGGACCACATTCAAGTCGTGGGAGCTGGCAGTCTGGTCGATGCTGACGAGGGCGATCCACATCGTCGTCTCTTGCTCACCGGGCGTGATCGGGATCAGGTCGGCCACCGAGATCTGCGATCGCCGGGGTGAGCGGCCCTGATACCAGGGCTGCGCTGCCACGAATCCGCCGAGGATTCCCAGCAGGGGTCCATCGCTGGCAAACGCTCCCTCGAGGGGGCCGCTGATTTCCAGCACATCCCGGGTATCGACGGCGGAACGATCGTGGCCGTCGATCGACATCCAGTAGAAGCCGTACGGGCCGACCGAGAGCGGGTAGGGAGCTTCGCCGATCACAGGGAATTCCGTTCTGCCAAGCATCTCGGTGGGACGCTGCCCGGCAAAACGGCCTAGATCCAACTCCGCGAACTGCGAGTGGCGGCTGAGGTTGGCGACAATCGCGATTGTCTCTCCTTCACCCTCTCGGAGGTAGGCAAGGATCTGCTCATTGTCCGGTGACAAGAACTCGATGCTGCCGCGCCCGAAGACCGGATGGCGCTGCCGCTGACGAATCATGCTTCGGGTCCAGGACAACAACGAATTCGGGTTGGCCTGCTGCGCCTCGACGTTCACCGTCTCGTAGTGAAACTGGGGATCGACGACGATCGGGAGATAGAGAGATTGGGGATTGGCTCTCGAGAAGCCGGCATTGCGGTCGTTGCTCCATTGCATCGGTGTCCGAACGCCGTCACGATCGGCGAGGAAGATGTTGTCGCCCATCCCGATCTCGTCCCCGTAGTAGACCACCGGGGTACCGGGTAGCGACAAGAGCAAGCTGAACAACAACTCGATGCGCCGGCGATCGTTCTCGAGCAGCGGTGCGAGCCGCCGACGGATCCCAAGGTTGAGGCGTGCGCGGCGATCGGGGGCGTAGCTCCGCCATATCAGATCGCGCTCTTCCTCGGACACCATCTCAAGTGTGAGCTCGTCGTGATTCCGGAGGAAGATCGCCCACTGCGCGTCCTCCGGAATCGCGGGAGTCTGCTCCAGGATGTCGATGATTGGAAGGCGGTTTTCGCTCTCGAGCGACAGGTACAAGCGAGGCATCAGCGGGAAGTGGAACGCCATGTGGCATTCGTCGCCGTCACCGAAGTACGCGACCGAGTCCTCGGGCCACTGGTTCGCCTCAGCGATCAACATGCGATTCTCGTAGTTCTCGTCCATGAACGACCTGAGCCGTTTCAGCTCTTCGTGGGTCTCGACCAGGTTCTCACCGTTGGTCCCCTCGCGTTCGAAGAGATAGGGGACGGCATCGAGACGCAGGCCGTCGACGCCAAGGTCGAGCCAGAAGCTGAGCACATCCGTGATCGCCTCACGAACCAGTGGGTTGTCATAGTTGAGGTCTGGCTGGTGGGAGAAGAACCGGTGCCAGAAGTAGGCACCAGCCACCGGATCCCACGCCCAGTTCGAAGTCTCTGTGTCCTGGAAGATGATGCGTACGTCGGCGAACCTGTCCGGCGTGTCGCTCCACACGTAGAAGTCGCGCTCGGCGGTGCCGGCCTCGGCCCGACGCGCTCGCTGGAACCAGGGGTGCTGGTCGGATGTGTGATTGATGACGAGTTCGGTGATCACCCGCATGTTGCGCGCGTGCGCCGCCTCCAGGAACTCCTTGAAGTCGTCGAGGGTTCCATAGCTGGGGTGGACGTCGTAGTACTCGGCGATGTCGTAGCCGTCGTCCCGGAGTGGTGACGGATAGAACGGCAGGAGCCAGATCGTGTCGATCCCGAGGCGGCTCAGGTAGTCGAGGCGGGAGGTGAGTCCCTGGAAGTCACCGATGCCGTCATCGTTCGAATCGGAGAAGGCGCGGACATGCACCTCGTAGATGACGGCGTCTTTGTACCAGAGCGGTGGGCGAAGCACCCGCGGATCAACAGCCATGAGGTTCGCAGACTAGGGCCGTTGCACGACGATACGGGATGCTGACTGCTCGAATGGATTGAGATAGCCAGCCACGAGGGCGATGTCCGAACGAGTACAGGACGCCGTGGCGAGCAGCAAGGGGATCACAAGCGGCATGCGGTGGCTCGTACTGATCCTCCCGGTCTGACGCTGCCCACCGCAGTTCAGTGGCGCCGTCACTGCCCCCGCACCACAATCGACCAACTCGCGACCGCAGAACGCGCGGCGTTCACGCCAGACACCCATTGAGCATGTCACGCCCGATTCCGATGATCTTGGATGAATCGAATCCAATCGACGCTCGTCGTTCTTGCGCTCGTCGCGGCGTCGTGTGGCGGCACAACGTCTTCTTCTTCTTCTTCTTGCAGGGAATACGCAGCCGAGTTCCACGACATGATCGCCTCGGGCGTCGCCGCCGACGATCTGTCCGATTTCATCAGAGACACTGAGGAGCACGCCCCTCGCCTGATCGCCAATGATCCCGACAATGCGCAGCCTTGTGTCGACGCCATCTTGGAAGGCATGCTCACCGGCGCGTTCGATGACCTGGAGTCGATGCTCGACGAATGAGCCTGTTCGCCGAACCCCTTGCAAGGTGGGTGACCGCTGAACGGTCGGGGGCACAGCTACAGCACAACAGCGGCCAGCGAAGTCGACGGACCGTAGGAGTCTTGGGAAGCGCCCTCGGGAGGATTCGAACTTGCGGCATCTATCCGAAGAGCTCGGATCGGCGCCGCCGGGTTGCGTTCGCGTCTGCCGGACGGAGGTAGGTCTGGATGTCCCGGACGCCCACGCGGTCGCTGGTCACATTCCGATGAAGACCATCTCCGTCGTCCTCGGTCGAGCCTGCCGGGGCAACGGCCGAATCAGATGCGTGGGCACGATTGCCGGTCCCGTCGTACGTGCGGTCCTCGCGAGGTGTCCACCATCCTTCGAGCTGTTCTGGAACGTGCCGCTTGCGGTTCGCCGCGTACCGGCGAGGGCCGGTCCGCCGGCAGTTGCCGCAGGGCCGACCCTTGAGCCGTGACAACCGATCCCATCCGGAGGATTTTGCGGGGGATGTGTCGATCACTACCTTTGAGATATCGACTGAGAGGGCAACGATGGCTGATGACGCCGTCGGATGTGCCAGGGTGACCGGCACTGTCGTAGACGGGCTTGTCTCGGAAGACCATGAGCCGGTCCGATCGGATGATTCGTCACAGGAGGTTCACGTGAGCGCGCGCGTAGGACAGCAAGCCCCCGACTTCACCGCCCCCGCCTATCACAACGGTGGCTTCAACCCGATCAGCCTGTCGGACTACGCCGGGAAGTGGACGCTGTTGTGCTTCTATCCCGGTGACTTCACCTTCGTCTGAGCGACTGAAGTGTCGGCGGTCGCCGACAAGTATGCAGACTTGCAGGAGCTCGGAGTGGAAGTCATCTCGGTGAGTGTCGACAGCCACTTTGTCCACAAGATGTGGAATGACCACGAACTCTCGAAGATGGTCGACGGCGGTGTGCCGTTCGCCATGGTCTCGGACCAGGCGGGGAACATCGGGCGGGCATACGGCGTCTGGGATGAATCTCAGGGAATCGAGATGCGCGGCCGGTTCATCATCGACCCGGACGGCGTAATCCAGGCAATGGAAGTGCTCACGCCGCCCGTGGGCAGACGCGTCGAAGAGACAATCCGTCAGGTGCAGGCATTCCAATTGGTGCGCGAGTCCGAAGGTGGCGAAGCCACCCCCGCCGGCTGGATGCCCGGTGATCCAACGTTGAGGCCCGGTCCCGATCTCGTCGGCAAAGTCTGGGAGGTCTGGAACCCGAGCCTGGCGAACTGACCGGACGGTTCTCGACGCCCCATCGCGACACGACCTCGACCGGGCGACGAAGCGTGTCGTCAACGGCTTCGGTGCCACCGGAGGGAGCGGCCGAGCCGCCTACCCTCGTTCGAGTTGTCGCGGCGGCGCTTCGCTCAACGACGGGCCCCAACGCTCCGGAATTGGATTGCGTCAGCGCCCTCGGCAGGATTCGAACCTGCGACACCCGGTTTAGGAAACCGGTGCTCTATCCCCTGAGCTACGAGGGCCAATGTCGGGAGCATATACCCGGCCTGTGCGGACGTGACAATGCATGCGGGGTCAGGTTGGACAGCGGCGGAGCCTGGCGATCGGGCGGGCGCGCCGCCCATGATGACAGGCCCATTGCCTCGCTGGGGGTGGGTTCTTGCTTCGCGCTCCCGGGTTC
>Ga0316191_10003886_pt1 | contig 11095 bp, 8 predicted proteins | sample Eddworburr2cm_MG_FD_204928 | JGI IMG/M metagenome (GOLD analysis project Ga0316191, IMG submission 204928) | Coastal sediment microbial communities from Maine, United States - Eddy worm burrow 2 cm | ecosystem: Environmental > Aquatic > Marine > Coastal > Sediment | place: USA: Maine | collected... | reverse complement strand
CCAGGACAATGAATTCATCGATTCGACCTTCGTGTTCAAAGATGCCGCGATTCGTACATTGTATTTACTTTCCAACATGTACCACGCGGGAAAGGGCGGTGAGGAAATCGTGGAGCGGACATTCGAGGACATCCGGAAGCGCGCGATTCACGGCGTCGAAACGGCCACCATCACACCGACTACACCTGACCACGGCCTGCGCTGATATTCCTTATTTCTCCAATATAGACGCCCGTAAGCAATACCCAGGCTTCTCGAATCGGCCAAACAGCGGACCCTCGATCCAGCGATAAATCCTGGACAGCATGTGATTGGATATTTCGCACAACCAAAATTGGAGCGCCCATGGAAATTCCAGAGTATGTAACTGCTGATGAAGTAAAACGAGTTTGTAATGAAGCCGGGTTGAGTAACTGGGCTGAAAAAACGGACTCAGCTGTTCCCGAAAAAGAAGCATCCGTGATCCTCGATATTGTGAATGTCCAGGGAATGAATATTCCACTTGAGATTTTCCGAAAAGGCTTAGAAGTTGAACTTGAGCATGGAACAAGATTTGACGATGCAAACATAACGAATAATCACCCAATTTTGACAGGCAAGATCGTTATCGCGCATCCCAAAGAGATGATGGATTTTTATGAAAGAATCAAGGTTGCTGAATTAGAGGGCGACCTTTTGAAGGCTATCATGTCTCGAAATATTGAGAAAATAGAGTCGAAATATAAGGAGCTTATCAAAGCCCGGAATGTACTGGATCAGGCTGTAACAAATCAAATGAAGTAGCACATCTAACAGTCGAACCATCCCAGACTAACAATTCTGCTGAACTTCAATGCAAAAACGTTTTGCGGGACATGGGCGTCTCACTTTGGTCGGTATTTGCCGCCTACTATAAATTTACCAGCGTCCGTTGTGCCGGTTGCCGTCACCCGCAATTCGCAGTTCAGTGTCTCCTCCTGAGAAAAAACAACCTGGCAGTGAGTTTTAAACGCGCGGGCCAGTGCCTATATCCATCCCGTTTGGCGCGGCTCGCCGGACATTTCATGGCAAGCTGGTTATACTGTGCGCGGGGCGAGGGCTGGTATTGGCAATGTCGGAACAAGTGTCTAAATGGCTCGATGGGCTTGGATTAGGTCAATACAAGGCCAGTTTTTTCGAGCATAAAGTCGGAATGCAGATTTTGACCGAGATCAACGATGCGGATCTCAGGGAAATGGGCGTTGCTGCGCTCGGGCATCGCAAGACCTTGCTCAAGGCGATCGATCTACTGCGCCAGTCAGGCGCCAACGCCACGAACTCCCCGGTAACTCCCGGCGAATCAACCCAAACCAGCGATGAGGATATTACCGCCTGGTCGCGCACACCCGGTGAGCGCAAACCGGTCACCATGCTGTTCGCCGATATTGTCGATTCCACCGCACTCACCGAAGCGCTCGATGCCGAGGAGGCGCACGAGTTGCTGTACCACGCGACCGAGCGCATGTGCCAGGCGGTCGAAAGTAACCAGGGTACGGTGTGTCGAATCATGGGAGATGGCATGATGGCGATGTTTGGCGCTCCCCTCGCCAGCGAGCGACATGCCCTGGAGGCGTGCAAGGCCGCGCTGGATATGCAGGCCGCAATAGCGCGTTATACGAAAAAACTGGAACAGAATGACGCCGTGCGAATCCAGATTCGGGTTGGCCTGCATTCGGGTGAAGTGGTCGTTCTGGATGTGGGTGACGATCCGAACAAGCCGGAATACGATGCCTCCGGGCCGACCCTGGCAGTAGCTGCACGCCTGGAGCAGGCGGCACCCGCTGGCGGCATACTGATCACACGGAATACCCGTACTCTTGCGGCCCAATGGATCGAAACCGTCGCCTATGGCGAGGTCAATGCAAAAGGACTGTCGCGACCGGTTCCGGTCTTCGTGCTCAAGAAAATCCGCAGCCGCGGTGAGCCCGCGGACATAGCCGCATCAAGGCCGATTGTGGGTCGACGCTCCGAGCTGGTGCAGTTTCGAGGTCTGCTGCAGGTTTGCAGCGAGAGTGGTCATGGACAAAGCCTGTTGATTCGCGGCGAACCCGGCATCGGCAAAACGCGGCTGGTCGAAGAATTGGTGGATATTGCGCGACACAGTGGCTACCTGCCCTACCTTGCACTGGTGCTCGACTTTGGCACCGGCAAAGGGCAGGCGGCGATACCCTCCCTGGTGCGCGACTTTCTGGGCATTGCTCCGGGCAGTGGCAAGAGCAAACGCGAGCGCGCACTGGACGACGCGCAGAGCGACGGGATTACCGACTCCGAGCAACGCGTGTTCCTCAATGATCTGCTCGATCTCAGGCAACCGCTCGAGTTGCGCACGCTCTACGATGCGATGGAAGCGCGAACACGTATCGAGGGCAAGCACCGCGTGGTGGGCGACATTGTCAGGAAGCTTGCCGCGCGCACGCCGATATTGCTGGTGATCGAAGGCCTGCACTGGGCAGATGCCGAAACCCTGGATTACCTGACCTATCTCGCAACCACCGTAACCGAAAGCCCGGTGTTGCTTTTATTGACGACGCGCCTGGAAGACGATCCGGTCGATTACGCCTGGCGCGCGCGCGCCGGCGAACATCCGACGGTTACCTGGGATCTCGGCCCGTTGCGCCTCGAGGAATCGCGGCAACTGGCCACGAGGTTTATCGGCGAGCAAGATGACTTCGTACATCAGTGCATTGCGCGTGCCGAGGGTAACCCCCTGTTCCTGGAACAACTCTTGCTGGTCGCCGAAAGGGGCAGTATCGACAGTGTGCCGGATTCGATCAAGAGCATTGTGCTGGCGCGTATCGACCAGTTGGATAGCGCCGATAAACTGGCGTTGCGCGCCGCCTCGGTGTTGGGCCAGCGTTTCGAACTGGAAGGTTTACAAAACCTGCTGGATAACTCCGCTTACCAGCCCGGCATTCTGTTCCTGCACCACCTGGTGCGCCCGGATGGCGCGCACTACATGTTTACCCATGCGTTGATCCAGGCGGGGATCTACGCCTCCTTACTGAAGAATCAACGAGCGGAGCTGCATCGCCAGGCCGCTGCCTGGTACAGCGAGCGCGATAACATCCTGCATGCCGAACACCTAGACCGCGCTGGTGACGGCGCCGCGGTCGCAGCGTATTTGCAGGCGGCGCGACACGAATCCGCTTTATACCGTCCCGAGCGTGCCCTGCAGCTGGTGCGGCGCGGGCTTGAAATTGCCCCCGAGGCGGAGTCATTCGCCCTCAAATGCCTCGAAGGAGAGCTGCTGCGGATTGTTGGCGATATACGGCAGTCGATCGAAGCGTATCGCTGTGCGGCCCGGGTCGCCGGTGGCGAGATCGGGCGCTGTAACGCGCTGATCGGTGTGGCACAGGGGCTGGCGGCCACCGGTGAACACAGCGAAGCGCTCGAAATTCTGCAGGACGCGACTGACATCGCCAGTGAACACAGTCTTGCGCTTGAGGATGCGCGCATATTCCGGGGCATGGGTAACGTGTATTTTTACCGTGGCGACATCGAGGCCTGCCTCGCCGCTAACAAGCGCTCACTGGATTTCGCCCGTGCCGCCGCTTCGGTGGAAGTCGAAGTGCACGCGTTGAGCGGCCTTGCCAACGCGGAGTATAATCGCGGCCGCTTCATTTCCGCGCAGCGCTATTTCGATCAGTGCCTCGAGCTGGCGCAAGAGCATGGTTTTGGCCGGGCCATTGCAGCCAACCTGTCGATGCGCAGCTACGTCAGTTGTTGGCAGAACGATATCGAGTCGGCGATTGCGGGATACCGTGAAGCCGCGCAGCTCGCGGTGCAAATCAATGATCCACGCGCGCAGATGATGGCGTTGATGATCGGTGGTTCTTTCTGGTCGCTGGTCGGTGATGTTGACGAAGGCGAGAAGTGGTTAACCTCGAGCATGAAGATTATTCGCCGTATCGACGCACGCCTGTTCGAGGGCGTCTGTGTCTACCTGTTAGGGCGTTTTGCGCTGCTGCGCGGTGATCGCCACGAGGCGCGCAGCCTGACCCAGCGAGGTATATCCATACTGCAGGAGTCTGAATCGGGGATGACCTTCGGTGGGCCAATCGCCCTCGGCATCCTGGCGCTGGCTGCCGAGGATGAACAGCAGTGTCACACAACGCTGGCGCAAGCCGAAGCGATCCTCGAGGGTGGCAGCGTGGGCCATAACTATCTCAATTTCTATGAAGACGCGATGGAAGCCTGCCTGCAGTTCGGGGCCTGGGACGAGGTCGACCGCTATGCCCGTGCGCTAGTTGATTACACCTCACCGGAACCCCTGCCGCGCAGTAACTACTTTATCGCCCGCGGCCGCGCCCTGGCCGACTTTGGTCGCGGCAAGCGTGATGTGCCGACGCTGCAGCGCCTGCACACAGAGGTTGATAAAAATGGTTTCAGGTTGAGTCGACGCGCCATTGATGCCGCGCTCGAGGCGATTTAACCCGCATATCTCGTCGAATTCCTGCTCGGCAACTGCTCCATGGGTTGCCCTGCTTGCGGAACGCCGGACCACTGTATCCATGCGGTCGTGCGGACATCATAAAGATATCCTCGCCAGGTAAAGCGGTGAGATATGTGGGGTTAATCGACTCAGGCGGCCGGGAGTTCGCGGCTGCGCCGCGCGATGAATTCCAGCAGCGCTTCATCAAGTCCCTGATCGATGGCCGGCGCCTCGTATTTCGCCAGCCATTGCTGCGCCTTGCGCACTCCCACCGCCTCGCTGTCCAGCCGACCTTCCATATCCCACTGCTCGTATGAATTATTATGTTGCGATTCGAAGATGAACAGATTGCTGTTCAGGGTATGGGTCTCACCGAGGAAGTGCCCGCCCGGACCGACGCGCTTGGTGGCCTCGAAAGTTTCCTCGATATCACTGAAGTCAGGGCCCTGGAGGAAGTGGTAAAAAGCATCGAGTTGTTCAAAATCGATCATGGTTTTGCCGTAGCCGACGGTGAGCGCGCCTTCCAGCATGCCGCCGGCCATGGTCATCCAGTTGGCGTCGGAGAGCATGCTCGGAAACAGGCCCCACATCGAATCGTAGGCGGCTTGCATATCACCGGTCTTCGAGGTCGCGACATTCAGTATCGAGCGGTGCGGCAGCTTGTAGTAACGCGCCATCGAACTCGACAGGAATTGCACCATCGCCGAGTCGGGTGAGCCGTGTACCGGTGCCCCGCTGTTGAGCGCCACGGTCATCGCCGGAACACCGAACAGCATCGGCGCGCCGGGGCGTATCACCTGCGTCATCGCCATCGCCATCAGCGCCTCCGCCAGCACCACGCCGACGGTAGCGACATTGCTCGCCGGGGTACTGGCCGCCGCCATCGAAAACGGCGAGCACATCACTGCCTGGTTGTTCAGCGCGTAGACCTTGAGTGCATCGAGCATGGTCTCATCCCAGACCAGGGGCGAGTTGGCATTGATTAACGACGTGGTCACCGTGTTGTTGGTGGCAAATTCGGCGCCGAACACCAGCTTCATCATCTCGATCGTGTCTTCGGCACGCTCGCGCGCGGTGACATTACCGATGATCGGTTTGTCCGAGTACTTGAGTCCGCTGTAGGCCATGTGCAGGTGACGGTGTGCTACCGGTACATCGACCGGTTCGACGATGGTGCCGCCGGCGATGTGTACCGTGGACGCCATGTGATTCAGTTTTTGCAGGTTGTTGAGATCTTCGAGCGTCGCATAGCGGCGCTCGCCGTCCATATCGCGCACGAAGGGTGCGCCGTAGGAGGGTGACACCACGGCGTGGCCATCACCGATGCGCACCGTGCGCTCGGGGTTACGAGCGTGATGAACGTAGGACGAAGGGATTGTAGATATCAGTTTCAGCAGTTCATCGCGCCCGATGTGGACACGTTCACCATCGATCTCGGCACCGGTCCGGCGCCAGTAGTCGAGCGATTCGCGGTCCTGGAACTCGCAGCCGATTTGCTCGACCACGCGCATCGCAAAATCATGGATGAGTTCGACTCCCTCCTGGTTGGTCACTTCCATAATCGGAATGCCGCGTTTGATTTCAGGGTGGTGGACGATGGCCGCGTTTGCGATCCGGGCGCGGCGCCCGGCGCTACCACCCTGGCGTCTGCGTTTAGCCCTCATATCTCACCGGATTCCTGCTGCGGGCGTCGCAAAGCGCTCTGTGGTGCGCCGTACTCCCGGCGGCCCGCTAAACGCAGGATAAACTACGCCGGCGCGGACCTCTCCCCCAATGTGCCAAAGGCACATTGGGTTGTGCGGCGCGCCACAGCGTCTTTTCGTCGCCCTCGCGACGTAATCCGGTGAGATATGCGGGCTAATAGTCATTTTCACTTCACTCCTGGTCAAGTGGTTCGAGGTATTGTTCGAGCAGTCGTTGAGTAGCCGTATCGAGCTCGCGCAATGGCGCGCGTACCGCGCCGCCATCGAAACCGCGCAGTCGGCAGGCTGCCTTGACCTTGGGAATGTATTGCCCACGCCAGATGAACAGCAGCGAGGGAATCATGCGTGACCACAGTTGCATCGCCGCATCGAGTTCCCCGGTGACCACCAGTTGATAGAGTTGCACAGCTTCGCGGGGCATGTAGTTGGCACCACCCCAGATACAACCCGGTGCACCGGCGATGAAAGCGAAAACGGTGTTTGGATCGCAACCGTTGAGCACGCCGAAGCCGGTGGCGAGGTATTCCTGGTGGGTGGTCAGGTCGCCGGCGCTGTCCTTGATGTAGTTGAAATGATCCAGTTGATTGAGACGTTTGAACAGATCAAGCGAAATGCTGATACCGGTGGTTTGCGGGATGTTATAGCCGATGATGTCGACCTCGGCAACGGCGTCGAGCTGCCGATAAAACTCGAACAGGCCGTCATCGTCTTCGGGTCCCTCGAGGTAAGGCGGCAGTATCATCAGCGCATCCGCGCCGAGCCCCTGCGCCTGTTTCGAGCGCTCGATGACTTCGTCGACGACCAGCGCCGATGTCTGGCAAATCAGCTTGCAGCGACTATCGATGCGGCGTGCACCGAGTTCGAAGAGGCGATCGCATTCGGCACGAGTCAGGTAGGGATGCTGGCCGGTACCGGCGCCGAGCACCAGTCCCTGTACCCCGGCATCGATATAGATATCGATCAATTCCTGCCAGCGACCGAAGTCGATGCTGCCGTCAGCATACATCGGTGTCTGCATGGCGAGGTTGATGCCATTGAGCTCTGCCATGATGGATTACCGCCTAGAGTGCCAGGCCGATCTTGCGGCCGTCGTGAAAGGCGAAGGGCGCCGTGCGCGGCGCTGCCGCATCGCCGACCAGGTGAAAATTGATTCCGCCTTCGGCGAGTGCAAGTTCGACCGAGTTATCGACGCTGTTGGTGGTCGCGGTGACAATCGCCGTAGCGTCGACAAACGAGATCGAACCGTCCAGCAACGATCTCAGTTCGGCGCGATCCCCATGCCAGTGTGCGATGACACTTTCGACTACGAAGCGCACGCCGAGCTTTGCCAGGCTGGCGCGCGTCTGGATATCCGAAGCGGCGCGTACCATTTCCTTGCCGATCATCGGGTCGGGGGTGACGATGGTGACCTCATGGCCCTTGTCGGCCAGATACCAGGCGGTACCGGTGCCGCGCCAGTTGCCGCCTTCGTCCAGCACGATGACTGCCTTGCCGAGCTCAGCCTGGTCACGAAACACCTCTTCGCAGGAAAATAGTTTACCGTTCTCCAGCCCCGGTAGTTGGTCGCCCTCGGGTAGCCAGCGTTGTTTGCCGAGCCCATCCGGCAGCGAGCCGGTCGCGAGCACGACTTCGTCGGCAGCGAATTCGGCGATGTCCTGCTCGTCCATCGGCGCAAAGTAACGCACTTCGACACCAAGCTGTTCAAACTGGCGTAAATACCAGCCCATCAATTCGGTGATCTGCCCGCGGCGTGGCGCGAGTCCGGCGAGTCGGAACTGCCCGCCGAGATCACCCAGGGCCTCGACCAGGGTGACGTCGTGTCCTCGTTCGGCGGCGACGCGCGCGGCTTCCATACCGGCCGGACCGCCACCCACGACGAGCACCTTTTTAGGCGCGTTGGTTTTTGCAAAACGATCGCCACCCCATTCGAATTCGCGTCCGGCGGAGGGGTTGACCAGGCAGGAAATCCAGTAGTCGCGCGCACGCCTGCCCCAGCACATCTGGTTGCAGGATATGCAGCCGCGAATATCATCTTGCCGGCCTTCGCGCGCCTTGTTGACCAGGTGCGGATCGGCGATCTGGCCACGCACAATCGACACCAGGTCAGAACTGCCGCTTGCCACCGTATAGTCGGCGTTTTCGGGAGTGCGTATGTGGCTTTCAGCGGTAACTTTCGCGTGCTTGACGACCTGTTTCAGTGACGCCGCCAGCGGCACACCCTGTTTTTCGCCGTAGACGAAGGTGGGCATTATGCGGTCGACATCGACGTAATTACCTGAACCGCAGGAGACGTAGTCGAGGTTGCCACCGCGGTCGTGCAGTTCGATGACCGCCTGGAAATCCTCCAGCGTCATGACGAAGGGCGTATTGTCGGCATAGCCGATCGACATGCCGATAATGAAATCTTCGCCGCAGGCACGGCGAATTGAATCCATGATCGACAGCGACAGGCGGCAGCGGTTTTCGAGTTTACCCCCCCAACGATCGTCACGCTTGTTGGACCAGGGGCTCCAGAACTGGTCGAGCAGGCTGTGGTAAGCGGCGAACAGGTCAACGCCGTCGAATCCCGCCGCCTGGCAGCGTTTGGCGGCGTCGGTAAAACAGTCGATCACCTCTAAAATTTCTGCCTCGCGCAGCGCGTGACTGCCGTCTGAATCATGGTAGGACGCCAGTCCCGATGGTCCCCAGTGCGGCATGAAGGAAAGGTCGGAATCACCGTGCTGTCCAACGTGATAAAGCTGCTGCAGGATGGTTGTGCCGTGGCCATGCACCGCATCGGTTATCTTGCGAAAATGGGGAATCACGGAGTCGTCGCAGTGGCGGAAGTTACCGCGTGTCAGCACTGCGGTGGCGTGCACCGGCATCGGTTCGACCACGATCATCGCCGCGCCACCGCGTGCGCGTTCTTCGTAGTAACCCCGATGACGTTCGCCCGGCAGACCCATGTCGGACATGTTGGCGGTATGAGCGCCGAACACGATGCGGTTGTCGAGCTGGCGATGGCGCAGGTCAAGTGGCTGGAAGATACTGGGATAGTGATTCATGGCAAATAATTTAAATCTGGCAAGGGGGGAATATAACCATTGTTTCTGTATGAACAAAACGATATATTTTCATGACTTCCATCGAAATCAGTCATAATGTCTACTCTTGATATCGACTCCATGCGCGCACTCACCGTGATCGCCGAGTCCGGCGGCATTACCCGTGCAGCGAAGCGTCTCAACCTGTCGCAATCTGCGGTCAGCCACAAGATGAAACGGCTCGAAGGCAAGCTCAACCGCAACCTGTTCGCACGCAGTGACGGCAAACTGGTGTTCAGTGCCGATGGCGAGAAATTACTCGACTATGCGCGCCGCCTGGTCAGATTGCACGATGAGGCCTGCGCCAGTTTTCATCAGAGCGATCTCGAAGGCGAATTGCGCCTCGGCATTACCGAGGACGTCAGTGCGCCGGGCATGGCGCAGATACTATCGAGCTTCTCCACCAGTTTTCCCAATGTAACGCTAACTTCACGGGTTGCACACACGCCGGAATTGAATCGCTGGTTGCAGGCCGGTGAAATTGACATGGCCTTGATCGAAGTGTTCGAGTCTGACTTGCTGTCCACGGATCATGCGCTCGGAGAGCAGCAAATCGCCTGGCTGCAGGGCGAAGACTTTGTGCTCGACCCGACGCGCGCGATACCCTTCGTGACCTATCATAAGGACTGTTTTTACAAGGCATGGGCCGAGCAGGCACTCGCCAAGAGCGGGCGTAGCCTGCATGTGGTGTTCGAATGTCCAAGTATTGACGGCATGGTCAATGCGGTGCGCAGCGGACTCGGTATCGGCCTGGTCAATCTGGGTGTGCTGCAGCAGCGTCATCCCCGTGGGCGACGTATGGACCCGCATGGGCTCAAGGTGGAGACCGAAGTATTGCCGGTGCCGCCGGCGATTCAGCACGTCGCGCGTTTCTCTGCCGGAATTTCGACACGGCAGATGGAAAAGCTGCTCGAAGCGATCAAGACCGAGCTGGTCACGCAATAATGATGGATTCTGAATCAAAAGCATCCGTCGCCGTTGTATCCGGTGCCAGCGGTGGTATCGGCGCGGCGATCTGTCGACAGCTGGTTGGCGCTGGCTATCGCGTGGTTGCCACAGCGCGCAAGCCGGAAAGCCTGCAGCTGCTGCAGCGGGAGCTGGGTGATTACCTTTATCCGCTAGTGCTCGATGTTACCGATACGGAGGCGGTGAAGCGGGTGGCGTCAGCGATACCAGCGAATTTCAGCGACATAGGTGTAGTGGTTAACAATGCAGGCCACGATGTTGGCGGACGACGCTTATTCGAGGAAGGCAGTGCTGATCAATGGTGTGACATCGTCGACACCAACGTGCAGGGCATGATCCGGCTGACGCATGCCCTGGTTGGTGGCATGCTCGCGCGCGGCGCGGGACATGTCATCAATATGGGCTCAATTGCCGGGCTCAAGCCTTACGCGACTGGCACTGCTTACGTCACCAGTAAATATGCGGTGCATGGGCTCAGCGAAACACTGCGCCTCGATTTCGCCGGCCGTGGAATTCGCGTCACCGAGATTATGCCGGGACTGGTGCGCAGCGGTTTCGCCGAGCAACGCCTCGGCGATGCGCAACAGGCAAAGGACTTTTATGACAGCTCCGCGCAATGCCTCGATCCCGATGACGTCGCGCGCACGGTACTGTTCGCGCTGCAACAACCGCGGCACGTCGAAATTGCGCAATTGGTGGTATTGCCCGTATGAGCGCAGGGTGAATTTATCCTGAGGCTGACCTTGCAGGTAACAGGAATCGATAATTGAAACGACGGGTACCGGAATACGGTACCTGGCTCTATTTAGTTGTAATTTGAAACTAACCGACTATATTCGTCCGCTATTATAAACACATGATTTCCTGGGGTATAAAATGCACTCACAAGTAAT
>Ga0316191_10003883_pt1 | contig 11097 bp, 13 predicted proteins | sample Eddworburr2cm_MG_FD_204928 | JGI IMG/M metagenome (GOLD analysis project Ga0316191, IMG submission 204928) | Coastal sediment microbial communities from Maine, United States - Eddy worm burrow 2 cm | ecosystem: Environmental > Aquatic > Marine > Coastal > Sediment | place: USA: Maine... | reverse complement strand
ATTCAAGCTCTCCGGTAAAGGCCTGGTAGTAAGGATTCTGTGCCCAGTGCTGGATAAGAACTTCATCACTCAGGTCTTCCAGATGCTTAAGGATAGAAAGTCCGACCATCAAGCGAATCGGTTTTGATGGCTTGCCTCGATGGGAATACAGGGTTGCAAACGCATCTTCAAAAAACGACCAGTCGATCCGCCTGGCCAGTTGCAGCAGAGGATGCTTCGGATTGAGTTGATCCAGTAAGTTGGGATTTAAAAAACTGTGCTGATCAGGATTCGCACTCTTCGGCTGGCTCAAGTCTTCACCTCTTATTCGTCCAGTTTTTGCTGCTTTTAAAGGCTTTTCTGGACGTTTATTCTACCAGATATGTACGAATATTCCCTTATTATCATTGCCTTATGTGTATTTCAGGGCCGACTAACTAATTGATTTAAATGGTGGGTCGTATAGGATTTGAACCTATGACCATCGGATTAAAAGTCCGAGAATCACGACCTATCTAATTGTTCTTTATATCATTATATCGGGGCGTCCGTTGCCTGAAATGCAGTACCGTGCATAACGGTGCTGCACTCAGTCCCGCAAAACTCCCGCAGGGATTTTTGCTCCCTGATGGATCAAATGTGGAGAGTAAACAGCCTAATCTCCGCCTTCGAATGTGGTAAGCCCTGTCGCCAGCAGATCTTCGGTCGCGTTACCAACGTCACTACGACCCTATCGCATGAGTATTTTCAAACGCACATAAGACATCGTTTTTTTCGATGCTTTATAACTAATAATTCGTATTTTATTATTTTTCGATCGGGTGTTAAATAACTAGCACGCAATACCAAGCACCCCTACTTATCGAGACTAAGGAGAAAACCATGGCAACACAAATATCTACCATCACTCCCGAACAACTGTATACCGCGCAGTTGCGTGGGGACCAGCCAGCAATACTTGATGTGCGCACGGCGGCTGAATATCGTGCCGGGCACATTCCTGGCGCACAACTGCTCCCCGTCGAGGAACTGAGGCCCGACGAGGTAACAAGGCGGTTTACACATGTCGTTGCGGGGGATCAGGATCCTTTGTACATCACTTGCTGGAACGGAACACGCGCCCGACAGGCAGCCGAACGTCTGCAACTGGCCGGCTTTACCAACCTGGCGCTTGTCGAGGGCGGCACACAGGGCTGGGAACAGTCCGGCCTTCAGGTACGGCGCTATGGCAGCGCCATTTCCCTGGAACGCCAGGTCCAGATAGCCATCGGCAGTCTGCTGATACTCAAGGTGGTCCTGGGCTTCAGTGTGCACGCATTGTTTTTCGCACTCGCTGCAGTAATCGGCGCCGGCTTGATCCTGGCCGGAGTGACCCGCTGGTGTGGCATGGCACAGCTGATCGCGCGCATGCCCTGGAATCGCGGCGAGCCCTGCCCCGAACGAGTCAACGCCTGAGCATCAATCAAACATAGAGGAGAAGCGCCATGATCTTTCGTCAACTGTTCGATAAAACCTCAAGCACCTATACCTATCTCCTGGCGGAACGCCAGGGCGGCGAAGCACTGCTGATTGACCCGGTACTGGACAACACCGGCCAGTACGTCCGCCTCATCGAGGAACTGAAGCTGAAACTGGTGCTGGCGGTGGATACCCACATCCACGCCGATCATGTCACCGCGCTGGGTGCGTTGCGCGACCAGACCGGCTGCGTCTCCGCCATGGGCTCGATGACCCGGGCCGAATGCGTTTCGGTACAGTTTCGCGAGGGCGAGAAACTCGATGTAGACAATATGCATCTCGACATTCTCTATACACCAGGACATACAGATGACTCCTACAGCCTGCTGCTCCCCGACCGGGTATTTACCGGCGACACCCTGCTGATCCGCGGGACGGGACGGACCGATTTCCAGAACGGGGATCCGGCCGCGCAGTACGACAGCCTGTTTGACAAGCTGCTGACGTTGCCGGAGGATACTTTTGTGTATCCCGCCCATGACTACAACGGCATGACGGTGAGCACCATTGGCGAGGAGAAGCGTCACAACCCGCGGCTGCAGGTCAGCGGGAAACAGGCCTATATCGATCAGATGAACGCGCTGGAATTGGACGACCCGCGGGTGATGGACATTGCCGTGCCCGCCAACCGTGCCTGTGGAGTTCTCAACGCAGCATAACGCTGCACACCCGCAATGTTTGAGGAACCGGACTCGTCAACGCAGATGAACGAAAGGAGAAAAGTAAAATGAACATTCTAGACTCAGTACTGTTCGGCATGCTTGCCGGTCTCATCACCCTGAAAGTGTTACTGCTCGCCACTGCAGCCGTGCTGCTGTTGTACGTTTTGACAAAACATACACTGCGCAACAAGGCCACGCCCGCACCGGCCCGGCCCAGGCGTCCACGACTTGATATACACGCCTGATTCACACCTGCACCCATAGGAAATTACACCCGTGACACAGGCCCATGCAGACACATTACCAATGGTTGTGGCAAAAACGGTTGCGCTGGCCGGCCTCTGGTGGCTCATCACGCAGGGACGTATCGATGCCTGGCTGGTCGGACTACCGGCCGTGGCGCTCGCCAGCTGGGCCAGTGTCCGCCTGAGTGGCCATGCGGCAACGCGACTCTCATTTGCCGGCCTGCCGGCCTTTGTTGCCCTGTTCCTCTTTGAATCGGTCCGCGGCGGGCTTGACGTCGCGCGCCGCACCCTCGGGCCGGAACTTCGCATCGCGCCGGGCTTCCACAGGTACCGTCTGCACATCAGCCATCCGTCAGCACGTGTATTGCTCATCAACTGCATCGGCCTGCTGCCTGGCACGCTGGCCGCAGACCTCGATGGCGACTATGCAGAGTTGCACCTGCTGGACGAAGATGACAACCCGGATTCGCAACTGCTCCGGCTCGAACAGGCGATTGCCAGACTGTTCGAAACAACACTGGAGAAAGATAATGTATGAACTTTTCGCCTTCTCCGCCGCGGGTCTGATGTTCACGCTGTTGCTCGGCCTGCTGCGCGTGCTGCGTGGACCGGGCACCGGCGACCGCATGCTGGCCACGCAGCTGATCGGCACCGCCGGCGTGGGCATCCTGCTCTTGCTGAGCCTGTTGCTTGATCAGCCAGCCCTGCTCGACGTCGCGCTGGTACTCGCACTGCTCGCCGCGGTGGCTGCGGCCGCTTTCACCGGCCAGCAACGGGAAGATCACCGTGATTAATCTCCTGTCTGCCATCCTGGTCCTGGCCGGCGTGTTCTTCTACCTGGCCGGTAGCATTGGCTTGCTGCGCCTGCCCGACCTCTATTCACGGCTGCACGCACTGACCAAGGCCGACAATCTCGGCCTGGGCCTGCTGATAGCCGGCCTGGCACTGCACATGCAAGACGTGTTCATCGTGCTGAAGCTGCTGCTGATCTGGCTGGCGGTGCTCGCCGCCAGCGCCACCAGCGCACATTTGATCGCGCGCCAGGCACGTCGCCGGGAGGCAGGCTCTTGAACACGGCAAGCCTGCTGGTCTTTGATGCGCTGTTAATGCTCACACTGGTCGGCCTGGCCTGGGCCGCTTTGGCGGGTTCCGATGAAAGGCTGAGCGTCATATTGTTCATCGCATTTGGCCTGGTACTGGCCGTGGCGTGGGCCCGACTGCTGGCGCCGGATGTGGCCCTCGCGGAAGCGGCCATCGGTGCCGGCTTGTCCGGTGCCTTGCTGCTGTCTGCGGTGGGCAGCAGACCCCGTGGTGCATCACGGACACGCGCCAGCTCGATGCAGAACCATACTGAAGAAGGCAACACACGGGTACTACAATGGACAATCACGCTGTTGTGCGCTGCATTGGCCGGCATCCTTGCCTGGGCCCTGCTACATGCTCTCGACATCGGACCAACTGACATGCTGCCGCAAGCCATTAGCGCCAACCTCGCGACCAGCGGAGTCAGCAACCCGGTGACCGCGGTATTACTTAACTTTCGTGCCTACGACACGCTGCTGGAGCTGGCGGTGCTGCTGGCCGCTGTGCTCGGCATTTTCGCCCTGGGCCCTGCAACCCCGGGTTACCAGCCCGCCGGTCCGGTATTCGATGGTCTCGTTCGCTGGCTGGTACCCGTGCTGATCCTCACAGCCGGCTATTTGTTGTGGGTGGGTGCCCATGCACCGGGGGGCGCATTCCAGGCTGGCGCCATGCTCGCGGCCGCCGGTGTGGTGTTACGCCTGTCAGGCCGGTCTAGCATCGGATTGCCCAACGGTTTAACCCTGCGCATTGTCATGGCCGCCGGTGTGGGCATGTTTTTACTGGTCGGTTTGACCCTGTTGGTCCTTGGGCGGCCGTTTCTTGGTTACCCGCCGGCCTGGGCCGGTACCCTGATCCTGATGATCGAGACAGCCGCCATGCTGTCGATCGCCGCAACCCTGTTGCTGGCATTCCATGGTGGCAGGCCGAAATCGCATGCGCTCGCAGCTCGTACTGAATCTGCAAATGCTGCAACAAGCAACACTTGCAACGAGGAGCAAACTCCATGATGACGGCACAATGGCTGTATGGCCTGACCGGTTGCTTGATCGTGGCACTCGGACTGCGAGGCGCACTGCTGCATGATTCCCTGTTACAGCGAATAGTGGCGATCAATGTCATGGGTGCCGGCGTTTTCCTGCTGCTGATTGCTGTCGCCTACCGCGGGCCCGGGCTGGCACCGGACCCTCTTCCACATGCCCTGGTACTCACCGGGATTGTTGTCGCAGTGAGCGCAACCGCACTGGCACTGGCCCTGGTGCGACGCCTGCATGCAGAGCGGGACGATGACTGACGCCATGATCTGGCTGGTCGCCCTGCCACTGGCCGGTGCGCTCGCAACACTACTGCTGCCGCGCTCGGCAACGGCAGCTGCTATTGGCACCGGACTGGCAACCACCATTGCCGCCGGCCTGTTGCTCTTTGGCGTGGCCACGCAGGGCGCACAGCAGTACGAGATCGGTGGCTGGACGGCCGGGCTTGGTATTGCGTTACGCGCCGACGGCCTGTCCGCCCTGCTGCTGATGATGACCGCCCTGGTGGTACTGGCAGCCAGTGTCTACGCCAGCGCCTACTTCAAGAGACCCTTCGAGCGAGCGCGCTTCTGGCCATTGTGGCTGCTGTTGTGGACGTCACTGAATGCGCTGTTGCTGTCAGGCGATCTGTTCAACCTGTATGTCACCCTCGAGCTGCTTGGCCTGAGCGCAGTCGCACTGGCATCACTTGGGGGCAAGCATGCTGCAGTAGAAGCAGCATTGCGTTACCTGTATGTCGGCCTGCTGGGCTCGATGATGTTTCTCGCCGGGGTGAGCCTGATCTATGCCGGTTACGGGACGCTTGACTTGGCAACGCTGGCACGCGTGGTTGAACCGGGACCGGTTGCGTGGTCGGCCCTGGCAATGATGACCGCCGGCCTGCTGTTGAAGACCGCCCTGTTCCCGCTGCATTTCTGGCTGCCGCCGGCACACGCGAGCGCACCGGCACCGGTCAGCGCGGTGCTGTCGGCACTGGTGGTCAAGGCCGCTTTTTATCTCGTATTGCGTCTGTGGCTGGATGTCTTCGCCAACGTTGTCACACCGGTGGCCGCCAACCTGCTCGGTCTGCTGGGTGCCGGTGCAGTGCTCTGGGGTTCCTGGCGTGCCCTGCAGGCGGAACGGCTCAAATTACTGGCGGCCTATTCCACCGTAGCCCAGCTGGGCTACCTGTTCCTGTTCTTTCCGTTGCTGCTGGCCTTGCCGCCCGGCCCGGCCCGCGATCTCGCAGCAGGTGGACTGGTCATGCTGGCACTGACGCACGGCTTTGCCAAGGCCGGCCTGTTTCTGGCGATCGGTATTATCCAGCAGCGATGCGGTCACGACACCATTCGTGAGCTGGGCGGTACCGCCCAGCGTCTGCCTGTCACCATCTTTGCCATCGCGCTGGCCGGCGTCGCCCTCATCGGACTGCCGCCCAGCGGCGCCTTTCTCGGCAAGTGGCAGTTACTCGCCGGCGCTGTTGCTACCGGCCAGTGGTGGTGGCTGGTGGTGACGGCCATCGGTTCGTTGCTGGCCGCGGCTTACATCTTCCGGGTGCTCGGCCACGCCTTCGGCCACCAGCCGTATCCGAACCAGCCGGTCACGGTGGCACGTGATGAATGGCCGGCCCTGCTGCTCGCTGCTATGGCTGCGCTGGTGCTGGGCCTCGCCGGCGCATCGGTGTGGGAGCTGCTGGAGATCGGTACATGAACTGGGATACCTGGTTGCTGGTGCTGGTAGTGGCAAGTTCGCTATTGCCGGGGCTCGTCATTTTCTTCCTGCGCGAAGACAGTCACCGGCTGCGCACCCTGCTCAACCTGGCTGGGGCGATCTTTAAGCTGGTGCTGGTCGGCATCCTGATATGGGGCGTGTTTCACGAACATGTCTACGAGACCCGCTGGACCCTTGCCCCTGGCCTGGACCTGGTGCTGCATGCCGACACGCTGTCGGTGCTGTTTGTCACCCTCTCCACCGTGCTGTGGCTGGTAACCACCGTCTATGCCATCGGCTACCTGGAGAACGCAGCGCACCGCAGCCGCTTTTTCGGCTTCTTCAGTCTGTGCGTTTCGGCCACCGTCGGCCTGGCACTGGCGGGAAACCTGTTCACCTTTGTCATCTTCTTCGAACTGCTGACGCTGGTAACCTACCCGCTGGTTGCCCACCGCGGCACACCCGAAGCCGTGCGCGGTGCGCGGATTTATCTCACCTATACCCTGGGTGGCGGCATGCTGCTGTTGATTGGTACGGTATGGCTTTACGTGCTCGCGGGACCAACTGCCTTTGTTGAAGGCGGCGTATTGAGCAGTTTGCCGGCTGAATACCACCCGCAGCTGAAGATGATCTTCGTGCTGTTGATCATCGGTCTTGGCGTTAAGGCGGCACTGGTGCCACTACACGGCTGGCTGCCCCATGCAATGGTTGCACCGGCACCGGTAAGCGCACTGCTGCACGCCGTCGCTGTGGTCAAGGCCGGGGCCTTTGGCATCGTGCGCGTCGTCTACGATGTGTACGGGGTGAACTTCACCGATCAACTGGGACTGCTAACCGGGCTGGGTATCGCCGCTGCCATCACCATTGTGTACGGGTCCGTGATGGCGCTGTTTCAGGACAATCTGAAAAAGCGGCTCGCCTACTCGACAGTAAGCCAGGTTTCTTACATAGCGCTGGGCACAGCCATTCTCGGGCCAATCGGCACCATCGGCGGTATTGTCCACCTGGTTCACCAGGGCATCATGAAGATCACCCTGTTTTTTGCTGCCGGCAACTACGCCGAAACACTGGGCATTCACAAGGTCAGCGAGATGAACGGCGTCGGCCGGCGCATGCCCGCCACGACGCTGGCCTTTAGTATCGCCGCACTGGGTATGATCGGCGTGCCGCCGGTGGCAGGTTTCGTGAGCAAATGGTACCTCGGTCTGGGCGCCCTGGAGGCTGGCATGGCGGCCTGGGTCATGCCGGTGCTGATCATCAGCAGCGTGCTGAATGCGGCGTATTTCCTTCCTGTGCTGTACCGGGCCTGGTTCCGCGATCCCGGCCCTGCCTGGCCGGCAGAGCACATACCGGCTGCGCGCCTTGAAACCAGCGCGGCCCTGCTGTGGCCACCGGTGGTGACCGCTATCCTGGCCCTGGCCGCCGGTCTGTTTGCGTCCGCCCCGTACAGCCCGCTGGAATGGGCAACGCTGATTGCAGAACGGGAGTATGGCTTGTGAACACCTTCATCCTGTTACTGGTCTGGTTGTTACCCCTGGCGCTGGCGCTACTCGCCGGTCAGCGTTACGCCGGCTGGATTACCGTTATTGCGCCACTGCCTGCGCTGCTCGCGGCCGCCGTCGTACCCGTTGGCAGCAGTGTTTCATTACCCTGGCTGCTGCTTGGCGTGGAGCTCGGACTGGACAATACCGGCCGCGTCTTCCTTTTATTCAGCGGCCTGCTGTGGCTGGTTGCAAGCCTGTATGCAGCCGGGAGCCTGGCAAACGAGCACAAGGCGATGCGCTTTCGTATTTTCTTCCTGCTGGCGATGGCGGGCAATCTGGGCCTGATCGTGGCCCAGGATTCGGTCAGCTTCTACCTTGGTTTCACGCTGATGGGCCTGGCTGTCTACGGATTGATCGCACATCCTGCATCACAGCATGCGAGACGGGCAGCACGCCGTTACCTTGCCTGGACCATCGCCGGTGAAATGCTGCTGTTCGTCGCAATCGTCATGCTGGCGATGCAACACGGTGGGGCGCTGGCGTTTACCGTCCTGCAGTCAAGCCCGCCAGCCGGTTTCGTCGTGCTGCTGCTGATCATCGGCTTTGGCATCAAGCTTGCGCTGCCCGGTCTGCATCTGTGGCTGCCGCAAGCCTACGCTGTGGCACCCGCGCCCGCCGTCGCGGTGATGAGCGGCGCCATGATCAAGGCCGGCCTGCTCGGCTGGTTACGTTTCCTGCCGCCCGGCGATGCCGCGCTCGTCAGCTGGGGTCAGGCGCTCCTGGTCGCCGGCGTGACAGGCATCTGCTTCGGTGCAATTGCCGGGCTGTTGCAACGCCGACCACGCTTGCTGCTGGGCTACTCCAGTATCAGCAAGATGGGGGTGCTGACGAGTGGTATGGGTGCTGCGCTTGCCTGGCCGGACGCTGCATCTGTGATAATCGGTGCAGTGGTTATTTATGCGGCACATCACGCCCTGGTGAAGGGAGCCCTGTTTCTCGGGCTGGGGCTTGTCGAGCGCGATGGTCTGCACCCGTGGGTTCTGGCGGGACTCGTTTTTCTGGCGCTCGCCCTGGCAGGCGCCCCCCTGACAAGTGGCGCGTTCGCGAAATCTGAACTCACCGCGAGTCTTCCACAGGGTGCACAGAACCTGTTATTTATCCTCGCTACCTCCGCGTTCGCAACCACACTGCTGATGGCACGCTTCCTGTTTCTGGTCTGGAAACAGCGCGGCAGCAAGACCTCGCCACTCCCGACTGAATCACTCATTGCCTGGTTAATGCTGGTGGCAATCATTGCCATTTTTCCCTTTGCGATTGCGGAGGCGGACCAACTTATGGCCAACATGGTACCGGTATTCCTCGGGGTGCTCCTGTCCGCACTGGTGCTACTGGCAGCCAGACGGCTTCCCATGCGCGCCACCAGCCGCACCCACGGATCCGCGACAGGACGTCCGGTTTTGCGATGCAGACACACAATCAGGGATCTGGCCCGCAGAGGAGAGCTTGCTTTCGTGACAGTGCGAGCAACATTTAACAGCTGGTATGAACGAACTCAGCAGGCCGTGGCACAGCGTCTGATACAGCTATCCCGTTCGAGTGATGTCGGCACACGCTGGCAACTGGCAGGTAGCCTGTGGCTGGGTATCGGCGGTTTACTGTTAACAGTTTTTATTTTATCCATATAAACGCGGCAGACAGGAGGTTTCTGATGAAACGTTTCAAGAACATACTTTTTCTTGCGGATCGTAGTGACAGGCTAAACGTCGCTCTCGATCGGGCTGTTGATCTGGCACAGACAAATAACGCACGCCTGACGGTGATGGATGTAACTACCGAGATTGGTCTTGCAGACTATATCAAGCGAGCTTATTCCATCGATCTGAATGCGCAGGTAAGGGAACAGCGCATGCAGTTCCTGGAAACGCTCACGCAGCCGTATACCGACAGGGGTTTCCCCGTTTACACCACGGTAATATCCGGAATACCTTTCATCGAGGTAGTACGCGCCGTGCAACGCAATGCCCACGACCTGGTAATGAAGGTGGCAGAGCACGACAGCGGACTTGGGTCGCCGCTGTTAGGCAGTACCGACATGCACCTCATGCGGAAATGCCCCTGCCCTGTCTGGATAGACCGGGCGGGAGACGAACCTGCCTATCATCGAATCCTTGCCGCGGTTGATCCGTTTGACGATGAGTCCGGCAACCTGCAGCGACTGATACTCGATCTCGCCACCTCGCTTTCCGAACGTGAACATGCGACGCTGAACGTGGTACATGCCTGGGAGTTGCCCGGCGAGTCCATGCTTGCCAACGGACGGGGTCGCATCTCGCGCACTGAACTCGATCTCTTACTCGAGGAGACGGAAAACAAGCACCGCCAGGTGCTGGATGAGCTGCTATCCCCATACGGTTTGAGCAGCGGGGCAGAGAATGTTCACCTGCTCAAAGGCCGGTCTGCGAAGATCATTTCCGAATACGCCAGGGAACAGGAAAGTGATCTCATTGTGATGGGTACCCTTGGCAGAACGGGTATTGCCGGCCTGTTCATCGGCAATACAGCGGAAGACGTGCTGCGTGAAACACAGACGGCGGTACTGGCCGCCAAGCCCGACGGCTTTGTTTCCCCGGTAGAATAGTGACGGGGGTCATGAACAAGCTTAAATTCACTGCACCAAATATCATCTCCAACCGGTGCCATCGGCACCCAAACAAGTGGCAGCTGAGAGTCATGAAGCTGGTATACGATGACACAGTTAGAATGAATGAGTTAAACAGTGCGCAAACTTTATGCCAGCGTGAGAAAATCATACAGCAATCAGACTTCACTCCAAAGTATGACTTCGTAACTGGAATCGATTATCTCAGTCTCCCATTATCAGAGGTACCCTATGCACTCGGCACTATCAATCCCATGGGTGGTGAGGATATAAAAGCTGGGTACTACATGACACCTGATTACAATGACGAACATGTGAATGAAGAAGGCTAATTGGTCTGCCCTGCTACAGAGACAGGTAGATATGGGGTTGCTTTCGGCGACCTAAACCACGACCAATATATGGGTGCTATCGTCAATACAGCCCACCCAGGTCCAGGTACCGCCGGTGGTTCAGGCACCTTTATTCTTACCAGATACAGTGAGGATGAGAAATTACGGGTTCTTAATGGTGCTAACTAGCAAGAACTGTATTTCTGCAGTACAACAGCCCTCTCAGCGACTGTAAGAGCAACCACATAAGGGTACCCCTTACCCTCGATATCCCTTTCAGAAGTGAACTATTAGTGAACTGCCTATTAAGTTTGGTAGTTAATAAGATAGTGATAAACCATGTAACACCATGATTTATAAAATGGTGGGTCGTATAGGATTTGAACCTATGACCATCGGATTAAAAGTTTCCCAT
>Ga0316191_10003882_pt1 | contig 11100 bp, 11 predicted proteins | sample Eddworburr2cm_MG_FD_204928 | JGI IMG/M metagenome (GOLD analysis project Ga0316191, IMG submission 204928) | Coastal sediment microbial communities from Maine, United States - Eddy worm burrow 2 cm | ecosystem: Environmental > Aquatic > Marine > Coastal > Sediment | place: USA: Maine... | reverse complement strand
GCTCGCCCCAACGCACCCGCGGCGCCGGTTACCACAACGACTTTTTTGTCGAACTCGCTCATCATCTCTTCCTCGGACTTTTTCTCACTCGGACTTTTTCTCACTCGGACTTTTTCTCACTCGGACAGGGCTTCCAGCGCTTCCCAGTGCAGGTCGCCGAACTGGCCGTTGGGATTCACCGGCTGAATGCAGACATGGCTGGCGCCGGCGTCGAAGTGCTCCTGGATGCGCGCCCTGATCTTCTCTACCGATCCCCAGGCGAAGGTGGCGTCTATGAATCTGTTGCTGCCGCCGTTCTCGAAGTCTGCCTCTTCCATCCCCATCCGCAGCCAGTTGTTCCGGTAGTTGGGTAGCCCGGTATAGATCCCGGCCACCGGGCGGGCCAGTTCCCGCGCTTTGGCAGCGTCCGTCTCCAGAATCACCTTCTGCTCTACGCACAGCCACCTGTCCGGGCCGAGGATCTCCCGGGCCATGGCAGTGTGGTCCGGCGAGGAAAAGTAGGGGTGGGCACCCGCGCACTTTTCCCGGGCCAGCTCGAGCATTTTAGGGCCCAGGGCAGCGATCACCGTTGGTGGCTCTTCCGACATTGGTGGGCCCTGATAGGGAGATGCCGTCATCGCATCGAGATACTTGCGCATGGTGGCCACCGGCGGCCCGTATTCCAGGCCGCGCACGCCCTCAACCAGGGGCTTGTGTGAAACGCCGAGCCCCAGCAGGAAGCGGTTGCCCGACTGTTCCGCCAGCGTTTTCTGAGCCTGCATGGTGACCCCGGGCTCGCGGTTATAGATGTTGGCGATGCCGGTGGCCACGATCAGCTTACCCGTATGGGCCAGCAGCCAGCCGGCGTGCACCAGGGAGTGGCGACCCACAGTTTCCGGAATCCACAGCGCGCTGTAACCGAGCCCCTCGATGCGCTGGGCCGCTTCCGCAGCCTGGGGCGCTGGAACACCATCAAAAAAGTACCAGACGCCGAGCTTGCCAAGTCTCATTGTGGGTAACCTCCTGAGTCAGTAAGGGTTCTAATTAAAAAGTTGATGACCCAACTATATGGACAGACACTTGCGATCATACTTGCCACTGGGAAGGTCCGCGCCCGAGAGAACAATTTCGGGACCATGTCGCGACGCCGCGGAGGGCGAATTGACGCGTAGCGGCAAAGCGCCCGACAAGGGTAGCCCGGAGGGTCGGAGCGAAGTCCGAAAATTGTTCTCTCGGGCGCGGACCTCTCACGGCTGACATAGCGTCATCGGACATATTCCAACCGGGAATCGAAGCATTGGGCCGCTGCTATTTCCCAGTGAAATTTCCGGGGCGCCTTTCGGCGACCGAGCGGATTCCTTCCTGTGCGTCGTCGGTCGCCCGCAGCCACTGCTGCTCCCTGAGCTCGTGATCCGTGGCGGTGATCACCGCTTCGGCGAGGCCCTGGCGCATGGTGGCGCGTACGGATTTCACGGCGAGCGGCGCGTTCTCGGCGATCTCCGCGGCGAGCTTCAGCGCCTCGGCGCGCAGATTCCCGGCGTCGGTGAGGACGTCCACCAGCCCGAGTTGCAGGGCTTCCTCGCCGCTCACCCGGCGGCCCGTGAACAGCATCAGGTTTGCCGCCTGCTGACCGATGATCCGCGGGAGGGTAACCGAGATGCCGAACCCCTGGTGAATGCCCAGCTTTACGAAGTTGGCCCCGAAGCGGGCCTCGGGGCTGGCCACGCGGAAGTCGGGTACCAGAGACAGACCCAGGCCGCCACCTATGGCGGCACCCTGGATAGCGCCTACTACGGGTTTCTCGTTGCCGAACAGGCGCGCTGCGGCCTGATAGAGTTTTCCAGTGGTGTTCCGGAAGCCTTCCTCTGTAAACTCGTTGCTGCCGGAGTCGTCGTCCTTTCCGGTGCCGAAATTGGCCCCGGCGCAGAAATGCTTGCCCTGGGCACACAGCACGATGACGCGGCAGTCGGGGTTCTTATCTGCTTCGTTGAAGGCGTCCGCGATCTGCGTAATGAGCGCATGGTCGAAAAAGTTGTTGGGCGGGCGCTGAATCTCGACGGTTGCGACGTGATTTTCCAGCGTCACACCGATGTCGGTGTAGTTAGTCATGGTTCCTTCCCCAGGTCGTTGAACTGCCTGATCAGGCGGCGAAAACAGCGGGGAATAGTAGCAGTCAGCATAAGGTAACGCACGACGTGGCAGAGCTTCCCCCGGCAGACACAACAGAGCAGGTACGTCCCGGCATCTGGCAGTTGGCCTTCCCGTCAATTCTTGGCAACCTTTCATACACCGTGGTGGGTATGGTGCAGACCAAGTTCGTCGGTGAGCTGGGCGCGCAGGCGCTCGCGGCGGTCGGGGCCGGGCAGCGGGTTTTTTTCGCCATGCAGGCGATTCTGATGGCCGTCAGCGCCGGCACGACCGCTCTGGTAGCCAGAGCCTGGGGAGCCGGGGACTATGAGGAAGCCAGCCGCGTCACTATGGCGTCGCTGACGCTGGCCGGTGTGTTCGCCCTCGGCGTGGCGGTCCTCGGGTTACTGTTTGCCGATACCGTGGCGGGCGTGTTCGGTCTCGACCCGCATACCCTCGAGCTGGCCTCGGAGAATATCCGCTGGCTGTGTCTGTTCAACGTTTCGTTTGCCGTTAACTTCATTCTGGCGGCCGCGCTGCGGGCTTCCGGGGATGCCTGGTCGCCGCTGTGGATAAGCGTTGGCGTCAACGTCCTGAATCTGCCGCTGCAGTACGTTTTCATTTTCGGCCGCTGGGGCTTTCCGGAAATGGGCGTGGCCGGGTCGGCGGTGGCTGCCGGGATCGCTTTCAGCGTCGGTGGGCTGGTGCTGTTGGGGCTCTGGGTTAAGAACAAATTTCGGGTCAAACATGCCCGACATGGCTGGTGGCGCCGCAAACGCCTTCAGCAGCTGCTGGACATTGGCTATCCCGCGGCGATGGAGCAGATAGTCTTCCAGATCGGGTTCTTCATCTTCCTGATGCTCATCGGTAATTTTTACGGCACCGAGGCGTTTGCCGCTTACAACATCGGCGTGAACCTGCTCATGGTGTGTATGACCGTAGGCTTCGGTTTCTCCATCGCCGGAGCGACCCTGGTGGGCCAGCATCTGGGCGCCAACGATTTCGCCGGCGCTACCCGGAGCGGTTGGCGCTCAGCCGGCTTTGCCGTGCTGTCAATGGGTACCCTGGGATTGATCGTCAGCTATTTCGCCCGCCCACTGGCCACCTACTTTCTGGGCGATGAACCGCTGACCATCCAGTACACGGTGCAGTTCATTCACATTCTGGGCGCCATGATGCCTCTGCTGGCAATCGAGTTCGCGATCGGTGGATCTTTGCGGGGCGCTGGCGATACCCGCTTTCCGCTGATGGCGACCTTTGCCGGCCTCATCGGCATGCGCTGCGGGCTGGCGGCAGTTTTCACCTATCTGCAGCTGCCCGTTTACTGGGTATACGGGGCGCTCATAGGCGATTACCTGCTCAAGGGGGCGATGCTTATCTGGCGCTTTCACGGCGGTCGCTGGCGCACCGTGGTGCGTACCGAGGAGATGGGCATCGAACGTGCCTGAACTGCCGGACCTCACCGTTTATGTGGAGCACCTGGAATCAAGAATCGGCGGTGAGCGGATGAAAGCCATACGGCTGGCCAGCCCGTTTCTGCTGCGCACGGTTACACCTTCTGTCGAGGACGTGTGCGGGCACCGGGTAACGGCCTGTTCCCGGCTGGCGAAGCAGCTGGTGATTGCCCTGGAAAGCGATTACTACCTGGTGCTGCACCTGATGATCGCCGGACGACTGCAGTGGCAGGCCGGTGGCAAGGCCATACCCAAACGCAATGGCCTGGCCGCCTTCGATTTCGATTCAGGCACCCTCATATTCACCGAGGTCAGTAAGAAAAAGCGGGCTTCTCTGCGCCTGGTTCACGGCGCTGAAGACCTCGCTGCCCTGGATCCTGGCGGTCTGGAAGTGCTGGACATCGATCTCGGTCAGTTTGCCGATCAGCTCAACAGTACCAACCATACCCTGAAGCGGGCGCTGACAGACCAGCACGTGCTTGCCGGCATCGGCAATGCCTACTCGGATGAGATCCTGCTGCGCGCGCGGCTTTCGCCGTTCAAACAGCCGCGCAATCTGTCAGACGTCGAGATGGAAAACCTGTTTCGCGCCTGTCGAGAGGTTCTGATGGAGTGGACCGAACGCCTGCGGGAAAAGGCCGGTGACACCTTCCCGAAGAAGGTCACCGCCTTTCATTCGGAGATGGCGGTTCACGGCCGCTATCGGGAGCCCTGTCCCGTGTGCGGCGCCCCGGTGCAGCGCATCAGATATGCCGAGAACGAAGCCAACTACTGCGCCCGCTGTCAGACCGGCGGCCGGCTGCTGGCGGACCGCTCGCTGTCGCGCCTGCTGAAGGACAACTGGCCCCGGCGTCTCGAAGATCTGGAGTAGTAGCGCCGGACAGAAGAGCTATGGGCGTTTCGCGCGCAGCTCGGTGGACGACACGGTCTCCCGGAAGACCGACTCCTGCACCTCTGTGCACAAGCCGCGCAACAGGTCCGGCAGCTGCAGGTCGCGAAGCCCCTGAAACTTCCCTTCAGTAACCCGTCCGAAGACGATGAATCGGGTGCCGAGATCAGCTAGCTCGCGCAGTGCCTCGTCCATCGCCTGCGGGCTGGCATAGTAGTCGGGTTCGGCGATCCGCACGATCGTGTCCACGCCCACCGCGAAGGTGGCCCCGCGAAAATGCCGCGCCTTGGCTATGAAGGTGGGCAGCCGGGTAAGCCAGACTGGCTTGTGAAACTGCTTCAGCCTTGCGTCGATCTCCGTGTAGTCCAGCAGCGGTTTGTCCACGTTGACGATAGACAGCTCGAAGGCGCCCGCGAGCTGGGTTATCTCCTCTGCGATTTCCAGCATCCGCTTGTGAGCGTGATGCAGAGGGTTGAAGGCGCCGGGCAGCAGCAGCATGCCGTCGTGTTCGGTGCTGGGCCAGACGAGAGATTCCCCCAGAATAAGGTCCCGCCAGTGCCGCTGTGCTTCTGTGTGGGCCACCATGGGTCGTGCTGGAACTGTGACTTCCAGAGGCAGGTCGAGCGTTCGGGCCAGGGCGTGCCAGAGCAGGTCCAGCAGCTCGCGCTCTTCGGTTTCCCGGTCTCCGTCGAAGGTGAGGTGGGCGGAGTAGGTGGCCTGTTCGGTCTGCAGCGCAAAGTGCGCCCGGTGCACGCCCCGCTTTGGCCGGCCGGTGGCAAGGCTGGCTGTGCAGGCCATCCCGAACACGCGCAGGGCGCCTGCGTTGGTCCCCGTGTGGAGAGCCAGTTCCCGTGCTCGCTGGAAAGCGGCCATGGCCATGGCGCGGGCCGTGGGGTCGGAGCAGGCCTGTTCAGGGGCTCGGCCGAGCAGGTCGGCCAGCGCCTGGTGGGCGTAGGGAACACGGGCTTCCAGAACTGATGCCGATGCGCCTGGCGTGGTCAGCAGGTCCGCCAGCAGCAGCGAGCCGCCGCCGGTGAGATAGAAAACACCCTGCCACGGAGAATCGTGGAGGGTCTGGGCACGTTCGCTCACGGTTTCGTTACCGGGCCGTCAATCGCCCAGAAAATCCCGGGTGACCTCCATGAATCTGTCCAGCTGATCATGATGCACCCAGTGTCCCGCTTTCTGGATGTTGACTACCTTGGCGTTCTGGAAGTGTGCAGCCCGACCGTCTTTTTCCGGATCGGACGCCCAGGATTCGGTGCCGCGTACCAGCAGGGTCGGACAGGTGATGCGCTCCCATAGCTTGTACTGCTGTTCGAAATCGATGCCGATGGGCGGGAAAGTGCGCACGTAGTTGTCGAACTTCCAGCTGTAGGTGCCATCCTCGTTCTGGTTGCTGCCGTGAATCGTCAGATGCCTGGCCTTGGCTTCGGTGAGGTGGGGATTTTCGGTCTGCATCCGCTCGTAGGCGTCCTCCAGGCTCGGGTAGCGCCGGGGCATGCGGCCCGACAGCTTACGCAGGTCCTCCACCCACAGGTGCAGGCGGTCTGCGATGGGCTGGTCGATGCGTTCTTTGATCAGTTCCGGCGGCGGCCCCATACCTTCAATGGCCACCAGCTTGGTCACCGTTTCGGGGTAGAGGCCCGCGTACTGCAGCGAGATGGACCCGCCCAGAGAGTGGCCGATGATGGTTACCGGGGTTCTGGTCGTCTGGCGCAGCAGCTGGGCAATGTCGTAGACATAGTCGATCTGGTTGTAGCTGCCGCCGACCATCCAGGCCGAATCGCCGTGGCCGCGAAGGTCCGGGGCGATGATGTGGTATTGGTCTTTCAAAGCTTCCGCCACCCAGTCCCAGTTTCGGCAGTGGTCCCGGCCGCCGTGGATCAGCAGCAGTGTCGGTGCATCCTCGTTGCCCCAGTCCACGTAGTGCAGACGCAGTCGCTGAGAAAAGTAAATGTGGGAAGTCGGTCCTTCCATGTCGGGTGAATCCGTCGCCAGTGAAAGCGGGCGATTATACCCTGATGGTGGTGGCTGCTGCGGCTACAGATATGGTGTCCGTTCGCGTATGTTCTGCGCTCTGAGAGACACAAATGGGGACATCATGCTCAAGGCTCTGCACATTGCGCTGGCCTACCTGACGGTAGCCGGGTTCATCCTTCGCGCCTTTTGGGTACTTTCTGGTTCTCCTCTACGCCAGCAGAAGTGGGTCAAGATTGCACCCCATGTGGTGGATACCCTGCTGCTCGTGATGGGCGTGGCGCTGGCGGTTCAGCTCAGCATCTCGCCCTTTGCGGGCTGGCTTGGTGCCAAGCTGCTGGGGCTCCTGGCGTATATCGGCTTCGGCGTGCTCACCATGCGGGCCCCTTCCCGAGCGCTCCAGGTTGTGGGCCTGCTCGGTGCCCTGGCGAGTGTCGGCTATATCTTCGCGGTCGCGTTCACGCGCCAGGTCTGGCCTTTCTGACCGACCCGGAACCGACCTCGAAGCGCACGATTTCCAGGTTCATCAGAGAGTGCGGCCGATGAGCTCTTTCATGATCTCGTTGGTGCCCCCGTAGATCTTCTGCACCCTGGCGTCAGCGTACATGCGAGAAATCTCGTACTCATCCATATATCCGGCGCCGCCGTGCAGTTGGAGACACTCGTCGATGATTTCGCACTGCTTCTGGGTACACCAGTACTTGGCCATGGAGGCCGTTGCGGCGTCCAGAGTGCCGTCCATTAATTTCAGCAGGCACTGGTCCACGAAAGTTCGGGCGATGAGCGCCTCGGTCTTGCATTCTGCCAGCTTGAATTTGGTGTTCTGGAAGTCCAGCACACGCTGGCCGAAGGCTTTGCGTTCTTTGACGTAATCCAGGGTGATCTCGATTGCGCGTTCCATGGCCACCACCGCGGCCTGAGCGATGTTCAACCGTTCCTGGGGCAGCTGCTGCATCAGCTGGATGAAACCGTGACCTTCCTCGCCGATGCGGTTGCTCACGGGGACCCGGCAGTCTTCAAAGAACAGTTCAGAAGTGTCCGCGGATTTCTGCCCCAATTTCTTAAGATTGCGTCCGCGTTGAAACCCTGGGTTGCCATCGGTTTCCACCGCGATCAGAGAGATACCCTTGGAACCCTTGCTCGGGTCGGTCTTGGCAACGACGATCACCAGATTCGCATGCTGGCCGTTGGTGATGTAGGTCTTGTTGCCGTTGATAACGTAGTCGTCGCCGTCCCGGACTGCGGTGGTGCGCACGGCCTGCAGATCGGAGCCCGTGTTCGGTTCGGTCATTGCGATGGCGCCTACCATCTCGCCAGTGGCCATCTTGGGCAGCCAGCGCTGCTTCTGCTCTTCATTGCCATAGTGAAGGAAGTAGGGTGCCACGATGGTGCTGTGGACCTGGTTCCCGAAGCCGCCGACGCCGGCACGGTGCATTTCTTCCATGATGACAGTTTCGTGGCGATAGTCTCCCCCAGCGCCGCCGTATTCCGCCGGCATCTCGGCACACAGTAACCCCGCCTCGCCGGCCTTGAGCCACGCCTCCCGATCCACTTTCCCCTGCGCGATCCACTTCTCGTTAAGCGGTTTGAACTCCGTTTCGAAGAATTTTCGCGCCGCGTCCTGAAGAATGCGCAGCTCGTCGTTCAGCCAGGGTGATTGGTAACTTTCATACAGCATGTGGTGTCCTCCTGGTGGAATCTGTATTCAGACGGCCATATTGGCTCGACGCCATTGCCGAACTGCCTGTCGGATGCGCTTCAAGGCAGTCCGGCGTGGCCGTAGGGGGCCTCCCAGGTCTCAATTCGCCCGGAAAGGGTCTCTTTGCACTCGTCGGGTTCTGACGCGCCAGCCGTGAGGATATGCAGGGTAGTTCCTTTGACCCCACCCAGCATGCAGGCGAAAGCGCCTTGGTCCACGGCAACGCGGTGAGTTACTTCGCCACCTTCCACCTGCCGCAGGCATTCGTTGGTGCTCGGCGACGCGGACCAGATGCCACCGGCCTCGTCCAGACAGATGCCGTCAGGCAGAGCGCCGTCGGGGAGCTCCGCCCACACCCGGCGCCGCGACAGGTCACCATTGGCCGCCACGTCGAACGCGGTTAGACGCGCGCCGAAGGATTCGCCGACGATGAGGGTTCCGCCGTCGGGCGTAATAACCGTGCCGTTGGGAAACGCAAGGTCTTCAGCGACGATTCTGGCGTTTCCGTCGGGCTCCACGCAGATGAGCACTGTCGGTTCTGGCTGCTCCCCCCCGTGAAGGTCGAAGCCGAAATTCCCTACGTAGGCGCGGCCGGCCCGATCCACCACCATGTCGTTGCAGTGAAAGCTGGCCAGGTTCATGAGGTTGGCGTGCTCGGTGATACTGCTGCCATCCCAGCGCAGCAAACGGCGGTCCACCATGGAAACCACCAGTAGATCGCCGCCGGGCAGCCAGCCCAGCCCTGACGGCTGGTGGGGTACCTCGACCATAATCTCGGGCTTGCCATCAGCGGAAATCCGCAGCACCTGGTGCTTGTGCATATCAGACAGCCACAGCGCGCCGTTGTGCCAGCGCGGCCCCTCGCCGAAAGACAGGCCTTCAACCAGAATTTCGGTTTGCATCGACATTTCTCCTGCCAAAATCGGAGCTTATCATGCCCCGCCGACGACGCCGAAGGCCGAAACGTTAGCCTCTATTGCGGCTGTCGGTCTGCGGCATAATTCGCTAAGCTTGGTCTGCCTGATCAGCGCGGGGGCGCTGGTGGTGGCGTGTTGCACCACTCTTTTACGGGTGGGCTGCCTGGTCATTTGGAGAATTTAGGAGAAAAACATGAACTTTCGATTCATTCTGGCGCTGTCGTTCGCACTGGGCCTGGCAGCCTGTGGTCAGGGCGGGTCCGGCAGTGACGCGATGGACGCGGTCGAAGACGCTGGCGCATCCATGAGCGAAGCAGCCGACGACGCCATGGGCCAGGCTGAGGCCACTGCTGCAGACGCCATGCAAATGGCCGAGGAGCTGGCTGACGACGCCGCCGCCGCCATGGAAGAAGCGGGCCTCATGGAAATGGATGCTGAGGAAGCGATGGCCGAGGCGGAGGAAGCCATGGCCGAGGCGGAGGTTTCTGAAGAGCTGATGGAAGAAGCCGAGGAAGCGATGGCCGGAGCCGAGGCGATGCAGGACGACGCCAAAGCGGCCATGAAAGACGCGGAATCCAGACTGCCCAAGGGTAACTGATTCCGCATTCCGGTCCGCGCTGTTGCAGGGCAACCGCGGGCCGGATTCATACCGTTTCCAGCCAGCGGGTCAAGGCGTCTTCAAAACGGGCGAACTCCGATTCTGACATAGGCCGGTAGCGGTCGGATTTTGGACTGGTACGCCAGCATCGAACGATTTCCGTCGGGATATCGCACAAGGCGGCCACCTGTTGCGCCGTCAGTGCGTAGCGATTCATCAGCACTCTCAGCCTGTAGTTGTGGTTTTCAATCCGTGAAACTTCCGTGGCCTGAAAGGCATCCCGGTTGATTTCTGCTGACAGGGTTTGCAGCTCCCCGATCTCCCGACGACTCAGCACGGGCTCCGTGACCTCCACCTCGATATAGTTTTCGCCCGCCACGATTTCCAGGTGGCGGATGTATTTTTTCAGCAGCGCGCGATAGCCCATTTTTCCCTACATGCGCTTTTTCAGACCTGCAAGCTAACCGGAGAAAGTTACGCTTTCGTTAACCGCCATGCTGTGTCCGCTTGAGTCGGGACCTGCCGAACGTGTGGCACGACCAACCGCTTCATCCTGCGCGAAATCGATGTCACAAATCTGACATCGTTTCGTCACGCACACTTCATATCGGCCCTCTAGTCTCGCCGCTCCTTTAAGCGTTTCGCTCTGGGGGCGTTACGTGTCACTGCAGGTCAGGTTTAGACAATGAGGTTCGAGATGAGATCAGAATTAGTCGCGAAGTCGGTTGTGATGGCACTCTTTGCGCTTGTACTGACGGCGTGTGGGGGTTCCAACGAAAACGTTTCACCGGGGTCGGTGGTCATCATCGAGGAAGTGGAGGTGGACCCCGGCGATCCGGGCGATCCGGGCGACCCCGGCGGCCCGGGTGACGGGCCGGTGGTCAACTCGGTCATCCCCGCGACTCTCGAGGATGTCATTTTCGACTCCGGCGAGACCAGCTCGGCCGGATTCGGCAGCAAGCCGATCTATCTCATCGACGTCAGCCAGCTCACCAACGGGCGACTCGATCCAACCGGTCTGCTGCTGGGCAACGACATCATCTTTGAAATCGCCGGCGGCGCGTTGCGTGTCGTCCCCGATGTGGGCGCGCTCGGCAGCGAGGGCGGCGAGAAGGACGTCAGTCTGGAAGCTGAGGGCAGAACGGTCAACGCCAGCCAGCTGCCCGACTGCCAGCTCGAGATGGCGCCGGGCGCCGTGGTTTTCGGCAGCAGCAATACGGACTTCCTCATCATCGAGCGGGATTGCGCCCTGGTTGCGGACGGCACGGCCCAGCAGCCCATCATCTTCACCGCGGCTCAGGATGTCGACGGTACGGTGGAAGACAACGAAAGAGGCCTGTGGGGTGGCCTCGTGATCAACGGCTCTGCTCCCATCAACGATTGCCCGGCCGGCATCGAAGGCGGTACCGCCGCCTGCACCAAAGAGGGCGAAGCCAATTCCGGCACCTTCGGCGGCG
>Ga0316191_10003880_pt1 | contig 11102 bp, 6 predicted proteins | sample Eddworburr2cm_MG_FD_204928 | JGI IMG/M metagenome (GOLD analysis project Ga0316191, IMG submission 204928) | Coastal sediment microbial communities from Maine, United States - Eddy worm burrow 2 cm | ecosystem: Environmental > Aquatic > Marine > Coastal > Sediment | place: USA: Maine | collected... | reverse complement strand
TGATTCTTCGCTGCCGCCACGATCTGAATCGCCAGACTGATCCGAGCCCGCTCGCCGCCGGAAGCAATCCTGCCGAGCGGGGCGGCGGGGTAGCGTGGGTTGGTCACACATTCATACTCCACCGCCTCGGCGCCGAACTCACTTGCCCGCGGATGAAAGGTGAGGCTGAGTGCGCCGCCCTTGATGCCGAGCGTGTTCATGTGCTCGCTCACCGCCTGACAGAACCCCTCCGCCGCGGCCATTCGCTGGCGCGTCAGCTTCTTCGAGTGCTTCAGATAGGCTTTTCGCTGGCTGGCGACCGCTTCGCTGAGTGCCTCAAGGCTCGATTTGTCCGTGCTCATTCCGTCCAGCTCTGCGCGCAGCATATCGATGTGCTCGGGCAGGCTCTCGGGGTTCACCTTGTGTTTCCGGGCCAGGTCATGGAGCAGGGCGAGCCGATTCTCCAGTGCCAGCAGGGATTCCGGGTCGACCGTCAGGCTTTCCTCGAAGGCGCGCAGATCCCGGCCGGCATCCGCCATGAGGTCGCTGACGGTGATCAGGGTATCGCGAGCCGAGTGTAGGTCGGGATGGTCGTCGTCTATCCGGGCGAGGCTCGTTTGGGCCTGACCGAGCGTATCTGCCTGCTCGAGTGCCGCCAGCGCATCGCCCACCACTTCCCGGGTCGATTGGGCCTGGGAAAGTCGCTTGTGGGTCTGCTCGATCTTCTCGAACTCGCCCGGCTCCGGGTCGGCCTCGTCCAGCTCTTCGAGCTGATAGGACAGCAGCGCCGCCCGGTCTTCATTGTTCTGCACCTGCTGCTGCAGCTGTTCCAGTTCTGCCTCCGCGGCCTTCCAGCCATGGAACGCTGCCCGGCAGGCTTCCAGCACCTTGGCGTCGACCCCGTAGCCGTCCAGCAGCATGCGCTGCACGGCGGGGTCTGCCAGGCGTACATTGTCGTCCTGGCCGTGGATGTCGATGAGGCCGCCGCTGAGTTCACGGAGCACGGACAGGTTGACCGGGATGCCGTTCAGGAAAGCCCGGGAGCGGCCGTCTGCGTTCAGGACCCGCCTGATCAGAGCCCGTCCCGGCTGGTCAGGATCATTCAGTTCGTGCGCATCGAGGTATTCGAGCGCGGAATCGATGGCGCTGAGATCGAACTCGGCGCTCACATCCGCGCGCGTTGTGCCCGGGCGTATGGTGTCTGACGCGGCCCGCTCGCCGAGCACGAGCGACAGAGCGGCCAGCAGAATCGATTTACCCGCGCCCGATTCACCCGTGATCACAGTCAGCCCGGTGCCGAACTGGATTTCCAGTTCGTCTACCAGAGCGAAGTTACTAACGGTTAAGGTTTTGAGCATTGCGCGGGCTCGAGACAAAGGCTATAGATTATGCGGACATAGGTTAAAGGAAGACCTCGCCGAAGTCGTAGCCTAATGCTGTGCGCAGACGACAGCGCATGCAGACTTCGGAAGGGGATGTCCTCAGGCATTACAGGCAGTTGGAGTAGACTAGCCGCGTGGAAGATTCGGTAGACCCTCGCGCTCAGGCGCTGTTCAAGATGCTGGTGGAGGAATACCTCGCCCAGGGGCTGCCTGTCGCGTCGAAACGGCTGGCATCGCTCCCCGCAGTGGGTGTGAGTTCCGCCACCGTGCGCAACATCATGTCGGATCTCGAGGCCCAGGGACTGGTGCAGTCTCCGCATACTTCTGCCGGCAAGATCCCCACCAATCGGGGATTGCGATTTTTCGTCGATACGCTTCTGTCTCTGGACCCGCTGGAGAGCAGGCAGCTCGAGCAGTTGGAGCAGGAGTTGAATCCGGACTTGTCGCCCCAGGAACTGGTCAACTCGGCCTCGAGCCTGCTGTCCCATCTCACTGAGATGACCTGTGTGATCACGTTGCCTAGGCGCGACCATGTGGCGCTGCGGCAGGTCGAGTTTCTGCCGCTGTCCGGCGACCGGGTGTTGGTGATCCTGGTGCTCAACGACAGAGAAGTGGAAAACCGGGTGATTCACACCGGTCGGGAATATACGGACGTGGAACTGAATCAGGCGGCCAACTTCATCAATCGGGAGTTCGGCGGCCGCTCGCTGATGAGCATCCGCAATGCACTGCTCGCCAGCATGCAGGCGGACAAGGACCGGATGGACAATCTGATGCAGACCACTCTGGATGTGGCGTCCCAGGTGTTCGTTGAGCCGAAAGGGCCCGAAGACGAGTCACCTCAGGTGGTGGTTTCCGGAGAGAATCGGCTGCTCGATATGAGCGCGGATACGGACACCATCCGCATCCTGTTCGATGCCTTCTCGAACAAAGGCAACATCCTGCACCTGCTCGACCGATGCCTGGAGACTCATGGCATCCAGCTATTCATCGGCGAGGAATCGGGCTACGAGCTGTTCGAGGAGGTGGCGGTGGTCACTGCCCCTTACGAGGTGCAGGGCCAGGTGGCCGGCGTGCTCGGCGTGGTCGGCCCCACAAGAATGGCCTATCAGGAGGTCATCCCGGTGGTCGACGTGACGGCCCGGCTGCTCGGCGCAGCGATCAATCAGGCCTAGGCACAGCCCGTCTGTCGAACCGGTCTGAGACCCCTTGAATTCTTGCCCTTTTGCCCCCAGCTACCGGGTGCTTGACCACTTTTGAACGTTTCGGAACTGGAGAACGAGGCCAGATGGCAGACTCGGAAGACAAACAGGATGAGCTGGAAGAACAGATCGACCAGGAAGACCAGGAAGGCAGAGAGGTTGACGAAAGTCCGGCGACGGACGATCTCTCGGCGCAGCTGACGGCGGCACAGGAAGAGATCGCTGCGCTGAAGGATCAGGCGCTTCGAGGTCAGGCAGAGGCAGAGAACGTCCGCCGACGGGCCGCCCGGGATGTTGAGAATGCCCACAAGTTCGCTCTGGAGAAGTTTGCCGCGGACCTGCTGCCGGTGATCGACAGCCTGGAGAAAGCCGTGGAGTCAGCCCGGCAGGGCACGGAAGGTGCGTCCGCGTCCGCGTCCGCCATCGCCGCCGAAGCCATTGCCGAGGGCGTCGAGTTGTCACTCAAGCTCTTTCTGGATGTGCTGGAAAAGGCCGGCGTGAGCCGTATCCACCCGGTGGGCGAGCCCTTCGACCCGCAGCTGCACGAGGCCATGGCGATGGTGGAGAGCCCGGATGCGGAGCCCAATTCGGTGCTCGATGTGATGCAGGCCGGTTACAGCCTGAATGGCCGCCTGGTTCGGGCCGCCATGGTGGTGGTCAGCAAAGCACCAGCCGAGGCTTGAAGCGGGCGAAAAATAGCTGACGCAGGGAGTTGAATCCCTGTCGGACGCCCAAATATAGAGCGTCAGAGACAGATTGAAGCAGCCTGCGGCGAGTGATCGGGGCGGCACAGAAAAGACATATTGGAGACTAGCAATGGGTAAAGTCATCGGCATCGACCTCGGCACCACCAATTCCTGTGTGGCGGTCCTCGAAGGGGGCGACGCGAAGGTCATCGAAAACTCCGAAGGCGATCGCACCACACCTTCGGTCATCGCTTACACGGAAGACGGCGAGATCCTGGTCGGCCAGAGCGCCAAGCGCCAGGCGGTGACCAATCCGGACAACACGCTGTTTGCGGTAAAGCGCCTCATAGGCCGTAAGTTCGCATCGGACGTGGTCCAGAAAGACATCAAGATGGTCCCCTACAAGATCGTCGAAGCGCCCAATGGTGATGCCTGGATCGACGTCAAGGGTGAGCAATTGGCGCCGCCGCAGATTTCTGCGGAAACCCTGAAGAAGATGAAGAAGACGGCGGAAGAGTACCTCGGCGAAGAGGTGACCGAGGCCGTGATCACGGTGCCTGCCTACTTCGATGATTCTCAGCGTCAGGCGACCAAGGACGCCGGCCGCATCGCCGGTCTCGACGTGAAGCGGATCATCAACGAGCCGACCGCGGCGGCTCTTGCTTACGGCATGGACAAGCAGCGCGGCGATCACAAGATCGTGGTCTACGACCTCGGCGGCGGTACCTTCGATGTGTCCATCATCGAGATCGCAGAGATCGATGGCGAGCATCAGTTCGAAGTGCTCTCCACCAACGGTGACACTTTCCTCGGCGGCGAAGATTTCGACCTGCGGGTAATCGACTACCTGGCGGATGAGTTCAAGAAAGACAACAGCGTGGATCTGCACAGCGATCCGCTTGCGCTGCAGCGCCTGAAGGAAGCTGCGGAGAAAGCCAAGATCGAGCTCTCCAACAGCCAGCAGACCGAGATCAACCTGCCGTACATCACGGCTGACCAGTCCGGCCCGAAGCACCTGGTGCTGAAGCTGACCCGGGCCAAGCTCGAGTCTCTGGTGGAAGATCTTGTCGAGCGGACCATTGGCCCCTGCCGGACAGCGCTGGAAGACGCAGGCCTGTCCTCGGGAGATATCGATGACGTGATCCTGGTGGGTGGTCAGACCCGGATGCCGCTGGTGCAGGAGAAGGTCAAAGAGTTCTTCGGTAAGGAAGCGCGCAAGGACGTGAATCCGGACGAAGCCGTGGCCGTGGGCGCTGCCATTCAGGCGGCAGTACTGTCAGGCGACGTCAAAGACGTGCTGCTGCTCGACGTCTCGCCGTTGTCCCTTGGCATCGAGACCCTGGGTCAGGTGATGAGCGTGCTGATCGAGAAGAACACCACCATCCCGACCAAGAAGACCCAGGTCTTCTCGACTGCGGACGACAACCAGACGGCGGTGACCATTCATGTGCTCCAGGGTGAGCGTAAGCAGGCTGCACAGAACAAATCTCTCGGCCGCTTCGACCTGGCGGATATCCCACCGGCACCGCGGGGCATGCCGCAGATCGAAGTCGCTTTCGACATCGACGCGAACGGTATCCTGAACGTGTCCGCGAAGGACAAGGCCACGGGCAAAGAGCAGTCCATCGTGATCAAGGCCTCCTCCGGTCTGTCCGAGGAAGAGATCGATCAGATGGTTCGTGACGCTGAGGCCCACTCCGAAGAGGACGCCAAGTTCGAGGAGATGGTGAACCTGCGCAACCAGGCGGACGGTCTGGTCCACGCCGCTCGAAAGGCCGTAACCGACGCCGGCGACAAGGCCAGCGAAGAAGAGAAGACGGCGATCGAAGCTGCCGCCACTGCTCTGGAAGAAGCGCTGAAGAGCGAGGACAAGGCAGAGATCGAAGCGAAGATGCAGGTGCTGTCAGAGGCATCTGCCAGCCTGGCCCAGAAGATGTATGCCGAAGAAGCAGCAGCTGCGGGTATGGACGGGGCGCCTGGCACGGACGGCTCGGCCGATGGTGCGGGTTCCTCTTCTGGAGCGGATGCGGATGCGGTCGACGCCGAGTTCGAAGAAGTGAAGGACGACGAGAAGAAAGACTGATCCCCGCCGCATAGGCAACGGAGATGGATAAGGGGGTAGTGATACCCCCTCTTTGTTAAAAATGTCTGTATAAAGAGGCGCCCGAATAATCGGGCTGCGAACGAAGAGTCGACACGAGATGGCGAAACGAGACTACTACGAGGTTCTGGGCGTCAACCGGGATGCGGATGAGGCCGAGATCAAGAAGGCCTATCGCCGTCTCGCCATGAAGAATCATCCGGATCGCAACCCGGACGATACTGCGGCGGAAGAGCGTTTCAAGGAGGCCAGCGAAGCCTACGAGATCCTCTCCGATTCGGAAAAGCGCCAGGCCTATGACCAGTTCGGTCATGCGGGCGTGGATGCGCAGATGGGTGGCATGGGCGACGGCTTTGCCGGCGGCAATTTCTCGGACATTTTCAGCGACGTTTTCGGCGATATCTTCGGCGGTGGCGCCCGGGGCGGTCGGAGTTCGGTTCAGCGGGGCGCGGATCTTCGCTACGGTCTTGAGCTGACCCTCGAGCAGGCGGTCAGCGGCGACAACGTGGAAATCGACGTGCCCGTGCTCTCCGCCTGCGAAGTCTGCGACGGCTCGGGTGCCAAGCCAGGCACTTCCGCCAGCACCTGTCCGGATTGCGGCGGCGCCGGCCAGATCCGGGTTGCCCAGGGCTTCTTCTCACTCCAGCAGACCTGCCCCCGTTGCCGTGGCGCTGGCCAGGTGATCAGTGATCCCTGCACGGGCTGTGGTGGCAGCGGTCGTCAGGAAAAACGTAAGAAGCTTTCGGTGCGGATTCCGCCCGGTGTGGATACCGGTGACCGGATCAGACTCTCCGGTGAAGGCGAAGCCGGTTTTAACGGCGGCCCTCCGGGTGATCTCTACGTGCAGGTGGAAGTGCGCGAGCATCCCATCTTTACCCGGGACGGCAGGAACCTGTTCTGCGAGATGCCCATTTCCTTCGTGGATGCGGCGCTCGGCGGCGAGCTTGAAGTGCCGACCCTGGACGGTCGGGTGAAGCTGAAGATTCCTGCGGAAACCCAGACCGGCAAGATCTTCCGGCTCAGAGGCAAGGGCGTGACCCCGGTTCGGGGCGGCGGCGTCGGCGATCTGCTCTGCAAGATCAACGTAGAAACCCCGGTCAATCTGAATGATGCCCAGAAGAAACTCCTCAAGGAGTTCAAGACCTCTCTCGGCGAGGGGGGCGCCAAGCACTCTCCCCGCGAAACTTCCTGGTTTCAGGGCGTGAAGGATTTCTTCGACGGCCTGACGTCCTGATGCTGCGATTGGGCGTAACCGGTGCCGGTGGCCGGATGGGCAAGACCCTGATCGAAATGATTCACGGTGCTGAAGGGGTCGCCCTGGGCGCCGCTTTCGAGCGATCCGACAGCAGCCTGCTCGGTGTGGATGCGGGTGAGTTGGTCGGCATCGGCGTCATCGGCGTGCCGGTGGCAACGGATGTCGCCTCGGCGACCGACAGCTTCGATGCGCTGATCGATTTTTCTGTACCCGAGGCCACGCTCGCGCTGTTGCCTGTCCTCACAGCTGCAGGCAGGAAGCTGGTGATTGGCACCACGGGCTTTGATGCAGCAGGGCAGGCGTCCATAGAAGCCGCTGCCCGGCAGATTGCCATCCTCAAGGCGCCAAACATGAGCGTCGGCGTGAACGTGGTGTTCAAGCTGATCGAGATCGCTGCCTCTGTCCTTGGTGACGATGTGGACGTGGAGGTGATTGAGGCCCATCACCGGGACAAGATCGATGCGCCTTCCGGGACAGCCGTTCGCATGGGCGAGATCCTCGCAGATGCCCTGGGTCGGGATCTTGCGAAAGACGCCATCTATGGCCGCCAGGGCACGACAGGCCCGCGGGATACCAGCACCATCGGTTTTGCCACGGTCCGTGGCGGCGATATCGTCGGTGACCACACCGTGCTCTATGCAGGCGCCGGTGAGCGAATCGAAATCACCCACCGGGCTCAGAGTCGGGCCAACTTTGCCCAGGGTGCCTTGCGTGCCGCAAGGTTTCTCGAAGACAAGCCGAACGGCCTCTTCGACATGCAGGATGTACTAGGCTTCACCAGCGCTCTCCGGTAGACTACGCGACCCAGATCAGCGGGAGCATTCGCTTCCGCTTTTTTACGGGCGGCCCCTTTTCCCGAGCTTGCTCTGAGAAGGCGCCGCGTAAACGTTCAACGAGGTTTTAGGCACGAAATTGACACCGGCGTTACTCGCCCTTGAGGACGGCAGCCTGTTTCGCGGGACGTCCATTGGTATTGAGGGTCAGTCCGTGGGTGAGGTGGTTTTCAACACCGCCATGACCGGCTATCAGGAGATCCTCACCGACCCCTCCTACGCCCGGCAGATCGTTACCCTCACCTATCCCCAGATTGGCAATACGGGCGCGAACCCGGAAGACGTTGAGTCAGACCGGGTCTGGGCCAGCGGTCTGGTGATCCGGCAGCTGCCGCGCCTGGCGAGCAGCTGGCGTATGACCATGACGTTGCCGGAATATCTCGTCTCTGAAAACGTGGTTGCCATCGCGGACGTGGACACCCGGCGCCTCACCCGTCTCATTCGGGAGAAAGGCGCGCTGGCCGGCTGCATCATCGCCGGCGACGCCACGGACGCGGAGGCCATCGCCGCCGCCAAGGCGTTCCCGGGGCTTGCCGGTATGGATCTGGCGCAAGTGGTGACGAGGGCCGATCACGCGGACTGGACCGAATCGGTCTGGGATCCTGCAAACGGGTACGGCCAGCGCGCGGATGAACGCTTCCATGTCGTGGCCTACGACTTCGGCGTCAAGCGGAACATTCTGCGCCTGCTGGCAGCTCGCGGCTGCCGGATCACGGTGGTGCCGGCACAGACCTCGGCGGAAGATGCGCTGGCGCTGAAGCCGGACGGTATCTTCCTCTCCAACGGTCCCGGCGATCCCGAGCCCTGTGCCTATGCCATCGAGGCGATCGGCACCCTGCTCGATTCGGATCTGCCGATCTTCGGCATCTGCCTCGGTCATCAACTGCTCGCCCTGGCGAGTGGTGCGGGCACGATGAAAATGCCGCATGGCCATCACGGTGCCAACCACCCGGTCAAAGACCTGCGCTCTGAGCAGGTGATCATCACCAGTCAGAACCACGGCTTCGCGGTGGACGCCGAGTCCCTGCCCAACTGCCTGGAGACGACCCACGTCTCGCTGTTCGACGGCACCCTGCAGGGCGTCCGCAGAACGGACCGACCGGCCTTCGGTTTCCAGGGTCACCCGGAGGCGAGCCCGGGCCCGCAGGATTGTGAGTATCTGTTCGATCAGTTCGTCGCGATGATGGAGGAGAGCCCTCAGCGTGACCCAAAAAAGAGAAGCTGATGCCCAAGCGCACTGATCTCGAATCCATCCTCATCATCGGCGCCGGTCCCATCATCATCGGCCAGGCCTGCGAGTTCGATTACTCCGGCGCTCAGGCCTGCAAGGCGCTCAAGGACGAGGGCTACCGGGTCATCCTGGTGAACTCCAATCCGGCCACCATCATGACCGATCCGACCATGGCCGATGCCACCTACGTGGAACCGGTGGACTGGCCCACGGTCGCCCGCATCATCGAGCAAGAGAAGCCGTCAGCACTGCTGCCCACCATGGGCGGACAGACGGCGTTGAACTGCGCTCTCGATCTGGTCCGGGAAGGTGTGCTCGAGAAGCACGGCGTTGAGCTCATCGGCGCCAGCCAGGACGCCATCGACAAGGCGGAAGACCGGGAACGATTCGACAAGGCCATGAAGAAGATTGGCCTTTCCACGCCTCGATCCGCCATCGCCCACAGCATGGAAGAAGCCCTGCAGGTGCAGAGCCAGCTCGGTTTCCCCTGTGTCATCCGGCCGTCCTTCACGCTCGGCGGCAGCGGCGGTGGCATTGCCTACAATACGGAAGAGTTCGAGGAGATATGCACCCGGGGCCTGGATCTGTCGCCAACCAACGAGCTGCTGATCGACGAGTCCCTGCTCGGCTGGAAAGAATTCGAGATGGAGGTGGTACGGGACCGGAAGGACAACTGCATCATCATCTGCGCCATCGAAAACCTGGATCCCATGGGCGTGCACACGGGTGACAGCATCACGGTAGCGCCCGCCCAAACCCTCACGGACAAGGAATACCAGCTGCTCCGCAACGCTTCCATCGATGTGCTGCGCGAGATCGGCGTGGAAACCGGCGGCTCCAACGTTCAGTTCGCCATCTGTCCGGAAGACGGTCGGATGGTGGTGATCGAGATGAATCCGCGAGTCTCCCGTTCATCGGCGCTGGCCTCCAAGGCCACCGGCTTCCCCATCGCCAAGGTGGCGGCAAAGCTCGCCGTCGGCTACACGCTGGACGAACTGACGAACGACATCACGGGCGTCACGCCTGCCTCTTTCGAGCCGAGCATCGACTACGTGGTCACCAAGATTCCGCGATTCACGTTCGAGAAATTTCCCCAGGCCGACGACCGTCTCACCACCCAGATGAAGTCGGTGGGCGAGGTGATGGCTATCGGCCGGACCTTTCAGGAATCTCTGCAGAAGGCACTGCGCGGGCTGGAGACGGGGAAGGCGGGCTTCGACCCCATCGTCGACCTCGAGCACGAAGACGCCCGGGACATTCTCCGTCGTGAAGTCTCGAATCCGAGTGGTGAGCGGATCTGGTATCTGGCTGATGCATTCCGCTACGGCATGAGCCTGGAGGAGGTTCACGAGCTCTCCAAGGTGGACCCCTGGTTCCTGGCGGAGATCGAACATCTGCTGCAAGCCGAAGCAGGCCTGGCAGGTGCTGCGCTCGAGGATCTGGACAAGGACCGCCTCTACCGGCTCAAGCAGCAAGGTTTCTCCGATGCCCGCCTGGCGACGCTGATAGGGGTGGAAGAAGCTGAACTGCGTGCCCATCGTCTTAAGCTGGACGTGCGGCCGGTCTATCGTCGGGTCGACACCTGTGCCGCAGAGTTCCCGTCCTCCACCGCCTATATGTATTCCACCTTCGAGGAAGAGTGCGAGGCCAACCCGAGCGATCGGGACAAGATCATGGTCCTCGGTGGCGGTCCTAACCGTATCGGCCAGGGCATCGAGTTCGACTACTGCTGTGTGCACGCGGCGCTCGCCATGCGTGAGGATGGCTTTGAGACCATCATGGTCAACTGCAACCCGGAAACGGTTTCAACGGACTATGACACCTCGGATCGCCTTTACTTCGAGCCGGTCACGCTGGAAGACGTGCTGGCCATAGTCGAGGTCGAACGGCCGAAAGGCGTGATCGTCCAGTTCGGCGGCCAGACACCGCTGAAACTGGTGGAAGACCTGGAGAAGGCCGGTGTGCCCATCATCGGTACCAGCCCGGATGCGATCGACCGTGCGGAAGACCGGGAACGCTTTCAGGGCCTGATCGACAAGCTCGGTCTTAAGCAGCCATCCAACCGTACCGCCGTGGACCGGGATACCGCCGTGGCGGGTGCCCAGGAAGTCGGTTTTCCGATTGTAGTCCGGCCTTCCTATGTGCTCGGCGGCCGGGCCATGGAGATTGTCTACAACACCGAAGAGCTGGTCCGCTACATGACGGAGGCGGTGACGGTATCGAACGATTCGCCCGTGCTGCTCGACAGTTTCCTCGATAACGCTGTGGAAGTGGATGTGGATGCGGTGTCCGACGGTGAGCATGTGGTGATCGGCGCCATCATGCAGCACATTGAGCAGGCGGGTGTGCACAGTGGCGATTCCGCCTGTGCGCTGCCGCCGTACAGCCTGGATGCTGCGATTCAGGACAGGATTCGCGAGCAGGTGAAGGCCA
>Ga0316191_10003877_pt1 | contig 11104 bp, 8 predicted proteins | sample Eddworburr2cm_MG_FD_204928 | JGI IMG/M metagenome (GOLD analysis project Ga0316191, IMG submission 204928) | Coastal sediment microbial communities from Maine, United States - Eddy worm burrow 2 cm | ecosystem: Environmental > Aquatic > Marine > Coastal > Sediment | place: USA: Maine | collected... | reverse complement strand
GAATCACGCCAATCGGCCGCTCGAGACTGTCCCAAATCGTGTCGAACACGTCGAGCACCTGCTCAGCCGCCGGGCTCTCCGACTCGCAGACGGCAAACGACAACCAAGCGCGATCGCCGACGTGATACGTCCATGTCGGCAACAAGAGGAAACCGTCTCCGAAGCTCTCCCAAGGCATCTCCTGCGCGGTGCCCGGCGCAAAGGAGGCTCCGCCAAACACGCGCGGCGCAGGGCTCGCCGCGTCGGCTGCGTGATCGGTACGGTCGAAGAAGTCGCCAATGGCAGGCGCGTTGGGCGGCAAGGTCTTCGCGACCCCAAGGCCGGAACATGCATCGCTCTGTGGTGGGTCCCACAGAATGCTCGCCGCGTGTGGAAAGGCGCGCAGCAACGCATCGGGCGGCGCGACCGGCGCCGGCACCGTCACGATGAGGTTGTTTGCCGTAGACGTGCGCGCCCGAAAGGCTTGCTCCAAGAATGCCCGCGACGTTTGCCGAGTTGGGACACCATCGAACGCGAACGCTGCGCTCTGAGACCTCATGACGCGGCCCCCTGGGGCTCGGCGACGAACAAGGTGCACGCGCCAAAGGTCAATGGCCTCACGTCGAGAACGTTCAAACCTGAAGCCTGCATCTGCTGAGCGAACTCGTCGGCGGGCGGGAACGCCGCGATCGACTCCTGCAGGTACTTGTACTCGCGCGAGCCAGAAAGCATCCCGCCGATCCTCGGGATCACCTTGCGGACGTGGAATCGCGCAATGGGGCTGAGCCATCCCACGCTTGGCTCACCCAGCTCCAGAACGGCGATGCGTCCGCCGGGCTTGGTCACCCGCGCCATTTCGGCGAGCGCGGCACTTCGGTCGGGGACATTGCGAATACCAAAGGCGATGCAGCACCCGTCGAACGAGTCATCTTCGTAAGGGAGGGCCTGCGCGTCACCCGCTTGGAGCTCCACCCGATCGGCGAGGCCGCTGCGAGCGACTTTATCGACACCAACCTCCAACATTCGGCTGGAAGGATCGCTTCCCACGACGCGCGCGTCAGGGTGAAGCCGTGCAATCATCAGAGCGAGGTCGCCCGTGCCGGTCGCCAGGTCGAGAACACGGGCCCCCGCGGGGAGCTCCATCGCGGCCACGGTCTTGCGCCTCCACGATTGGTCGATGCCCATCGACATCACCCTGTTCAACAGGTCGTAACGGCCCGCGATATGATCGAACATCTCCCCGGAACCGGGGTTGGGCGACGGGGTCTGGTGAACCGGTTCGCTCACTGACCGCCTCGTTTGAGCTTCTTGGCCTGAAGACGGGCGTTCTCCTGCACCTCTTGCTTGCGCGAGTGGAGCCGCATGTGCCCTCGCTGGATCCCCTCTCCCGCGAGCGCGCGAAGCGCTGCGAGGTTTGACGCCATGCCAGCCGCGCCCATGACGATGGCCAGCTCTCCTGCGTTATTCACACCCATCAGCTCGAAGCCTGCGCGAACGCCACGATGGACTCGCGTGGAGCCGCCGACCGTTCCGACCGCCATCGGCATGTCGAGCTCGCCGTGCACGCCGCTATCCGTCCGGCTCCAAGCGACGAGAGGCTTATAGGTGCCGGTCACCGATGCGAACGCGTGCGCGCCCGCCTCAATCGAGCGCCAGTCCTGCCCCATCGCGAGAGCGACGGCGTCGACACCATTCATCACGCCCTTGTTGTGGGTCACGGCGCGGAAGGGATCGAGCTCCGCGAAGCGGCTGGCCTTGACGATGCCGTCGGCCAAGTCCGGCCCGCCAAGCGCATCTACGCTCACGTCGCAACGCACCTGAACCCGACGGCGCAACGGGAGATTGCTGAGAATACGTAGCCCGACGGTGCCAGCGGTGAGCTCGACAATCCGCGGCGCAACCGCTTCGGCGACCGCATCCACGACGTTGGCGCCCATCGCGTCGCCCACGTCGACGTAGAGGTGCACGACCATCACGCCGTCGTCCTCGTCGAGGACCCGCACGTCGAGGTCGCGACAACCACCGCCGCGCGTCACCATGCCTGGGATGGCTTCGTCGGCGATTCGGAAGATCAGATCCCGCTCGGCTTCGACGCGCGCCTTCGCCTCGTGCGGATTGGGCACATCATCGAACTGGACCTGGGTAGTCATGATCGGCGCTGTCGCCTCGCCGAAGAATCCGCCCGTCATCCGGACCTGACGTGCGGCGTTCGAGGCAGCGGCCACGACCGAAGGCTCCTCGACGGCCATCGGCACCAGCACGTCGTTGCTGTTCACGCGGAAGTTGAGAGCCATCGCAAGGGGCAGGCCATGCACCCCGATCACGTTTTCGCTCATGCGATCGGCGATCTCGAGGGTGAGACGCCCGCCATCTTGTAAATGCCGAACGGACTCTTCGGAAAGCAGGCCGGTGTCGATGATGGTTCGAAGGCGCTCTTCAACGTGCTCTCGGTAGAACCCCGGGATCCGGCTCGTCACGGATGGTGGTTGCTTGGACATCAGTGCATCTTTCTTCGTTGCTCGCTAGGACTCCCGGTGAACGGTGGCGCGGGCCACCGTAATCAATGCGTCTCGCGCGCGGCTCTCGGGCAGTCCGCCCAAAGCCTGGCAGGCCGCGTCGGCCTTGCGAATCGCGAGCTCGCGACTCGACTCGAGGGCGCCCGTATGGTTGAGCGCGGACAAGAGGCGCGACTTCGCTTCGTCTGGAACCTCGTCTGCCGGGCTCGCGACCAACTCTTCGAGAACTGGCCCGAGCGAGGGGTCCCGCTCGAGAGCGACGATCACCGGGTGAGTCATTTTGCCTTCGCGCAGGTCCGTGAACGGCGACTTCCCGATCGTCGAGCCGTCGCCGGCGTAGTCGAGGTGGTCGTCGATCAGCTGAAACGCGACTCCGAGATGGAGCCCGTACTCTTCGAGCGCCTTGCACGCCTCCGGGTCGAGACCGCCTGCACGCGCACCAGCAAACATCGCCCAGCGGAATAGCGCGGCGGTCTTACCCTCGACCACCTGCATGTACGTCCGCATGCGCGCGTCGATGCGACCACGGTTCTCGAGCTGAATGGCCTCGGCGAAGATCATCTCATCGATGATGTCGAGCAACCGAACCAAGACGTCCGGCATTTCGGCGGCGCGCACGCGGCGCAACGCGTCGACGAGCAACCAATCGCCAGCGAAAATTGAAGCCGCGTTTCCGTAGAGGGTGCGGGCCGCAGGCACCCCCCGGCGTCGATCGCCCGCGTCAACGACGTCGTCGTGCAGCAGCGTCGCACAGTGGACCAGTTCCACTGCCACCCCGAACTCGCGCGTCCGGTCGTCGAGGCCGTCACCCAGCCGCGAAGCCAGGGCCACGCACATCGGACGGAGGCGCTTGCCAGCGATCTCGAGCAAATGGTGCGCGCTGTTGTGAACCACGCTCGCACCGACGGGAAGGCTCTGAATGCCCTCCTCGAGCACCGCCATGTCCCACTTCACCAAGTCGGCGAGGTCGGCCAAGTGGGCGGAGAGGTCTCCGAGCCCCTGCGAGTCGCACACCGCTCGAAGGCTCGTGAGGACGTCGGACGACGAATCCAAGCGAACTGCCGCTATCAACGACATCGCAGGCCTCCGTTGAGTCTCCCCTGGTGCATCACTCTTCTTCTTCCGCGGACTGCAGATCGGCGGGGTTGATCATTCGTCCAGCGACCAGCAGCTGAACGAGCCGTTCGCCGGCCTTTGATAGCGCACTCAGGCGCGAAAGTCGCTTGTGCATGTAGTCGACACGCCGCCGATCCTCTCCACCCAGCTCTGCCCGGGCTTCATCGAGATGCCGCTGCGCGTCACCGAAGGCATCGATGGCCTCGCGGATGAGATTGAGTTCCCGTCGCTCGTAGACACGGCGAAGAAGCTTCCAAACACTGCTTTCCGCTTGGTAAAAGTCCTTTCGCTCGCCCGGGCGCCATGTCTTGCGGACGGCACCCCAGTGGACCAGCTCCCCGAGCGACAGGCTCACCGCACTGCTGCTCAGCTGAAGGGTTTCCGCGAGATCGGCGGTCGTCATCGGCTCGGGAGAGAGATAGAGGATCGTCCACAGGCGGCCCATGTGCCGCCGAAAGCCCCAAAACTCCATCAGCCTGCCCATCGCGTCGGCCGCCCTCAGCTCGGCCTCACGCCACAAGGGCTGAGAATCATTAGGGTCTTGTTGTTTCGCGGCGGCGGTGGGCACTCGGATAGCTCAGTTTGTTCAAATTTTCTTGAACAGACGTAGGACCGGGGCCGCAGCCAGTCAAGCCAATGGCCGAAGTGGCAGAGCCCCCGTTTCCGGGTGCTAGACTCCGCAGCCCCAATGAGCAGAAAACTCAACAAGTACAGCAGCCGAATCACCCAACCTCCGTCGCAGGGCGCCTCGCAAGCGATGCTGCACGCGACCGGTCTCACGCGCGCCGACATGGACAAACCCGAAGTCGGCATTTCGGCGGTTTGGTACGAGGGCAACAGCTGCAACATGCACCTCAACGACCTCGCCGCCGTCGTGAAGAGCGGGGTCGTCGATGCGGGCCTGGTTGGCATGCGGTTCAACACGATCGGGGTGTCCGACGGGATCTCGATGGGCACCGACGGCATGAGCTACTCGCTTCAGTCGCGCGACTTGATCGCCGACTCGATCGAGACCGTCATGGCCGCGCAGTGGTACGACGCCAACGTCTCGATCCCCGGATGCGATAAGAACATGCCGGGCTGTATGATCGCAATCGGCCGGCTCAATCGCCCGGCGTTGATGATCTACGGTGGAACGATTCGCGCCGGACACGGAAACGATGGCGAGAAACTGGATATCGTGTCTGCGTTTCAGTCGTATGGCGAGCTCCTCGCGAAATCGATCGACGAGAACAAGCGACTCGACATCATCGAGCACGCATGCCCAGGCGCCGGTGCCTGCGGCGGGATGTACACCGCAAACACGATGGCATCCGCAATCGAAGCAATGGGGATGTCCCTGCCCTATAGCTCGTCGACCCCGGCCGAAGACCCCGCAAAACACGAGGAATGCCTGCGCGCAGGGGCAGCGATCAAGCTGCTGTTGGAACGAGACATCAAGCCGCGTGACATCATGACGCGCGACGCATTCGAGAACGCGATGGTGACGATCATGGCGCTCGGCGGCTCGACGAACGCGGTGTTGCACCTGGTGGCGATGGCGCGCGCGGTCGATGTGCCTTTGACGATCGACGACTTCCAAACCGTCAGTGATCGCGTTCCATTTCTAGCGGACCTCAAGCCGAGCGGGCAGTACGTGATGGAAGACCTGCACAACGTCGGTGGGACGCCAGCAGTGCTTCGATATCTTCTGGCGCACGGAGCGCTTCACGGCGACTGCCTCACCGTCACGGGCAAGACGCTTGCGGAGAACCTCGCGGACCTCCCCGACCTCACCGAAGGACAGGACGTCATTCATGCTTGGGACGCGCCGATCAAGAAGACGGGGCACCTGACGATTCTTCGGGGTAGCCTCGCGCCCGACGGATCGGTCGCAAAGATCACGGGCAAAGAAGGCTACTACTTCAAGGGACCGGCCAAAGTGTTCGATTGCGAAGAGGACATGCTGGCAGCGATGGAGCGCGGCGAGATCAGCAAAGGCAATGTCGTCGTCATTCGCTACGAAGGGCCCAAGGGTGGCCCGGGGATGCCCGAGATGCTCTCGCCGACCTCGGTGATCATGGGCGCAGGGCTCGGTCAGGACGTTGCGCTGATCACCGATGGCCGTTTCTCCGGCGGCTCGCACGGCTTCATCATCGGTCACATCACACCCGAGGCGCAGGAGGGCGGCCCTATCGCCCTGGTGCGTGACGGCGACATCATTGCCATCGATGCCGAAAAGCGATCCATTGATCTCGAGGTGGACGAGGCAGAGATGGCCACGCGGCGCGCCGAGTGGAAGGCACCCGAGCTCAAGGCTACGCGCGGGACACTTTACAAATACATCAAAAATGTGAAGTCCGCGTCCGAAGGCTGCGTGACCGACGAATAGGCGTCCCACTCACGGGGCAGCCGAAACCGTTCAACTGGACCGGAGCACCATTGGCCCGGTTTTTCCAGCAATTACATGAACGGACCCTACACTGGCTGGGTCAGGGCAAGTCAGAGACCCACCTGTAGGGGACCGACCATGTACATCAATAAACAGGGCCTCCGAGAAATCGGAAATGTGCTCTTCAAGAAGCCGACCGTTGGCCGGCTGGTCACTACGGCTTGGATAGCCCCGATCTATATCGGCCTCCGCCAGACGGCGTCGACCTTCCGCGCGCTCGATGAGGTCCTGTACCCCGAGTACCGCGAACAGAAGGTCGAGCGGCCGGTTTTTGTCTTCGCCAATCCTCGCAGCGGCACCACCCTCGCCCATCGTCTCATCAGCATGGACGAAGAGGTCTTCACGACGGTGAAGCTCTACCAGACGATTTTCCCGGCAGTCACCGCAACCAAGACCTTCAAGCGGCTGATCGATCTCGCCCAGACCAGTGTCGGCTCGGTCCTCAACCGCGCGTATGACTTTTTCAACGGCCCCCTCGAGAGCCGTTGGCAGGACGTCCACCAGCTCAGCCTCAACCAGGCAGAGGAAGACGTGTGCAGTCTCCTTTGGAGCCTCGAATCACCGACGACGGGCCTGCTCTTCCCCTTCATGGATGACCTGCCGAGCCAAACGTGGATCGACCGTCAACCGCCCGAGGACCGGCGCGCGTTCATGGACTCCTACGAGAACACGATCCAGCGGCACGTGTTCGAGGCAGACGGGAAGCGCTTCTTGAACAAGAACGTCTTCTTCTCGACGCGCGTCCGTGCGGTCCACGAGAAGTTCCCGGACGCGGCCTTCGTGTACCTGGTGCGCAACCCGCACGACAGCCTGCCGTCGTTCCTCAACATGTTCTACCAGGCTTGGAAGGCGCACTCCCCGAGCATCCGCCCTGACGGTGAAGAGATCCAAGCGCTCAAGCGCCTCGGGTACGACTACTACCGATACGCCCTCGAGTGCCGCAAGGAGATCCCGGAGGACCAGTTCATCGTGATCCGCTATGAGGACCTGATCAGGGACCCGAAGAAAGCGATCCTGGGCCTGTACGGTCGCCTCGGTATGCCCATCACCGAGGCGTTCGAAGCCAAGCTCGACGAAGCCGTGGCCGCACATCACGAATACGAAAGCCCCCGAGACTTCGAGCTCGATTTCTTCGGCATCACCCGAGAAGAAGTCTCCAATGAGCTCCGCGAAGTCTTCGAAGAGTTCGGCTACGACACCCCAGAACAAGCCCACTACCTAGAAGCCGCCGAATAAAAGGGGACACTCCCCTTTTTCAAAGGGTTCATCCCCTAACGGCCCCACCCTCTCTTAACCCCTCGAAAAAGGGGTCTGACCCCTTTTTGCTACGTAACTGGGGTGGGTTGGGTATGTACGCTTGAGGCGCTGAGGAGGCTGTATGGCGGATGTTGAGCGGTTTGAGTTTGCGGGGGGAGATGGGCAGATGCTTTCGGCTCGGATTCACTTGCCGGCGGTCGAGCCGATCGCGTGCGCGATCTTCGCGCATTGCTTTACGTGCTCGAAGGACAGCAGAGCCGCGATGTACATCAGCTCGGCGCTTGCGGAGAAGGGGATTGCAACGCTGCGGTTCGACTTCACCGGGCTCGGCGAGAGCGAGGGTGAATTCGATGGCACGACCTTCTCACACAATGTGAGCGACATCGTCGCGGCAGCGAGCGCGTTGCGCGAAGCGTATCGGGCGCCGGCGTTGCTCATCGGTCACAGCTTGGGGGGCTCGGCGGTGCTCGCCGCGGCTGCGCAGATCCCGGAAGCGGTTGGCGTGGCGACGATCGGCGCGCCGTTCGAGCCAAAACAGATAGCACGTTTGTTCGACGCATCGATCGAAGAGATCGAATCGACCGGGCAGGCGGATGTGGAGCTTGGTGGACGCCAGTTCACGATCCGTAAGAGCTTCATCGACGACCTCCAGCAGCAGTGCAACGCCGAACGGATCGGCAGCATGAAGAAGGCCCTCGTGGTCTTTCACTCCCCGCAGGACAACGTCGTCGGGATCGACAACGCCCGAATGATCTACGAGGCGGCGCGGCATCCCAAGAGCTTCGTCTCGTTGGATGGGGCCGATCACTTGCTGGGCCGGCGGAGCGATTCGAGATACGTCGCTGAGGTGCTGGCGGCATGGGCCAGCCGCTATTTACCGGAGAAACCCGCCGAGGAGATCCCGGAGGACACGCCCGAGGGCGAGGTGGTGGTCGAGGGCAAAACGACCAGCTTTTTGCAGCAGATTCGGGCTCGCAATCTCACATTCTCCGCCGACGAGCCCCTCGACAAGGGCGGAACGAATGTGGCCCCCAATCCGTACGAGCTCCTCTTGGCGGGGCTTGGCGCGTGCACTTCGATGACGCTGAAGATGTATGCCGGTCGGAAGGAGTGGCCTCTCGACTCGGTACGGGTCACCCTCCGCCACGATCGGGTCCACGCCCAGGACTGCGAGGACTGCGATAAGGACACCGGGATGATCGACGTGATCGACAAGAAGCTCGAGCTCGAGGGTGACCTCAGCGAAGAACAACGCGAACGGCTTCTAGCGATCTCCGCGCGGTGTCCAGTGCACCGCACCTTGCTGAACGAAATCAAGATCCGCTCGGAGCTGGCTTGAGCACGATCGCTTCGGTCAACGACGTTTCGCTAGCGCTTGGGGGACACACGCTCTTTGACGGGCTCTCGTTCCAGGTGCACCAAGGTGATCACGTCGGGTTGGTGGGGCCAAACGGATCGGGCAAGTCGAGCCTGTTCCGATTGCTCGCTGGCAGCGTAGAGCCAGACGGCGGAGTGGTGAAACTGGTTCCCGGCGTTCACATCGGATTTCTGCCCCAGGAGATCGCGTCGTTCCCGAACGAGAGGGTGCTGCCCTTCGTGTACGACAGCGTCCCGGGCCGGGCTGAGCTTCGTGAGCAGCTCGAGCAACACGAGACTCGACTGGCGGAGCTCGAACACGCGAGTAAGGGCCACGAGGAAGAGCTGGTGTCTGTGGCCAGCACAGTCGCGGAGCTTCACGAACGAATCGCCGCGCTCGACGCACGGTTCTCCGAGCACGAAGCCAAACGCATCCTGCATGGGCTCGGGTTCACCCAACGCGACCATCAGCGCTTCCTTTCGGAGCTCAGCGGAGGCTGGAAAATGCGGGCTGTGTTGGCTTCGCTGTTGTTTCAGAAGCCTGGCTTGCTCCTCCTCGACGAGCCGACCAACCACCTCGACATGCCCTCGGTGGCCTGGTTTTCGAAGTTTCTGAGCAGCTACGACCAGGCGCTGTTTCTGGTCTCGCACGACAGGGAGTTCCTCAACGAGCAGGTCAATCGCGTCATCAGCTTCGAGCCGGAGGGCGTTCGCACGTTTCGCGGAAACTATGAGCGGTATCTCGCGCAGCGCGAGGAGGAGCGCGAGCTTCTCGAGAACACGGCGAAGAACCTCGAGAAGGAGAAGGAGCACCTCGAACAATTCGTCCGCCGTTTTCGCGCCAAGGCCAGCAAGGCCGCCCAGGTTCAAAGCCGGGTGCGCAAGCTCGAGAAGATGGGATCTGTGGAGCTCCATCGCTCTGCCCGCGAAGTGCGCTTCTCGTTTCCCGCGACCGAGCGCGGCGCGCGAACTCCGATGCGCGTCGACGACCTCTGTAAGTCGTTCGGTGATCACGTCGTGCTCGACCGAGTCTCGCTGTCGGTGGAGCGCGGTGACCGCATCGCCATCGTCGGCCCCAACGGCGCAGGCAAGACAACGCTGCTGAAGATCCTAGCAGGAGAAATCGAGGCATCGGGTGGTCGCGTCCATCTGCCAGGCCAGTCGAACGTTCGCTACTTTGCGCAGCATCATGCCGAGGCGCTCAACCTCGACCAGACGGTCTTGCAAGAGGTGTCGTATGCCAGCGACGGCACGAGCGTCCAACGCGTGCGCGCAGTGCTGGGAGCTTTGCTCTTTGGCGAGCAGGCGGTCGACAAGCGAGTTTCAGTGCTGTCGGGCGGTGAGCGCGCCCGGGTCGCCCTCGCGAAGATCCTGGTCCGGCCCGGCAACGTATTGCTGATGGATGAGCCGACCAACCACCTCGACCTGCAAACCACAGAGGCCCTGACCGACGCGCTGGCCACCTACGACGGCACCCTGCTCTTCGTCAGCCACAACCGAGCCTTCATCCGCAGACTCGCGACCAAGCTCTGGGTCGTGCACGACGGCACCGTCGAGAGCTATGCGGGCACACTCGACGACTACCTCTGGTCCTGTCAGCAACGCGACGTCGCCCCGGCCACTGACACCGCGATCAAACCCGTAGCTCAGAAGAGGAGCCGCCAAGCCCGCAAGGAACAGCGCCGCAAGGAGGCCGAGCTTCGGGCCAAGCAGAACCAGGGCGTGAAGCCACTCGAGAAGAGCGTCGGCGCGCTCGAACAAACGATCGCGCAACTCGAACGGACGATCGCAGAGCACAACGAGGAACTGAGCAAACCCGAGGTCTACGACGACGCCGAGCGCCGCGACACCTTGCTCCGTGAGGTGCGAGAGGCGCAGAGCGAGCTGGACCGCGCATTCGCGGAATGGACGGAGTCCAACGAAGAGCTCGAGCAGCTACGCGCGGAGATTGAAGCGGCGAGCTAACACCTAGCAGCATCGACGTTGCGGGGTGCTAGTACGTCGCCGTCGCAACCGGCGTCGTCAAGTCGGCCACGTCGTGAACCCTCACGCCGCCGTGGCTGATCGAGTAGATGAAGTCGTCGATGAACACGCCGCGGGTGATCTGGGGCTGGTAGCCACAGTAGTAGTAGAACTCCTCTACCGCGTACGGGACTCCGCCGCAGTCGTCGAGGACGAGGTCCGAGTGGTCGACCGCGCCGCGGCGGTTGAAACCGTCGTCCGCGCTGACGTCCCATAGCTCGAGCGTGCTCGAGAAGTCGCCCTCATACGAGACGAACGGAAACGCCAACAGGCCCTTGTCGGCGTAGAAGTTGAACGCCTTGTGATTGTGATTCGCCTCCGAGTAACCTTCGCCAACGAGCGCCTTGTGCGCGAGCACCGGCTTCACCGGGTCCGACACATCAAAGATCTGAAGCGCCGTCCCGTTGTCTCTTTGCGTCACTTCGTC
>Ga0316191_10003875_pt1 | contig 11104 bp, 12 predicted proteins | sample Eddworburr2cm_MG_FD_204928 | JGI IMG/M metagenome (GOLD analysis project Ga0316191, IMG submission 204928) | Coastal sediment microbial communities from Maine, United States - Eddy worm burrow 2 cm | ecosystem: Environmental > Aquatic > Marine > Coastal > Sediment | place: USA: Maine... | reverse complement strand
GTAAATAGAGTATATTTATCAGTATGATAGTTAACTCTTTGAAAGTGATTTCTGTATGACATTGTTTCGTCCGCTCTACGACCTCGTCCTCAAGTGGTCGCGTCATCCACACGCAGAGCGCTACCTGGGTGCGATGAGTTTTGCGGAATCCTCGTTTTTCCCGATTCCCGTGGACGTCATGCTGGCGCCCATGTGTCTTGCCGACCGGGAACGGTGGATGCGGTACGCGACTATCGCCACGGTGTTTTCGGTTCTCGGCGGTCTGGGTGGCTACGCGATCGGCTGGGGCATGTTCGAAGCTATCGAGCCGTGGTTACACGAATCGCATTACTGGGAAGATTTCGAGGTAGCCAGCCAGTGGCTCAATGACTACGGTGTGTGGGTTGTGTTCGCCATGGGGTTTTCGCCGCTTCCATACAAAGTTGCGACGATCGCGGCCGGTGTTGCGGTCATTAATCTCCCCGGGTTCTTCATAGGCTCTCTCGTGGGTCGCGCCGCGCGCTTTTTTCTCGTCGCAGGCCTGGTTCGACTTGGCGGGGATAAGTTCGAATCCACGCTTTCAAAATACGTTGAGCGTGTTGGCTGGGCGACGGTCGCGGTCATCGTCATCCTCGTGTGGTTTATGATGCGGGACTAATGGTCTCGCGTACGCTCATTGTCCTGCTACTCTCACTGGTGCTCGCCGCCTGCGGCAGTGCGCCCAGCTGGCAGGACCGGCAGGAAGTTCATATTGTGCGCAAAGGCGAAACGCTGTTCTCGATCGCCTCCCGCTACGGCAAGCGGCCGAGTGACGTGGCACGCTGGAACCGGCTGGGTGATGGGTCCCTGATCTACCCTGGCCAGGTTCTGCGAATCTCCGGACCCGGCAGTACGAGCACGCGCACGGCCAGCAGCTCCGGAACGCCGGCAAAGCCCTCGTCGCGTCCCCTGCCTTCCATCCCGGCCCAACCATCACCCAGGTGGGCTTGGCCGACGAACGGGCGTATCAACGTCGAGTTTGGCGCAAAACCGGGGCCCGGGACGGGCGTTCTCATCAATGGAAAGATTGGGCAACCCATACTTGCTGCGGCTTCGGGCCACGTCGTTTACGCAGGAAGTGGACTGATCGGATATGGCCAGCTTATTATTCTGAAGCATAACGACACCTACCTGAGTACCTACGGGTACACAGCGTCGCTGCTGGTCAAAGAAGGCGAACAAGTAAAAAAAGGCCAGCGCATCGCGACCATGGGGGAGGGGCCGGAACGCAAGCCGCGACTGCATTTCGAGATCAGGCGTAATGGAGAGCCGGTTAACCCGCGACAACATTTGCCAGCGAGATAGCCTGCCAGTCTCATCAGTCGTCCCTTGCGTCCAGGGGAGAGTGTTTTGGGACAATTGCTGGATCCAACACGGCAGTACCTCGACGAGATAGGCGTCTCGCCGCTGCTTACTGCGGAAGAAGAAAAAAAGTATTCGCGTCGTGCATTGCGCGGGGATGAGGCAGCGCGTCAGCGCATGATCGAAAGCAACCTCAGGCTGGTCGTCAAGATTGCTCGCCGCTATGTCAATCGCGGGTTACCACTCCTGGATCTGATTGAGGAAGGTAATCTCGGTCTGATTCATGCCGTAAAGAAATTTGACCCCGAGCGCGGCTTTCGTTTTTCAACGTATGCAACCTGGTGGATACGTCAAAACATAGAGCGCGGCATTATGAACCAGTCGCGCACTGTTCGTTTGCCGATCCACATCGTCAAGGACATCAATTGCTGTTTGCGCGCAAGGCGTCGCTTGCAGCAAAAAAACGGTCATGCACCGACGATTCAGGAATTGGCCGACCACCTGCAACGTGAGGCCGCGGAGGTCGAGCGACTCATGGCGTTGCATGAGCGAGTCACGCTGACTGCCAGCGGCCGTTACGAAGACGGCGATGGCCCCGTAGATCGCCTTCAGGCAAAGCGTTCTGCAGAGCCGTCCCGCTGCGCGCAGCGGGACGACGTGAACGACATTGTCGATCGATGGGTCTGCGAACTCAGTGAGAAGCAACGCACGGTTGTTGAGCGCCGCTTCGGTCTACACGGATGCGGGCGAGCAACGCTGGAACAAATTGGTGAGGAAATTGGTGTGACGCGCGAGCGTGTGCGCCAGATACAGCTGGATGCGCTGAAAAACCTCAGGGAGATGCTGGAGCGTCATGGCATTTCAGGGGAATCACTGCTGGATTGATCGTTGGAACGCGCCCCGGCGCGTGCCTGAGGCAGGGCAATTCGCAGCTCGGCCGCAGGAGTGGCCTCCTACAAGTAAAGAACCGCCGCTACCCGGCGACTTTCGTTGGCGAGCACGTTGAAGGTTCTAGCCGCAGCGGCCGTATCCATTACTTCCAGACCCACGCCTTTGCGAGCAAAGGCGAAGGTAAGCTCGCGCGGCGGGAATACGTTGCTTGTCCCGGTACCCAGCAGAACGATTTCGGGCTTCATCTCGAAAACCGCAGCGAAATCAGCAACGGTCAGCGCAGCGACGGATGTGCCTGGCCAGGGCCCGAGGATATCTTCGGCCGTCAGAGCAACCGAATCGGAGTACTCCTGATCATTGATCCGAATTGCCGTTTCGGAAACACTACGTATGACCAGTCTGGCCGATAATTCTCTTGTGAATTTCACTACTGCATCCCGTACCATCGACGCCACATCGTGAACGCATCATATGACAAAAATTCGGCCGTGGTCGTGTTGCCGCCGATTCGCGGTGGTCGTCTGGAAGACAAATCGCTCCGCGCCTGGCTGGCGCAAGCGGACCTGTCTGTCCAAACCGAGCCACGTGAATTGCTGGCGTCGATTGTCGACGAGCTCGGCCTGCCATACCCGGAACAGGGCCTTGCCGCACTGCGTATGTGGGGCCAGACGGGCGACCGGCCGACCGTGTGGATCGCAGCGGCGGATCCCATCTACCTCGAGCCTCGCCTCGATCACCTCTGTCTGCATGCTTTGCAGCGCACGGGTATTCCTCCCGCAGACCTGAGGCCGCTGTTCGATCATCTGCAAAATACCCTGGCGGACGACAAGCGATTTGGATTCGCGCGGCTTGGAAATTGTGGTTACCTGCGAGTTGCCGATGAGATTTCGACGGCAGCGGTACCTGCCTATGTCATCGACCAGCGTGAGCCGGGTGACTTCCTTCCCACCGGCGAACACACGGTTTCGCATCGAAATATCCTCAGTGAAATCGAAATGGCGCTGCATGAGCACGAGGTCAACGAACGGCGGCTGGCGGAGGGCAAGTCGCCCGTCAATTCTCTCTGGTTGTGGGGCGGTGGCATGGCGCCGGAGAAAATCATCCGACCGCAGCCCCCCTTGTTCAGCGATGACCCGTTACTTTTGGGTTACTGGGAAAGCGCCACGGCCGTGGCGGATCTTTGGCCCGGTAGCTTCGCGGAATGTGCGGAAGCGTCGTTGCACGGCTTCGTGGCGGTCATACCCGAGTTCGACAACAGCCCGGACCACCTGCGCGGCTACCTTGAAGAGCTGCGTGGTCTTTTGCGATCAAGACGCGTCAAGCGCCTGGTCTTGCTGTTTCGCGACGGATTGCGTGCCGATGTGCAACGATCGCAGACGATCAAGTTCTGGCGGCGCGACAGCGAGTTACTGGACTGATAATGAGTGGCACACGACCTATCATCGCGCGGCCCATGCCGAGCAACGATGCTATCGCTGCGCTCGGCGGTATTGATCCGCTGCATGCCCGCTTGTTTGCCATGCGTGGGCTGACCGAGCCCGGGCAACTCGATTATGGCCTCGCGCAGCTTGCGCCAATCGGGTTACTGGAAAATATTGATGCAGCTGCCGAACTGGTCATTGCCAACCGCAGTTCGAAGATAATCGTGGTGGGTGATTTCGATGTGGATGGTGCGACGAGCACGGCACTTGTACTTCGCTGTCTGCGGGAATTCGGTTTTGTCGACGTCGAATATCTTGTGCCAAACCGTTTTGAGTACGGCTATGGCCTCTCGCCGGAAATTGTGCGCGTAGCGGCGGAAAGATCACCGGCGCTGTTGATTACGGTTGATAACGGAGTCTCGAGTGTCGCCGGCGTTGCCGAGGCGAACCGGCTGGGAATTCCGGTGCTTGTTACGGACCATCACTTGCCGGGTAACGAACTGCCGGATGCGGCAGTGATAGTTAATCCCAACCTCGACGGCAGTCAGTTCCCGAGCCGCAACCTGGCGGGTGTTGGTGTTGCGTTCTACCTGATGGCGCGTGTCGGGCGCATGCTGCAGGAGCAGGGTGTGGCGAATGCGGCGAAGGTACCGGCGAAGTACCTCGATCTCGTCGCGTTGGGGACAGTTGCAGATGTCGTGCCGCTCGACCACAACAACCGGGTGCTCGTGCAACAGGGCTTGCTGCGCATTCGTGCGGGACAATGCGTCGCAGGAATCCAGGCTCTGCTAAAACTTTCAGGACGACTACCGGCGCGATGCGTCAGCACGGATCTCGGTTTCGCTGCCGGGCCACGCATCAATGCTGCGGGGAGACTCGAAGATATTTCGGTTGGTATCGAATGCCTGCTGACCGACGACTTCGATACCGCGATGAACTACGCAGGTACGCTCGATCGTATTAACAGCGAACGTCGTGACATCGAGGCAACGATGCGTGATCAGGCGTTTGCGTATGTCGATTCACTGGGATCACAGCGTTGGCCCGAGTGCGTTTGCGTCTACAACAAAGAATGGCACCAGGGCGTAGTGGGGCTGATAGCGGCGCGAGTGCGTGAAAGATGCCACCGGCCGGTAATTGCGTTTGCGCGCGAAAGCGATGAACTTCTAAAGGGTTCGGCCCGATCCATCCAGGGCGTTCACATTCGGGACCTGCTCGAGGCAGTACACACGGTCCGGCCTGAACTGATCGTCAGGTTCGGCGGTCACGCAATGGCGGCCGGCCTGTCGATTGAGAAGAGAGTGCTGGAGGAGTTCAAGCGGGTTGCGGCCGAACAGATGCAGCGACTCTATCCGCGTGCTGATTTCAGCGGCGCCATTGTGACAGACGGCCAGCTCCCAAGCGACGCGATCAATCTCGGCTTTGCCCGTTCGCTGCGAGACGCAGGTCCGTGGGGTTCGGGTTTCCCGGAACCCGTATGGAGTGGCGATTTCTCGGTCGTCGAGCAGCGCGTCGTTGGTGAGAATCATCTCAAACTCAGGGTTCGCCCGGCTGGCGGCGGCACTATCGTAGATGCCATTGCTTTCAACCAGGCAGGTCCTGCCTATCGCGGCAATGTGCAGCTTGCATTCCGCCTTGACGTTAATGAATATCGAGGCGCTGAAACCCCACAACTCGTCGTCGAACAAATTGCCTCCTTGCAGGGCAGCAGCGCGTGATAAGATCGCGCCTTTTCCGCCCCGGGGCACCGCGAAAATCTTATGGAAACCAGCCAGATCAAACAATCGATAACCGACCTTGCCGAACGCTCTGATGCGTTGAGGAGGTATCTTTGACTATGAGGGCAAGGCGGAGCGCCTGACCGAGGTTCAGCGAGAACTCGAACAACCCGATGTCTGGAACGAACCTGAGCGCGCGCAGGCGCTGGGGCAGGAACGTGCGCAACTCGAGCAGGTCGTTGCCGGGCTCGACAGGATAACGACCGGCCTGGCAGATGCCGGTGAACTCCTGGAGATGGCTATCGAAGAGGACGACGCCGACACGATCGGCGAAGTCGTAAGCGACCTGGGGGAATTCGAGAAGGTGGTTGCCGGGCTCGAATTTCGTCGCATGTTCTCCGGGGAGATGGATTCAAACAACGCGTATGTGGACATCCAGTCTGGCGCGGGCGGTACCGAAGCGCAGGACTGGGCCGAAATGCTGTTGCGCATGTACCTCCGCTGGGCCGAGGCACATGGCTTCAAGGCAGAAGTGATCGAGGCGTCGGCAGGCGAGGTGGCCGGCATCAAGAGTGCGACCGTGCACGTTGTTGGCGAGTACGCCTACGGCTGGTTGCGCACCGAGACCGGTGTGCACCGTCTCGTGCGCAAGTCGCCGTTCGACTCCGGTAACCGTCGACACACGTCATTTGCGTCGGTGTTCACCTCGCCCGAGGTCGACGACAACATCGATATCGAAATTGATCCGTCCGACCTGCGCATCGACGTATACCGGGCGAGCGGTGCGGGCGGACAGCATGTCAACCGGACCGAGTCGGCTGTACGCATCACGCATCTGCCGACGAATACGGTCGTGCAGTGCCAGAATGATCGCTCGCAACACAAGAACAAGGCCACGGCCATGAATCAGCTCAAAGCCAAACTTTATGAGCTGGAACTGCAGCAGCGTCGCGCGGCGGCGTCCGAGGTAGAAGAGAGCAAGGCCGATGTGGGCTGGGGTAGCCAGATTCGCTCGTATGTACTCGATCAGAGCAGGATCAAGGATTTGCGCACCGGCGTAGAAACCGGTAACACTCAAGCGGTACTCGATGGAGGCCTCGATGCTTTCATCGAAGCAAGCCTGAAACAGGGACTTTAAGCAACGTGACAGACGAGAAGAACAGGCCAGACGAAAACAAGCTGATCGCAGAACGACGTGCCAAGCTCGATGCTCTTAGGGAGCAGGGCAACGCTTTTCCAAATGACTTTCGGCGCAATGCAATTGCGGGTGAACTACACCAGACATTCGCAGCGCACGACAAGGATGCACTCGCCGAAGAAAAGATCGAAGTCAGTGTCGCCGGGCGCATGATGGCCAAGCGCGTCATGGGCAAGGCGAGTTTCGTCAAATTGCAGGATCGTTCAGGCCAGATCCAGCTGCGTCTCGAGCGTGACCACCTTCCCGAAGGCGTCTACCAGGCGTTCAAGAAATGGGATGTCGGCGACATCGTTTCTGCGACAGGCCTGTTGTTCCGTACGAACACGGGCGAGCTTACCGTGCTTGCCGACGAGGTTCGCCTGCTCACGAAGTCACTGCGCCCGTTGCCAGAGAAATGGGCCGGGCTGTCTGACCAGGAGACACGCTACCGCCAGCGTTACGTGGACCTGATTATCAACGAGTCGAGCCGCGACGTATTTCGCAAGCGCTCGCAGATCATCACGTACATGCGCGGATTCCTTGAGTCGCTCGATTTTATCGAAGTCGAAACACCGATGATGCAGGTGACCCCGGGCGGCGCTATCGCTCGTCCGTTCACAACCCATCACAATGCTCTCGATATGCCGTTATATCTGCGCATTGCGCCGGAGCTGAACCTGAAACGGCTGATCGTCGGGGGCTTCGACCGAGTCTACGAAATCAATCGCAACTTTCGGAATGAAGGTGTTTCGACGCAGCATAATCCCGAATTCACGATGCTCGAGGCGTATCGGGCGTACGCGGAATACAACGACTGGATGGATACGACGGAGGCGATGTTCCATGGCATGGCGGAAGCCGTGAATGGAACGACGATTGTCGAGTACCAGGGCGAGACGTACGACTTCGGCAAGCGATTCACACGTATGACCGTCGAAGAGGCCATCGCGAAATTCAACCCGGACTTCGATATGTCGAAGGTACGGGATCGTGATTACCTGGCCGCGTATTGCGAGAAGATCGGCGTGCATGTCAAAGACAACTACGGGCCCGGCAAACTCCAGACAGAGATCTTCGATGCAACCGGTGAAGCGGAACTTCGTGAACCGACATTCATCACGCAGTATCCGGCAGAAGTATCGCCGCTTGCGCGCAAGAATGACGAAGACCCGTTTGTGACCGACCGGTTCGAGTTATTCATAGCAGGCCGTGAGATCGCAAACGGCTTCTCGGAACTCAACGATCCCGAAGATCAGGCCGAACGCTTTCGTGCCCAGGTCAAGAATGCGGCAGCTGGTGATGACGAGGCGATGTCGTTCGATCACGACTACATTCGTGCGCTCGAGTACGGAATGCCGCCAACGGCAGGTATCGGTATCGGTGTCGACCGCCTGGTGATGCTGTTGACAGATTCGGCATCGATTCGCGATGTGCTGCTGTTTCCGCACATGCGACCCGAGGTGTTCGACTCGTAAGAGCGCGTCCCGGCGCTCCGTTCTTTGCAGGTCGGTGTCGCGCGCTGGGGCGCGCTGCTACAGGTATGGCAGATCCAGGCGCACCAACCGAATGTCATTCACCGCAAGCGTGCCGTCCGCCTTGTCGGTCGGCACGACGGCCAACAGGTCGTTGCCTGCCACATTCAGGACCTCGCCGATATCGCGTCCGTCGAGCGATACCTTGTCGCCGACGTTGACCGCGCTGTCACAGGAAAATCGCAGTGCACGTCGTTTCGTTGCTCCCTTGTAGTGCGTTCGGGCCACGATTTCCTGCCCTGGATAGCAGCCCTTGTCGAAACTGATCGCGTCAAGCAGGTCGAGGTTGAGCATATGCGGCGTGAATTGCTCGGATTGCTGCGCGCCAACGAACGGGTAGCCTTTTTCGATGGCGATGTTCGGATCCAGAGTTTCCTCCGTGTCGACCAGCTCGAATTCGAGCTTCGAGCGGAACCGGAACATTGTCAGGCGCTTGACGATGTCCTCGGCTATCTCCGCGGGTGCCAGCAGGCTGTAGTCGCCTTCGTCCCGGCTGATGGCGCCGAACCAGATCACGCGACCTTTCGGGTTGCACCAGGCGGCGAGAATCTCGGCCTCGCTTTCGAGGCGTCGCAGATCATTGCTTACCTGGCCCTGAAGAAACTGGAATGCGTCAGGGCCCGTAAGCTTGATTCTTGAAAGTTTGTGCATATTGAAAGTAAATGATTGTTGGTACTGCAGGTTTTGTAAGCCTCTGGCATACTCTCGCCATGAGCGCGAAGGACCCAAAGAATAAGACCGAAAACGCCGATTCCAAGAGTGATCCGAAAGTGGATGATACCGCGTCGGCGGATTCGAAGCGGCCCAAAGAAATCGGCGGTCGCGGCGGACTCGATCCGACCCGCTACGGTGATTGGGAAAAGGCCGGGCGCTGTATCGACTTTTGAGCAAGAAGCTATCTCATGAATAACAACGATAGGCCACTGTCGCCGCATCTCTCGATCTATCGCTGGCCTGTAACAATGGTCACGTCGATCCTGCACCGTGCTACGGGTGTCGCGATGGCTGTCGGCTTCCTCGTCCTGGTTGGTTGGCTGTTCGACGCCGCATCAGGCCCCGAGGTTTACGACAAGTTCCTCGGTGTGATGAATACGACGATCGGTTGCGTACTGCTCGTCGGCTGGAGTTTCGCGTTTTTCTATCATCTCGCGAATGGTATTCGGCATCTTGTCTGGGACACGGGACGTGGCCTCGAGAAAGAGCAGGCGACGGCGTCGTCCTGGTTTGTCATAGCGGCATCCATCGTCCTGACAGCCGTTTTCTGGTGGGTGGCATCATGAGCCTGCGATCACCGCTTGGCCGGGTACTCGGTCTCGGAACGGCAAAAGACGGCACTGAGCACTGGTGGGGACAGCGCGTCTCAGGTATTGCCCTGGCCATCCTTGGTCTCTGGTTCGCCTGGGCGATTGCGACGATGTCCGGATTCAGTCATGCCGAGGCCGTTGCTTTCATCGGGCGGCCGGTCAACGCAGTGCTGCTTCTGCTCCTGAGCGTTACGATGGCCTACCACTCCTACCTCGGGATTCAGGTTGTTTTAGAGGATTACGTGCACAGTCATGGCCTCAAAACTGCGTCCCTCATTCTTTCCCGCTTCGCACATGTATTCCTCGCGGTAGCGGCCATTTTTGCTATTTTGCGACTCGGAATCGGTTCATGAGCGATTACGAATTCATCGATCACAGTTACGACGTTGTCGTCATTGGCGCGGGCGGCGCCGGTCTGCGCGCGACGTTCGGTCTGGCCAATGCCGGCTTCAAAACGGCCTGTGTCACCAAGGTCTTCCCGACGCGCAGCCACACCGTTGCGGCGCAGGGCGGCATCTCGGCTGCGCTCGGCAACATGGGCGAAGATGACTGGCGCTGGCATATGTATGACACCGTCAAGGGATCCGACTGGCTTGGCGATCAGGACGCGATCGAGTACATGTGCAAGGAAGCGCCCGACGCCGTTATCGAACTGGAGCATTATGGCGTGCCGTTCTCGCGTACCGAAGACGGCAAGATCTACCAGCGGCCATTCGGCGGCATGACGACCCGTTTCGGCGAAGGCACAGCACAGCGCACCTGCGCAGCGGCTGATCGCACGGGTCACGCGATGCTGCACACGCTCTACCAGCAATCACTGAAGCACGATGCCGAGTTCTACATCGAGTACTTCGCTGTCGACCTCATCATGGAAGATGGGCATTGCCGTGGCGTGGTTGCAATCGATCTCGCGACCGGGCGGCTGCACCGCTTCCGCTCACACCAGGTGATCCTGGCAACTGGCGGCTATGGCCGCTCCTATTTCTCCTGCACCTCTGCACACACGTGTACGGGCGATGGTAATGCGATGGTGCTGCGCGCGGGTTTGCCGGTGCAGGACATGGAGTTCGTTCAGTTCCACCCAACCGGGATTTACGGTGCCGGGTGCCTGATTACCGAGGGCGTACGCGGCGAGGGTGGCTACCTGACCAACTCCGAGGGCGAGCGATTCATGGAACGCTACGCGCCCAACGCGAAAGACCTCGCGTCGCGAGATGTTGTTTCGCGCTCCATGACGATCGAGATTCGCGAGGGTCGCGGCGTCGGTCCGGAGAAGGACCACATCCACCTGCACCTGGAGCATCTTGGTTCGGAGGTCATCGAGGAGCGACTGCCGGGTATCGCCGAGTCGGCCCGCATATTCGCAGGCGTTGACGTGACGAAAGAGCCCATCCCGGTCCTGCCGACCGTGCACTACAACATGGGAGGTATCCCGGCGAACTACAACGGCCAGGTCGTCACCAAGCGGGGCGATGATGCCGAGTCGGTTGTCGAGGGCCTCATGGCCGTCGGCGAGGCGGCCTGCGTTTCGGTCCACGGCGCAAACCGCCTGGGTTCGAACTCGCTGCTCGATTTGGTGGTGTTTGGACGTGCGGCCGCACATTTCTGCGCAGAATCGATGGAGCCGGGCGCCCGTCACAAGCCATTGCCCGAGGATGCCGGCCAGAACAGCGTTGCGCGCATTGACAAGCTTCGCCATGCTGACGGATCGCGCCCATCGGCTGAAATTCGACTGGAAATG
>Ga0316191_10003874_pt1 | contig 11106 bp, 6 predicted proteins | sample Eddworburr2cm_MG_FD_204928 | JGI IMG/M metagenome (GOLD analysis project Ga0316191, IMG submission 204928) | Coastal sediment microbial communities from Maine, United States - Eddy worm burrow 2 cm | ecosystem: Environmental > Aquatic > Marine > Coastal > Sediment | place: USA: Maine | collected... | reverse complement strand
CTATCATTTAACCCAAAAAAGGAGGTGCACATGGACAAGATTTTGAGGATCAACATGGGTGCGGATGGCGGCCCGGCAGTAAAAACCGAACCCCTGGGCGACTATGCCGGCTTTGGTGGCCGCGGCCTGACATCGGCCATTGTCTCAAAGGAGGTCCCCCCATTATGCCACCCCGTTGGTGAAGACAATAAACTGGTCATTGCGCCTGGATTATTGAGCGGTAGTACGGCTGCCATGTCAGGACGACTCTCTATCGGTTGTAAAAGTCCTTTGACCGGCGGCATCAAAGAAGCCAATGCAGGTGGACAGCCATCACAAATGCTCGGCAGATTGGGCTACGCCGCCGTCGTGCTGGAAGGCCAACCGAAAGAGGAGGCGCTTTATAAAATTTTAATCAACAAAGACGGCGTCGAGATTCAAGAAGCCAATGACCTGTGCATGCTGGGAAATTATGACCTGATTGACAAAATGAAGGCCGAATACGGCGAAAAAGTTTCCTGCATCTCCATCGGCCCGGCCGGTGAAATGAAATTGTCCGCCGCCTCGATAGCCTGCACCGATATGGAGCAACGGCCCACACGCCATGCCGGCCGCGGCGGTGTCGGCGCGGTCATGGGCTCTAAAGGTGTCAAGGTGATCGTCATCAATGATGACGGAATGAAGATGCGGCAGCCGCAGGACCCGGATGCATTCAAAGCAGCCAACAAAGAATGGGTCGCCGGGCTGAAAAAACACTCGCTCACCGGTGAAGGTTTACCGGCATACGGTACCAATGTTTTGACCAATGTCATCAACGAGGCCGGTGCCTATCCGACCAATAACTTTCTGAAAGGCCAGTTTGACGGTGCCAGTAAAATCAGCGGGGAGACCCAGGCCGAAACCGAAGAAGCCCGCGGCGGTAAAGGCGCTGCAACCCACGGGTGTCATCGCGGATGTATCATTCGCTGCTCCGGAACGTATCGGACCAAAGACGGGGAATACCTGACCAAACAGGTCGAATATGAAACCGTCTGGGCCCATGGCGGCGATTGCGGTATCGATGACCTGGATGCCATTGCGATGATGGACCGCCTGGACGATGATTATGGAGTGGATACGATCGAAATGGGCGCTACCATAGCCGTTGCCATGGAGGCGGGGGTTGCTAAATTCGGCGATGCCGAAGCTGCCATAAATCTTATAAAGGAGGTCGGCCAGGGAACGCCTTTAGGGCGTATTCTGGGCAGCGGCGCCGCTGTAACGGGACAGGTATATGGTATCGAAAGAGTGCCGGTCGTTAAAAAACAGGCCATGCCGGCTTATGATCCACGGGCGGTAATGGGCATCGGCGTCACCTATGCCACAACGCCGATGGGAGCGGATCACACAGCGGGCTATGCCGTCGGCTCAAATATCGCAGGGATTGGCGGAAAAACGGATCCCTTGAGCCCGGAGGGGCAGATTGAGCTGGCCAGAAACCTTCAAATTGCGACAGCGATTCTGACGGATTCGACCGGAATGTGTTTGTTCATTGCTTTTGCGATTCTGGATCAACCGGAGACATTAGAGGCGCTGGTGAGCCTGATAAACGCCTTTAGCGGTCAGAGTTTTACTGCTGGAGATCTGTTGGAACAGGGAAAAACCATTCTCAAAATGGAAAGAGATTTCAACTTCAGAGCGGGTTTTACGGAAAAAGACGATCGCCTGCCTGAATACATGAAAAAGGAGAAGTTACCACCTCATGACATCACCTTCCAGGTGACAGATGAAGATCTGGATGAAGTGTTTAACTTCTAACCGGTAAATGTCGCGTCTCATAAATGGGGAGTCGCTTTCAGGGTCTCCCCATTTTTTCGTTTTTTCGATACATTTTTCCCTGGATAGCAAAGATCATCCATAACAAAAAAACATCTAAGGGCCATTTAAACGCTTAAGGGTCTAATCTTAAAAATGGAAACTCAAAATTCAAAACCACAAGACCTCAATCTTGCCGTTAAAGCCAAGCAGATCGCAGTTTTTTTAAAATTGATCGAATCCGGTTTCAGGCTCAGAATTAAGGCCGGTCTGAGCATCAAGGAATTGTTCTGTGATCAGCTCGGTATTTCCCATGATTACTTTGACAACAGAATCCAGACAATTTTTTTAGATGGAAAGCCGGTGGATAATGTGGATGCCGCCCGAGTTTATGATGGTGCAAGAATAGCCTTATCAGCCTCCATGCCGGGACTGGTCGGCGCAACATTTCGCAAAGGGGGTCTCTATGCGTCATTTCGGGGCACCATATCACATTCAGAAACAAAAAATTCCAGCTTTAAAGGCGAAGGCCAGATTATCCTGAAATTTTTTAATATGATCGCTAAAGAGCTGGGACCGGCGTTTTTGCAGAAAGGTATTATCCTTGAAGGAAATCGCTTCCAGGATTTTGTGCTGCGCAATTCGGAAGATTTAAAAGCCGGTTGCACTTCAATGCATTTAAATGATGAGAAAGCAGATGTTGTCGGGCTTTTAAAAATGAATTGGGAAAACACGGAGATATTTTTGCAGGTCACTTCGGAAAAATCAGCCTGAATGCATACAAATTGAGGCCGATAACCTTTAGCATCTAAAATAACAGATCAAACCCATTATTCGTGGCTGGAAGCCACTCCCACATCGCTTTATAGCAGTGGGAGCGGCATCTTGCCGCGATACGATATAGCAAAAAGCATTTTTGTAATAGCGTATTAAAAAGGCTGCCGATATCGGTAGCCTTTTTAATTGATCAAACCGTCTGAACCCGAACATCAGTCACACATTTCAAACAAAGCCGCAGCACCCATACCACCGCCGATGCACATGGATTCCACGCCGTATTTGACACCGCGCTGCTGCATGTTGCTGAGCAGGGTGGCGCACAATTTGGCGCCGGTGCAGCCCAGCGGATGGCCCAGAGCAATGGCGCCGCCATGGATATTGACGTTTTGCCTGTCGATCCCCAACTCATCGATGCAGTAAATGGCCTGGGAGGCAAAAGCTTCGTTGATCTCAAACAGACCGATATCTTTCAGATCCATATCGGCCAGCTTCATCAACTTGGGAATGGCAAGCTTGGGTCCGATTCCCATCTCATCTGGCTGGCAGCCCACGGTGGTATAACACTTAAACTTGGCAATGGGTTTGACACCCAGGGCTTTGACTTTTCCTTCACTCATAATAACACTGGCGGCGGCCCCGTCGGTCATCTGAGAGGAGTTGCCGGCGGTGACCGATCCACCGGCGGCGAATGCCGGATTAAGACCCGCCAGCCCCTCCAGGGTCGTACCCTCACGGATGCCGTCATCAAAATCCTGTAAAAAAGTTTCCTTTTTGTAAGTCCCATCTTTCTGAGTGACATATTTAGCAGCCGGCGTGGGGACGATTTCTTTGTAAAGTTTTTTGCTTTTGGCCTCGGCCGCTTTCATCTGGGATTGATAGGCAAATTCATCCTGAGCCTCACGGGACACACTGTAACGGTTGGCCACATTTTCAGCGGTTATGCCCATCGAGGCGTACAGATCGGCCAGTTTTTTGGTGTATTCCGGATGCGGCCGCGGCAGGTTCCCGCCCATGGGAACATAAGTCATGGATTCCAGACCCCCCCCGATGACAATATCCGACCAGCCGGCCATGACCCGCAGCGCGGATTGGGCAATAGCTTCCAGACCGGAGGCGCAGAAGCGGTTGACGGTGGCACCGGTCACATCCACCGGAAAACCGGCAATCTGGGAGGCCACCCGCCCGATATTTAGACCCTGTTCGGCTTCCGGAAAAGAGCAGCCGATCATGATGTCCTCAACATCTTTTTTTTCCAGGTTTTGCGTTTTTTCGACGGCCGCATTCAGAATAAACGTCAGCAAATCCTCCGGCCGGGTATCCTTAAACGCCCCTTTGCTGCGTTTGCATCCCGGTGTTCTAATAGAAGTGACAATGTAGGCATCTCTCATATTATTACCTCCCATATTTAAAAGGCTAAGTCGCTTTTATTAATATCGCTAAATCCGAAGCCCGAAATTCGAAACAAATCCTAAATCCAAATGTTCCAATGATCAAAACAATGGACACACTGATATTCAAGGCTTTAATATGTTTCGATCATTTGAATTTTGGTAATTCGAAATTGTTTTGTGTTTCGAGTTTCGGATTTCGAATTTTATAGTTGATAGCCGGCACTATTTAAAATTAATTCGCAAAATTTTTCGATACCATTTGACTAAGTATTTAGTTCCGCAAGGGTTTCCCGGTGGTCAGCATATGATCAATGCGCGCCAGGGTCTTTTCTTCTTTCAAAAGTTCCAGAAAGGCTTCACGCTCTAGCGTCAAAATAACATCTTCTGCCACTTTTGAATTGTCCCGCACATCTCCGCCGCTGATGACATAGGCAATCTTTTTGGCCAGAAAGGCATCATACTCGGAGATAAACTTGCCGCTTAGCATATTGGCTATTTCCGCGTTCACCATGCCCTGGGCGGCCTGACCCATCACTTTTATTTTTCTTTTGGGCGGCGGCGCATAGCCTTCGTCCACCATTTTTAAAACGTCCTTTTTGGCCTCACCGATGAGATAGTCTCGATTAAACACGATGCGATCGCGGGGTCCCAGGAAACCATTGGCCCGGGCATCGGCAGCCGATATGGAAACTTTGGCCATGGCGATCGACATAAACACCGGCAGAAAAAATTTGGCCAGATCAAAACCGGTCACCGCCTCCGGAACCGAACTTAAGAATTTTTTCATAAGGTTCAGGCAAGCCCCGCCGGCGGGGAGCAATCCGACGCCAATTTCGACCTGACCCATATACAGCTCGGCGTGAGCGACGATCTTATCCGCCGCCAGGCAAACCTCACACCCGCCGCCAAGGGTCAATCCATAAGGAGCAGCGACCACCGGAAAGGCGGCATATCTGAGATCCTGAAGTCCATATTGCAAATTTTTGACCATCAGATCGATGTCATCATAGCGCTTATCCTTTGCGGCGGCACTCACATCAGCCAGATTGGCACCGGCTGAAAAGGCACCCGGCATCCCCCCGGCCTGATTGCCGATCACCAGACCGACACCTTCTTTATCGATAAATTCTCTGGCCTCATGAACAGCATCCACGATTTGCTGATTCAACGAATTCAGCTTGGTATGAAACTCCAGGCAGAAAACGCCGTCATCCAGGTCGATCAGGCTGGCCGAATCAGACGTCTTGACCGCTTTTCCTTGGGCCTTCACCGCTGCCAGCCAAATAATATTTTCACTGACCACCCGTTCTTTATAGCTTTCAGATTCAAAATCATAGTAAAAGACCGTGCCGTTTTCCGTTTTGTAAAATGAAGTGTTGCCGGCTTTGAGCATCTGCCGGACTTTCTGCGGCACATCAAATCCGTCTTTTTCCATGCGCTCGACAGCGGTTGCCAGACCGATGGCATCCCAGGTCTCAAACGGTCCCATCTCCAGATTAAAGCCCCATTTCATGGCATTGTCGATATCCACAATGGTATCGGAAATTTCAGGAATCCGGTTGGCGGCATAAATCAGATTATTGGCGACTGCTTTCCAGGCAAATTTAGCGCCCTTGTCTTCACCATACACAATGGCCTGCATTTTTTCCGGCAGGGTTTTGACTTTTTGAGCTGCCGCCAGACAGGGTAATTCCGGCAGCCGGGCTTCTTCATATTCAAGGGTTGCCGGATCGATGACTTTGCGGATTTTCTGCCAGTCCGGGGTCAGGTCGGTTTTATAAAATCCGCTCTGGCTTTTTTTGCCCAGCAAATTCTTTTCGATCATGGTATTTACGAACTCCGGCAGGACAAAACTTTCGCGGTCCTCATCATGCGCGATCATCTCATAGGTATTACGGGCCACATGGGCCAGGGTGTCCAACCCGACGATATCGGCTGTTTTAAACATACCGGTTCTGGGTCTGCCCATGACCGGCCCAAACAGGGCATCCACCTCTGGAATGCTGATCCCTTCTTCCAGCATCAGCTGCATCACCTTCACCATACCCTGCACACCGATTCGATTGCCGACAAAATTCGGGGTGTCTTTGGCCCACACAATTCCTTTGCCCAAAATCCGTTCCCCAAAGTCTGCCATAAATTCAAGAATCTCGCTCAGGGTTTCTTCTCCGGGAATAATTTCAAGCAGTTTCATATATCTGACAGGATTAAAAAAGTGGGTTCCCAGAAAGTGTTGTTTAAATTCTTTGCCGCGCCCTTTGGACATGGCCTTTAACGGGATACCGGAGGTGTTGGAAGAAACGATGGTGCCTTTTTTGCGAACCGGCTCAATTCGTTTTAAAAGATCCTGTTTGATCTTTAAGTTTTCAACGATAACCTCGACTATCCAGTCGCAATCGGCAATCTTTTCAAAATCATCTTCCAGATTGCCAATGGTAATCCGTTCCGCATCTCGCGGGGACATAAAAAGCGCCGGTTGAATCGCCAATGCGGCATCCAGGCCGGCCTTCACGATTCGGTTGCGTGCCGGCGGATCCTTTTTTTCTTCCGCCTTTAAATTCGGTGGCACGATATCCAGCAAAAGTGTTTTTATGCCGGCCCCGGCCAGCAGAGCGGCGATACCGCCCCCCATAATTCCGGAACCGATGACAGCGGCAGATTGGATCTTCCTTGGCATAATGGCCTCCTCGTCAATAGTGAATAGATGAAATGAATGAACATTCATTCACTTATCAAAGACATTGTTTGCCTGTCAAGCAAAAAACCACAAAGTTTGATATTAAAGATCAATATTTATGATATGTAATTTCAAATAATTATATAGATAATCATCAGAAAGACGAATAATATGGAATTTTTGATGAGCATATTACGAAAATATCGGGAATGAATAATCATTCAATCAAACGAATGGATCTGATTTTCAACCGCCGCCTGTTGGTGTGAAAAAAAAATAATGGAGCAAATGATTCGTGGCTGGAAGCCACCCCCACTGTATTTACCCATGAAATTGCGTTTCCGTGCATTAATAACCCAAAAACATGTGGGAGCGGCATCTTGCCGCGATATGTGAGTCCCGCCAGCGGCGGGAAGCCGATCCGACGAACCCCTTAATATTCATAAAAGAGATGTGAGATCCCGCATTTTGCGGGACTGAGCGCCTTAACATTTAAAAAATAGCTGTGAAATTCTGCTCCGCGGGAAAACACGACCATGAGCACTTTCACGCATTTTTGAGATGGGTTCTCGTGTCATTGGTCAGACAATTGCTTGGGGCCGAACAATTGGATCTTTTTCGGTTTGGCAGCCGGAGGCGTCGCCGTGTTGGCCGCGGTTGCCGTCGGTTTTTGGGCCGATTTGACAGCCGATATCTGGCCCGATTTGGCGACCCGCGAGGTGCGGGTTTTTAACAAGCTCGAAGGAATATATATTTCGTCGCCCACCAGTAAAAACTCCGGATCAATGTCCGGATTGGCTTTGGCAATGGCCTCACGGTTTTCGGCATTCCCGGTGTACCAGCTGGCGATGGCGCTAAATTTTTCGTTCGACTGGGTCACGGTATGCGCAAAATACCCCGGAAGCGTTTTTAAGATCACTTTGCGGGGCAACGGTTTTTTAGTTTTCATCATTTCCGGCGGAATGTGGATAATATCTCCAACCGCGATGCGATTCGGGTTGAGGCCCGGGTTTGCCTGAGCTATTGCTTTCCAGCTCCCGTAGCGCCCCGTATACCATTTCGCAATCAAAGACAGCGTTTCTCCAGACCATTTTACCCGGTGCTCAAAATAGGAATTCCGGTGCGGTTTAATGACTGCTTCCTCATCTTCAGAAGATGAAAATTTGGAACCCACCGTCTGCCATTTTTCCTTAAACCAGCTTTTAGAGGCCTCGTATTTTTGGTTGAAGCCCGTTTCTTTAGTGCTGGCACAGCCAAACAGCAGCAGCATGATCACTCCTCCAATGATGCAATTTCGAAACCGGTTTCGGACTAAAAACGTCATTGAATTTACTCCTTTTGATCCTTTATTTGATTTAAATAGGCTAAGGCGGACGCGTTCTCAGGATTTATTTTAACGGCCTGTTTGAGACTTTTTAAGCATTGGCGGCGTTCGCCCAGTTGCTCCTGAACCATGGCAAGGTTAAAAAGGGCTTCATCTAAAAAAGCAGGCTCCAGTTGAACCACCCGTGCGTACATCTCCTTGGCCCTGGCATAATCTTCAGTGACCGCATAAATATATCCGAGGTTAAAATAGGCATTCGGCTGCTGAGGTTCGAGTTCAGCGACCTTTTGGTAAGTATCGATGGCCTGTGCATAATTGTTATCACGCAGGTAAATGAATCCGAGTCTGGACAATACAGCTACCCTGGCGGGTTTTATATCCAATGCCTTGAGCAACAATCCTTTTGCCGATTCCTTATCCGTTGAGATCAGTTCTTCGGCCCGACCCTGCAATGCTTCGGCGTAGGCATCTGAAAATCCGTTGATAGCGGATTTATCGTCGGCCAAAACCGCTTCAAATAACACCACGGCTGAAGAAAATTGTTTGGCCTGAAGCGCGTCGCGGGCGGCTTTAATTTGACCTGCGGTCGTATCGATAACCGGTGGCGACAATTCAATCGAATAGGCCGCAAAGGAACGGTCCGATGGCGTAAACGGCAGTTCAGTCAGGCTGAGATTAAACACAAAGCCAAGGATGACCATACCGGCCACCGGCACAAAACGCCAGATGTTGCGCCGCAGCGGCTCCCATTTTTTGGGATCGGCAAGAAAAATGGTGCTCCCGTCAGTTCCGTCAGCGTCAGGTGGCAGGCTGCCCGAATCGGATTTATCTTGACCGTAAGCCTTTGTTTTTTCCCATAAAGCGGTTTCTTCCAAAGCCAATTCTTCTTTAAAAAATTCTTTAACAAAATTGGCAAAACTTCTGCCGTTCAGCCGGACAGACATCTCAAAAATGCATTCTTCCAGATCGGCGAGCATTTCACCGCAGGTCTGATAGCGCTGATCAGGGTCCTTTGCCAGGGCCCGTTCAACAATCTCGTAAAGTTTTGCCGGAAGATCCGGCCTAAGTTTATCGAGCGGTTCGTAGTGGGCTTCACGCACCTGGGAATAAACCTCCATGGTTTCGCCTTCGAACATCCGTCGCCCGGCCAGAAGTTCATAAAAAATATTACCGGTGGAAAAGATGTCGGACCGGTGGTCAATGGTTTTTCCGGTGGCCTGCTCCGGTGACATATAGGCCAGTTTGCCTTTGATCAAACCCTCGTGAGTGGTGCTATTGTGACTGGCGGCCTTGGCGATGCCGAAATCAATAATTTTCACCTGACCTTCATAGGTCAAAAAAATATTTTGAGGGTTGATATCACGATGGATGATATTTAGCGGCTTGCCCTGCAGGTCTTTTAAATTGTGCGAATAATCAAGCCCGGCACAGATACGCGAAATAATATAAAGGGTATTTTCCAGACCCAGAGAGACGCCGGTTTTTCTGGCCTTACGGGTCAGCTTGCGCAGGTCCTTGCCAAAAAGGTATTCCATGGCGATAAAGTATTCGCCATCGATGCTTCCGAAATCGTAGATCTGGACAATATTTTCATGCTGAAGCAGTGCCGCAAGCTTGGCCTCATCGATAAAAGCCTTAACCAGGTTGCCTTGATCAGTGAGGTGCGGCAATATTTTTTTTATGGCGACCAGCTTTTCAAAACCATGGGCCCGGGTGACCTTGGAACGATACAGCTCGGCCATACCGCCCAGAGCAATTTTTTGCAGCAGCTGATATTTACCGAATTTTTTAGGCTCGAGGTCTTTCATTTTCTGGTTGATATATCGGCAATATGGAGAGGATACTTGAGAGTGGATTTTCGAATAATGACGCGGATTTCAATAACCCTGGCCGGCTCAGGCCCTAAACCGTATTTCAGATGCAAAATTCGGTGGTAGACTGCTGAAACTGATCTAAAAAATGGGCACGGCCATAGGTTCGCCGGCTTGCCGGTTGAGCCGGTTGAGCCGGTTAAAATATGGAAAAATGGCTGATCATAATCTCTTAACCGGCAAACGGGCAACGGGCTCAACCTGCTGAATTCAAGCATTTTGAGCCAGGTTAGAACGCCGTCACCGGATAGTAAACGATCATTTTAGACCCGTTTTAAACCTTGTAGAGCAGATCGATGTACCGCTCCAACAGATTGCCCACAACGCTGCGGACCGGCAGGTTGGCAGCCATGCCGTAAATGGGTGCCATGCGGCTGTCTGCATCCGGATGGTTGCGGACGGTGTCGACTCCGGCTTTTAAATCGTCGATAAATCGTTCAGCCACACCGGGTTGGGTATGTCTCAGCGTTACGCAGAGATGCACACAGGAGGGATGGTGGAGGCCGTTAAGGCTCCAGCGTCTGGATGTCAGATAATCCATCACCCGGTAGATATCCAGTGTTTTGGAACCAAAAGCGATGACCCATAGCGGATCACCCAATATGTAAAGATCGGAAATTTCTTGAATCCCCTTTTTGATTTTTGAGGCCGTTTCAAGTATTTTCCGGCTGGCCGTCAGGTAACCGTTTTTACCGGTTTTGACCATGGCCGCCCAACAAGCGGCACTCAGGGCACCGGGACGGCTGCCCGCAAAGGTCGGTGAAAAATAAAGCCCTCCGGGCCAATCGGTTGATGTAAAATACTGATATCGCCGCAACGCCGCTCCTCGATATAAAATAACAGAAGTCCCTTTGGCCGCGTATCCATATTTATGCGTATCTGCCGAAATTGACGTTACCCCGGGCAATCTGAAATCAAACCGCGGTACCTCATAACCGAGCCGTTCGGCCCAGGGCAAAACAAAACCGCCGAGGCAGGCATCGGTGTGAAACCCAATTCCCTTTTCTAGGGCCAGTTCAGACAGCGCTTCAATCGGATCCACCATCCCGTGAGGAAACGAAGGGGCCGACCCGACCAGCACAACGGAATTGCGAGTGACCGCCTGGCGGGCTGCTGCTACATCTGCCCGGTAATCAGCGTCCACCGGTATGCGTTTGAGTTTAATTTTAAAATATTCCGCCGCTTTATCAAAGGCGGCATGGGCGGTAACCGGAACGATCATCTCGGGCCGGGTGATCTTTTTTTGGTCCCGGGCCCAATCCCGGTAAGTTTTCATTGCCAGCAGAATAC
>Ga0316191_10003870_pt1 | contig 11111 bp, 10 predicted proteins | sample Eddworburr2cm_MG_FD_204928 | JGI IMG/M metagenome (GOLD analysis project Ga0316191, IMG submission 204928) | Coastal sediment microbial communities from Maine, United States - Eddy worm burrow 2 cm | ecosystem: Environmental > Aquatic > Marine > Coastal > Sediment | place: USA: Maine... | reverse complement strand
TGTGTCGCAGGAATTTTTTTCCTGGCCATGGCTTCGGGTACAATCAACCAGATTCAGGAGCGGCACACCGATGCCCTGATGCCCAGGACAGCACAAAGGCCCCTTCCCTCAGGAAAAATTAGCCTCCCCCAGGCATTTATTGCCGCTACTACTTTGATCCTGTGTGGCTTATCCTGCCTTATGCTTACAGGCAATATTCTGGCTCCCCTGCTGGGAATCTTCACTATACTATGGTACAACCTGGTATACACCCCGTTAAAACGGATTAGCGCCTTTGCAGTTTTGCCCGGAGCCCTTATTGGTGCCCTGCCGCCTCTGATCGGGTGGGCAGCAGCAGGGAGAAATCCTCTGGATATGGAGATTCTGGCAGTGGCTTTCCTGCTGTTTGTTGGACAGATGCCCCACTACTGGCTCTTGCTAATCAAAGTGGGGCATGAATTCCACGAAGCTGGTTTGCCCGTAATTACAAGCCTGCTGGATACAAGGCAGATCCGTAACCTGAGTTTCATTTGGGTGGCCGCCACCGGGGTTTGTGTTTTGATGCTGCCAGCCACACCCATCCTGGGACACCGGACAAGTGCGATAGTACTGATTGTTTCCGCCCTGCTTTTTCTTTTCCGAATGTTCAGACTCTCTTACCGACAAGATCTTCTGAAACATTGGAAAAAGGCTTTTATTACTGTAAATTTGTTCTACCTGGTAATAATCCTGGTACTGATAGCTGACAGAATATTCTAAACCAAAAAAATAAGAATATGAGAAAAGTAATGATGATGATGATGGCCGCCTTACTCTTGATAGGCTGTAACAGTACAGACAAAAAAACAGATAAAGCTGCCTCCAGTGTAGAAGCCTCAGCAGCTGAATGGGTGGAAGTGACCCTGAATGTGGAAGGAATGACCTGCGAAGGCTGTGAGAATTCCGTCAAAGCCGGGGTAGCAACTCTGGAGGGAATTGCCGAGGTGGAATGTTCCTTTGAAGAGGGATGGACCAAAGTCAAATATGACAAAAGCACCACCACCGTCGCCGATATTGAGGGCAAGATCACCGATACAGGCTATGAGGTAAAAGGGGAGATATAGATCTTCTTAATGGCTTTGCTTAAAGCAATTTATTGCGCTTATAATTTGCGGTAGAAGTTACCGAAAGAATAAATCAGGCTCACATTCCACACAAAATCCTGACCTCCTACAACATCCGACTGGATGGGTTGATTGATGATGGACTGGATGGAAAGCGGAAAACCCTTAATATGCAGAGCCTGTGTGGAGGAGAAGTAAAATCCATGCGTATCATCCATCCTCAAAAAATAAAATTGAGGATAAAGACCCAGTGATAATTTTTTTGAAAGTCTGATGTCGGGGAATTTGGCAGTCAGGGTAATAAAGTCCGTATTCTTTACCGCATCATCCTGGAAACCATATCCTTTCAGATAATACATGCCCAGGATTATTTTTTCTGTGATATAAAATTCGGGCATTATCTCAGCTGCCACATAGCGCCGGGCAATAAGCTTATCATCGGTCACCCCGTTTACGGTAACAGGCATTGTTGCGTAAAGAATAGACGGATGGGCTCCCACGCGAATTTGAAACCTCCGGTCGCTCAGAAATTTATAGCGCCACCAGAAAATGAATGCCCAGGGCTTGCCATCAAGGCCGAAGCGTAACTCGGGTTCAAAGGTCAGCTTCCTTCCAACTTTCATATAAAACAGAGCTGCTGGTTTCCCTAAGGAGAAAGAGGGCAAGAGCGAAATCCCGTTATTGGTGAGAGTCACCGATCCGCCAAAATAGTTTCTTTTCTCTGTGCTGTCGGTGGACTGGCCAATGGCTGTATGCATCAAAGTCAGCATACACAGTATTAGGAAAATTCTATCGACGGAGCAGGATGAGTGTTTAGCTATCATAATTTAATCATTGCACATGGGAGGTAAACCCCATAAATCAACAAGACTTTCTCGCTGTTAATCAGGTAATTCACCTTGCACGGGAAGCTTTGCTATGGTTCCTGTTCCTTTACATAGGTATCAAACCACCTGAGCTGCTCCCACAACACATGCTCTATGCTTTCCATGGACCTGTAGCCATGGTCCTCAAATGGTAATAGCACCAGGCGGGCAGTGCCCCCCGATCCCCGGACGGCTTCATAGAAGACCTCTGACTGGATGGTGAGTGTTCCAGGGTTGCCGTCGTCGTTCCCATGAATAATCAGCACCGGTTCGTTGACCTGATCGGCGAAAAAAGTCGGGGAAACCTGGATGTACACATCCCTGGCCTCAAAAAGGGAGCGTCGTTCGGACTGAAAACCAAAGGGCTGAGTGGTCTTGTTGTAGGAGCCGCTCCGGGCAATGCCGGCTTTAAACAGGTCCGTGTGTGCCAGGAGGTTGGCCACCATGAGTCCGCCATGGCTATGACCGATCACTCCGATCCTCTCAGGATCGGTCACTCCCATCTCTACCGCCTTGGCCACCGCAGCCTCTGCATCAGCCACCAGCTGAGAAACAAAGGTATTGTAGGTGGTCTCCGGGTCGCCAACCATCGGCATGGCGGTCTGGTCCAGCACTGCATAGCCTTTGAGCAGGAAAAAGAGGTGTGAGGATCCGGACATACGCATGAAGCGCCGTGTGGAGCCTCTGACCTGTCCCGCGGTACTGGCACTGGCATATTCCAGGGGGTAGGCGTAGATTACAGTAGGCAGGGCAGTGCCTTCCTTGTATCCGGGGGGAAGGAGCAGCTGGAAGCTCAGGGGTACACCATCGTCCCGCTCATAACGTACAATCTTCTTCTCTATCTGTCGCAACTCCGGTGTGGGATCCTCAAACTGAGTGACCGGCACCCGCTTCAGTTGCCGGGTGGCCTCCCCTTCTGCTGCTTTGATCTTCTTTCCCGGGGTGGCCAGGTAGTAGTTGGGCACATCGACCGGAGACTCGGAACGCAGTATGAACTTGTCCCCATCACCGGCAAAAGCCACGAATGACTCGTAGCGATCCGGATCGCAGCGGAAAATTCGGGTGGACTTGCCGGTCTCCAGGTTCCGGAGGTCCAGGAAGGGCCTGTCGCCCTGATCGGTGGCCCCGCTGCCCCGGAAGTATACCGCATCCTTAAGCTGATGCATGACCCAGCGGCCATTGGGCAATTGCTTGCTGAGCGGACTTCCCGGATTGTTGTAGCGATCGCTCTCATCCATATCGAACCAGAGCCGTGAAGTGCCTTTGTCAACGTCCAGCAGCCAGGTATATCGCCAGCGACGCATCCTTTCGTTTTCAGTCAGCATGAGCAAGCCCCCTTCTTCTGCCCAGGCATTCATCCATGGCTGGATCCGGTGTTCCGCTCTGAAGACCTCCTCGGCGTCACCCGAGAAAGGGGCATCCAGTCGCATTAGCCGGTCGCGGTGGGGCACTTCAGCCATCGGATCCCCACCATCCAGGGCCTCCACCCAGTACAGGGTGTGGGGTGCCGTAGGCCGCCAGGTAATCGAACGAGGTCCCTCTATCTCTCCATGGACGGGAACAGCATCGGCCAGTGGGTAGGAATATAAACTCGCTACCTTTTCCCCTTGATCGTTCCATACTTCGGCCTCACTGGCAAAACGCCAATAAGCCACTTCGTGCGACCAGGGACCCACCAGTCGTTCTATGAGGATGTACATTCCATCGGGTGAAACCTCGGCCGTGACATAAGGAGCGGGCCCGCCCAGGACCTTCATATTTCCTGTTTGCGGCTCCACAATGACCAGTTCGCTGCTGGTGTAATAGGAAAATAGTTCATCGTCGTAGGCAGTCTCAAGGAGATTTCGTGCCTCATAGGTGGAGCGGGCCTTGGCCCCTGCTCCTTCGCGGATCTCAGGGCCTGCCGGAATGACCGGCGCAGTGGGAGCTGGTCCACGCTCCGGGATCCGGTATACCAGCAGACCTTCCTGATCGGGAAGCCAGGTCACAGGATTGCCCAACAAGGGATTGAGAAGGATGTTCTCGATCTTCTTGACCTTTCCATCCACTGATCCGGTCCACAGCTCGATGCGGTCGGAATAACCTACACTAAGGGCGAAGCGCTGGCCATCCACGTTCCAGCTTACTCCCAGGACCTCGGCCCCGGCAGGCAGATCAAGTGCCGTCCGGGCCCCGTCCTCAATGCGGATCACATAGGGTGAAGTGCCCCCGTGATCACCATGATAGCCGTTGTTGGCCGGATTGATCCTCATCCCGGCCAGTTTATGCATAGGAGCCCCCATTTCGGCAAGAGGAGGATAGTGCAGTGGTTCAGCCAGAAATAAATACTCACCTGTTGGGGCTGTCCATATCCAGGGGAGTTGCGGAGCATGAAGCACCTTCATGATTTCTTCAGGTGGGGTCTGCCATCCGGCATTCGGATCCTGGCTTGCTGCAGGCAGATTACAGCTTACTGCAATGGCAAGCAGAATGACTGATTTCATGATTATCCTACTCATTATTCTAGCTGTTTTTTATGAAAACCTTTTTACTAATCAACAAGTTATGAAAATTAATTCATTGGGAAATAAATCCAAGGAGATAGGAACCCTTTTAAGAGCGCCGCATCGCTGCTCCATCGCTAAGGGTCATATTCCCGGGCCAAGGAATATGAAAACAGGCTGGACTCCCCTTACTTATTTGGTATGCAATTAAATACACATGCTTATGAAACGAAAGCTTATTATTTCTGCTGGCGGAGTGCTGGCATTGATCAGCATTATGATTATCTTGAATGTTTGGATAGACAAGGATGTTAAGGCCAACATAGATCTGGCGGTCGCTCAGTATTCCGGTTCAGCGGAAGATGCACTGATAGCCATGTTGCTGGATTAAAATAATCTGATTATAGAAAAAAATGAGAGCAGCCATTTATAAGAATTATCAAGGCCCTATAGGCATTCAGGATGTGGGAGATCCAACACCCAAAAATTATGGGGTAGTGGTGAAAGTTGGAGCTACCGGACTGTGTCGTAGTGACTGGCATGCCTGGATGGGGCATGATCCGGATATCGTTTTGCCTCATGTGCCGGGCCATGAGCTAGCCGGATGCATTGAAGCTATTGGGGAAAATGTCCGGAACTTTAAAGTTGGGGACCGGGTTACGGTTCCTTTTGTCTGTGGCTGCGGGAGCTGTTATCAATGCAATTCTGGCAATCATCAGGTGTGTGATCATCAATCTCAGCCCGGTTTTACGCATTGGGGATCCTTTGCCGAATTTGTTGCACTGGACTACGCAGATACAAACCTGGTGAAAATTCCAGAAGAGATCAGTGACATAACGGCTGCAACACTGGGCTGCCGCTTTATTACTTCTTTTAGAGCCATTGTCCATCAGGGTCAGGTACAGGGAGGCCAGTATGTGGTGATACACGGATGCGGAGGGGTTGGACTTTCTGCTATCATGATTGCCCAGGCCCTCGGGGCACAGGTGATTGCCGTGGATATCCATGAAGAGACCCTGGAATTTGCTAAAGAATTGGGAGCCATCGCGTGCATAAACGCATCGAATAATCCTGATGTGGTTGAAGAGGTCAGGGCTTTAAGCCATGGAGGGGCCCACGTATCCCTCGATGCGCTGGGAAGTGCTCTTACGTGTTTCAATTCTGTGGCCAACCTAAGGAAAAGAGGAAAGCACATTCAGGTGGGCCTTATGACCGGAGACCATCTGCATGCGAAAGTACCCATGGATAAAGTGCTGGCCAACGAATTGGAAATCATTGGAAGTCATGGCATGCAAGCCTACAAATATCCCGACATGCTGGATATGATTAAACACGGCTTACTGCAACCCGAAAAACTTATCGAAAGACGCATCTCACTGGAAGAAGCCTGCACTGCCTTGCCCAGGATGGATCTTTTTGAGAATAAGGGAGTATTGGTGATCGACTCTTTTTAAAGCATGCAGCCTGATGAGCGTAAAGTCACTTACTAAGTCCCTGGCAAAGCATCTGCACCATCATAAAAAATCTGAACCGGACGTTTATATTCTTTCCCTCCCAAGAACGGGATCAACCCTTCTGGCGGAAGTTTTAAATACCGACTCTCGCTCTAAAACGGCCAGTGAATCTTTCGCCTTAAATAAAGATAACACCCGGCTGCTTCGAAAATACTTTGATAAAGATTTTATAGCTGAGCGTTATGTAGATATCAGCGAAGCCCATTTTCAACTGATGCTTCAATATTTCATCCTCTTATCTGAAGGCAAGACATGGAATAGCTATTACTGGAGCGATTTTTTTACTCCCAATCATCATTTGAACACCAGACGAACCATATTTAAAACCCATAGGGTCACCTACTATTTCGATGATCTGCTTCGCAATTTTAAGGATGACTTTGGGCTTTATTTAATAAGACATCCTGTTTCTCATTCCTTATCTCGTTTAAATCTAGGATTGTCAACCTACATAGATCTGTATGCTGAAGCGAAAAAGATCAAAGTCATGCTTCCCCCGGGAGCTAAAGCAAAAATAGCACAGGTCAATGCAGGCGGGAGCGATTTGGAGAAGTTCGTTGTAAGCTGGTGTCTGGAAAACTATATATTTATCAAAAAGTACCAGGAAGACGAACTGCCACCCAATGTCTTTTCTGTTTTCTATGAAGATCTTGTACTCAATCCTGAGCAGACGCTCAAGGATATTTGTCATAAAATCAAGATGGAATACAAGGATAAAATGTTATCCATTATTGATCTTCCTTCCAGTGGAATTGTTCATAGCACAGAAGAAACAGAAAAGCAGATTGCCGCTGGAAATAAAAACTATCTGGTAAACAGGTGGAAAGAAAGCTTGACAAGCTTAGCTGAGGAACAAGTAGAGGATATTCTCACAAGCTTTGGCATAAAAATCTACCTGGACTGAGTGTGAAATTGAGCTGGCCCCTGGTTTCCACTCTACCCTGCGATCAGGAGGGAGAGAAATCCCATGAAAAGTACTGCATCGGCGGTCCAGCGGTACAGATCGTTTTGCCGAAAGCGGGATGGCAGAAAGACCACCAGCAAGAGAATGGTGGCCATGCCAACCAGTATAAGGGCAAACTGTGTGTTGCGGTCTGTATCGAACACCATGAACTGCAACACCGATACCAGGAAGATTCCTGCACCCGTGACTGTCAATAGGGTCTTTGTCCGCTTTTTTCCAAGGATATTGGCAAGCGAAGCAATGCCCATCCTGGAATCGAGCTGAAGGTCATAGAGGGAAATTACTCCCATGTTCATCAGAAGCACTCCTCCAAAAATAAGGGCAATGAGCCCCTGAGAAGTTTCAAATCCACCTTCCACTGACGCTGCTGGTCCCAGCCAGGTTCCGGCCATATAAATGAGCAGCACAAAAAGCTCTCCGGGGATAAACAAAAAGCGGTTCTTTCGGAAAACGTGGCGCATGGCATAAAAAAGCAATACCCCTCCGGCCAGGATCAGCGCATATTTAAACAGCTCCTTGTCGAGCAGGTTAATGATCAACATGAAATTTACTACAGCGACCACCCCCAGGGAATAGATGACCAACCTTCTGTGCTTAAGCAGGAAGTAGTGCATTTCACGCTGCACCTTCTTCCGGTGCCTCCAGGCATCCAACATGTGATCGCCGGTGTAGAGAAGCCAGACTGTGAGAGCCAGGGTAATCCACCAGATCAAGCCCGGATTTGCCCCAAAGAGTCGGGACGCAAAACAGGAGGAGGCCAGAGCCCCAAGCACAATATCAAGACCCAGATAATGGAAGTACCGGTATATTTTCATCCACAGGAACTTTTTAAAGAAAGGCGAATTTAAGCTTTTCTCTGGAAATCAGGTATGATGGTTTTTACACTCTTCCAGGAAGGGATGATTCGACGGGTAAAGGTTTGCCCGGCTGAGTACCCATCCGGTGACCAACATGAACAATCCGGCGAATCCCACAAAAGTCCCGATCTCCTGGAAACCCAGCACCTGCTCCCCTACCGTACCCGGGAAGATCTGTATATAAAGATCGATGAACTGACCCACTATCAGAATGGGAATCACCAACTTCAGCACCATGGCATTCCTGGCGGTTACCTTGGGCATCAGCAGCACAAAGGGCAGAAACCAGTTGATAGCAATGTTGGCGAAGAAGTAGAACCTCCATCCTTCTCCCCTGACACGCGGGAGAAAATAAACGGTCTCTTCAGGGATGTTGGCATACCAGATCAGCATAAACTCGGCAAACCAGAAGTAACCCCAGATAATGCAAAGCATAAAAATGTAACGAGAGAAATCACCCAGGTGACTCTTGTTCAGGAAGGGAAAATGTCCCTTTCGGTTCATCAGAAGCACGATGAAGGTGATCACGATGGCAGCATGATGGAAGGCTGCCACAAAATTCCGGATGGCAAAAATAGTGCTGTACCAGTGGGCATCAATGGACATGACCCAGTCGATCATGGCAAATGAGAAGGTGATGATCACAATAAAAATAAAAATTTTGGCGCGGTGCTCCAGCTTCTTAAACAGCTCCACTCCCCCTACGGTATCTTCTTTGAGTGAAAGCCTTCGGATAATCACAAACATCAGGATCCAGAGGGCAAAATAGACCACCATACGGAGCGACCAGAAAGGAAGATTGAGGTATGGAGCCTTATGTGCCAGCAATGGATCGTGATCCACTGCCTGGGCATCGGACCAGTGGTATAGTGACTGTGCACCGAATATCATCACCAGGAACAAGATGGCTGCTACAGGAAGAAAACCGGCCATGGCCTCCGGCACTCTGATAAATCCGGCAGACCATCCCGAATGCGTGACCCGTTGTATGGATGCAAACAAAAGGGCTCCGACAGCCAGCGAGACAAAATAAACATTATTCAGCAGCAAATTGGCCCAGCCCCTCTGGGGATCTCCCGTAAAAGCCATAAGTACGGCGGCAATGCCCACAGCTATCATGACCAGGGTGGAAATGATATAGATGCGGGATAATTTGATTTTCTCTTCCATTATAACTGTTTTAGGCCAACTACTTTTGAAGATTTTCACGAATATGCAGGATGATCTTCCACCGGTCCACCGGTCTGATCATGCCTCCATGGGCACCCATGATCCCATAACCTACTGTGATGGAGTGATAAATTTCCCCGTCTTTCAGTGCCTTAGCTTCCTCTGTGATAAGGCTTGCAGGGGGGTATGGATAGCGCTCGCTGGTAAAGAGATGCCCCAGACCATCGCCGGCCGGTCCATGACAGGAGAGGCAAAAAATATCATAGGCAAGTTTGCCTCCTGACAGGTTCTCCACACTGCTTTCCAGGGGATTTGTCAGTGCTTCCCCTGCTGCCAGCCGGTCCTCTTCGTTATTTTCCCAGGTAAAGGGAAGCATCTCCCTGGGGACTGTGCCTTCCACAGGCATTCTCATGGTCTGATTATCTTCGAAATTGGGATTGGGTGTATAGGATTCATAGGCATTGGAATAGTACATGTCGGGCATGTAGTCCCACCCCGTACTGGATCTTGTCCGGTCGCACGAAAAGACTGCCAGTAATGCGATTGCGAAAAATATGGGTTTTCTGCTCATCATCTCTTTTTACTTTTCAATTACTTCAATGGCGCCACATTCTTTCATGAGCGATTCAGCCTTCCCTGTATCGGCTTTATTCTTATTGATCAGGATTACAAATTTGTCGTCCGTAGCCCCTTCGTGGTAGATGGGTTTCTCATTGGAAGGCCAAAGATTGGCCCGCCAGGAAAAGGTGAAAAGACTCAGGATGGTGATGCTGAAGATGACCAGGATAATAGTAATCACCAGGAAGGATGGAAAGGCATTGCTGGGCTTTCCGCCGTAATTCAGCGGCCAGTCAATCACTGCAGTATAAATCAGAAAGGCCAGGACCCCAATGGTGGCAAAAAATCCATAGAGCCACCCCACCACCGTGATTCTCGATTTTCTTCCATGATTCTCCAGAATCTCATGTATGGGATAGGGGGTAAACACATCTTCGATTTCAATCTTCTGTTCCTTCATTTTCCTGAAGGCAGAAAGCATGGCTTCCTCCTCTTGAAATACACCTATTTTATATTGCGGGTCCATGGATTTACTTTTTTTGATGCTTGTTCACTGCTTTTACCTCGCTGATGGCGATCATGGGGATGTACTTAAAGAATAGCAGGACCCCGAAAATAAAGATCCCCAGGGTACCAATGTACATGGCCACTTCCACAAAAGTGGGAGAGTAATCTGCCCAGGCAGATGGCAGATAATTTTTTGAAAGTGAGGTAACTACGATATTAAATCGTTCAAACCACATCCCCACATTTATCAAAATGGAGATAATGAATACAATCAAGAGGTTGCTTCTGATCTTCTTAAACCACATCAGCTGGGGAACAATAGCATTGAAAATGAACATGCCCCAGAATTGTGTGGTAAAATCGCCGGTGATGCGGTTGTGAAAGAAGGTGAAGATCTCATACTCGTTCCCGGAATACCAGGCTACAAAAATCTCCGTCAGATAGGCGGTTCCCATAATCAGGGATACAAACATCAGGATCTTGGCCACCTTGTCGAGGTGGGCATCGGTCACATATTCCTCAAACTTATAGATCTTACGGAGTATGATCATCAGGGTCATCACCATCGCAAAACCTGAAAAAATTGCCCCCACCACAAAATAGGGCGGGAAAATGGTGGTGTGCCAGCCCGGTTCCACCGAGACCGCAAAGTCGGTCGATACAATGGAGTGTACCGAAACCACCAGCACCGCTGCAATGCCTCCCAGGATGTAGCTGAGTCCTTCATACCTTTTCCATTCACCAACAGATCCCCTCCATCCCATGGCAAAGAAGCCGTAAGCCGCCTTCTTGATCTTGGATTTGGCATTGTCACGTATGGTGGCAAAATCAGGAACCATTCCCAGGTACCAGAAAGAAGCCGAAATAAGCAGGTAGGCGGAAATGGCAATGAAGTCCCAGAACAGTGGCGAATTGTAGTTCACCCAGAGGGGGCCCCTGGTATTTGGATAAGGAAAAATAAAGAAGAAATTCCAGATCCGTCCCATATGAAGAGCCGGGAAAATGGCAGCACATCCAACGGCCACTACAGTCATGGCCTCTGCCGCACGGTTGATCGAAGATCGCCACTCCTGCCTGAGAATCAGCAGGAAAATGGAGAAAGCCGTCCCG
>Ga0316191_10003869_pt1 | contig 11111 bp, 9 predicted proteins | sample Eddworburr2cm_MG_FD_204928 | JGI IMG/M metagenome (GOLD analysis project Ga0316191, IMG submission 204928) | Coastal sediment microbial communities from Maine, United States - Eddy worm burrow 2 cm | ecosystem: Environmental > Aquatic > Marine > Coastal > Sediment | place: USA: Maine | collected... | reverse complement strand
CCCAGGCGATCAAACATCTCACCATCCATGTTATTCGATCCTGACGGCTGTACCGTAGGCGAACAGCTCGGCGGCACCTTGTGCGATTGAACTCGTCGCGAAGCGAACATTGACCACGGCGTTTGCGCCCATCGATCGTGCCTGTTCAATCATGCGCTCGGTCGCTTCGTTGCGGGAGTCCTGCAACAACTCCGTGTAACCGACCAATTCTCCGCCAACAATATTCTTGAGGCCGGCCATAATGTCGCGCCCTATGTGTTTTGCGCGCACCGTATTGCCCGTAACAACGCCATAAAACTCGACAATGCGTCGTCCTGGAATACTCTCGGTATTGCTGATGTCCATTGCTGCCCCTCAGGATTGCTGATCGGCACATGCTATCACTCGGCGCTGCATCCGCCTCCATGGGTACGGGTTCCGTGGCGGTTCCTGCCGTATGCCATGCCCCCTGGAATGGCCTCGACCATCCCTGGTACGGGTTCGGGGAGAGGGTCGGTGCGCTCGGCATCGAGGAAACACACTATTTCGGCCCCGAGGTCGGCATCCTGGGTATAGGCCTGAACGCCGCTTTTCTGCTCTATTTTTGGCGCAAATACGCGACTCCAGTCTCTAAAATAACTCCCGAAATTCATTGACTTGTCACATTCGAGGAATATACTGCCCTCAGCTAGAACGATCGGCTTACTTAGTGTTTTCCATTTCGAAGTTCCTTAGTTGTACTCCGTCCTGTTTCTCATAAGTACAAGCATCAATTCTCGCGACCGATCTTCAATGTCGAAGATCAACAACTTTTGAAAAATAGGAATTAGTTATGTCTAGAACAACCGGAACCGTTAAATGGTTTAACGAATCGAAAGGCTTTGGCTTCATCGAGCAGGAATCTGGCCCCGACGTATTTGCTCACTTCAGCAATATCTCAGGCGACGGATTCAAGACCCTGGCCGAAGGCCAGAAGGTCGAGTTCACAGTAACGCAGGGCCAGAAAGGTCCGCAGGCTGAGAACATCGTAGCCATCTAAGCCATTACAGGTTTGGAAAGAGAGGGCGGGACCCATTTGGGTCCCGCCCTTTTTTTTATCCCGCTTGTTCGAACTGTGTGGGCTCTTGTGTTGACAGGTGCTCGTAAGTCTCCCAACGCCGGTCAACCGTTTCCTGTGCCATCACCATAAGGCGCTCGGCTTCCTCAGGATTGGTCTTGGTCAGGATCTTGTAGCGATTCTCATTGTAAGCGTATTCGCGCAAGGGAATCGTCGGTCGCGGTGAATCGAGCACGAACGGCTTCTTGCCCGCGGCGCGCAGTGCCGGATTGTATCGAATCAACGGCCAGTAGCCGCTCGCCGTCGCGAGTTGTTGCTGCCTGAGGCCGTCCTTGAGATCGTAACCGTGCGCGATGCAATGGCTGTAAGCCAGGATTAACGATGGCCCGTTGTATTCTTCCGCCTCGCGCATGGCCAACAGGGTTTGCTGCGGATTCGCGCCCATGGCTACCTGGGCCACGTACACGTTGCCGCTGGAAATCGCCTGCAATGCGAGGTCTTTCTTACCGATACGTTTGCCTGCTGAGGCGAAACGAGCCGATGCGCCGAGCGGCGTAGCTTTGGACATCTGCCCACCCGTATTCGAATACACCTCGGTATCCATCACGAGCACGTTGACGTTACGCCCACTCGCGAGCACATGGTCGAGACCGCCGGATCCGATGTCGTAGGCCCAGCCATCACCGCCAACCAACCAGATACTGCGACGGATCAGGTGATCAACGATCGAAAGCAGCGCCGCCGCTTTCGGGTTGCCCCCGGTATCCACGAGCTTCTGCAGACGTTCCTTGAGAAGGCGCACTCGCCGGCGCTGACGGCGCAGTTCGCTGCCCACTCGCTGGCCGCCGCGTACCAGATGATCGGCCAGTTTGTAGCCGACGTCCGGCGCGAGTTCGGTGACCAGTTGCTTGGCCATCGTCATGTGGTGATCGGCCGCGATGCGCATGCCGAGACCAAACTCCGCATTGTCTTCGAACAGCGAGTTTGACCATGCGGGTCCGCTGCCCTCCACGTTCTTGCTCCACGGAGTCGTCGGCAGATTACCGCCGTAGATCGAGGAACAACCGGTAGCGTTGGCGACCAGCAATCTCGGACCGAAAAGTTGTGACAGGAGCTTCACATACGGCGTCTCGCCACAGCCGGCGCACGCACCGGCGAACTCGAACAGCGGTTGCAGGAATTGCGCGCCGCGCACTGAGGAAAAGTCCACCGAAGCACGATCATTGAATGCCAGCGTCTCGAAGAACTCGATGTTCTTCCGGCCTTGTTCCAGTATCGGTTCCTTGTCCGTCATATTGATGGCGCGAATTTCCGGGTCGTCCGGTTTCTTGACCGGACATGCCGTGATACAGAGATTGCAGCCTGTGCAATCCTCGAGATAAACCTCAAGTGAGTAGCGCGTCTCGGGAAAACCGCGGGCAGTGACCGGCGCGGACGGAAACCCCTCAGGCGCTTCGTCAAGCGAGCTTTCGTGATAGAACTTCGCCCTGATAACGCTGTGCGGGCAAACGAACGCGCAGTTACCGCATTGAATGCAAAGATCCGGTTCCCACTTCGGAACGCGATCGGAGACGTTGCCCTTTTCGAACATGGACGTCCCGCTCGGGTAGGTACCGTCTACCGGCAGCTTGCTGACCGGGAGATCGTCACCGTGACCGCGCATCATTTGCGCGGTTACTTCCCGCACAAAGTCGGGCGCGTCGTCGGGCACAACGTCATCCAGAGCACGGGTACTTGTCGATTTTCGAGGAACGTCTACTTCGAAAAGGTGATCGAGCGCCGCGTCGACGGCCGCGAAGTTCTTTTCGACGACCGCTCGCCCTTTCGAATGGTAGGTTTTCTCAATCGCGTTCTTGATCTGCGCGATGGCCTCGTCCGGGGGCAATACACCAGACAGTTCAAAGAAACACGCCTGCATGATGGTGTTGATGCGTTTGCCCATGCCGGCTTCAAGCGCCACGCTCGTAGCATCAATGACATACAGCTTGATATTCCTGTCGATGATCGTCTGCTGTACGGGTTGCGGAAGCTTATCCCATACCTTGTCCGCCGCATGGGGGCTATCCAGCAGGAACACGGCGCCTTCCGCCGCATCCTTGAGAATCTCGATCCTGTTGACCTGATCGAACTGGTGGCATGCGATAAAGCTGGCGGACTGAATAAGGTACGGCGAGTGGATCGGCTCGGGACCGAATCGCAGGTGCGAAACGGTTCGCGATCCCGACTTCTTGGAGTCATAGACAAAGTAACCCTGGCAGTACAGGTCCGTATTCTCACCAATGATCTTGATGCTGTTCTTGTTGGCACCGACCGTTCCGTCTGCGCCGAGACCGAAGAACAGGGCCCGCGTGCCCTTGTCTCCCTCAATCTGGAACGAGGGATCGAAGTCGAGACTCGTGTGAGTCACGTCATCATTAATGCCGATCGTGAAGTGATTCTTTGGCGATTCTTTCGCCATCTCGTCGAATACTGCCTTGACCATGGCGGGCGTAAATTCTTTTGATGACAAGCCATAGCGCCCACCGATCACATGCGGCAGGCCCTTGATTGTGTGGTCACTCACAGCCTCGACGAGCGCCGTGATGACATCCTGGTAAAGCGGCTCGCCGCTCGCGCCGATTTCTTTCGTGCGATCCAGTACAGCAATCGACTTGACCGACTCAGGCAACGCGGCAAGCAGATGCTGGTTCGAAAACGGTCGGTACAGGTGCACGTTGATCATACCGAGGCCCTGTCCCGGCATTGCATCGATCGTCTGCATGACCGTCTCGGCGCCAGACCCCATGAGCACAATCACACGCTCGGCATCGGGATCGCCGTGGTAGTCAAACAGCTTGTATTGTCGTCCGGTCAGCTCCGCGAAGCGATCCATCTCGCCCTGCACAATGCCGGGTGTTGCGTCATAAAAGCGGTTGACGCTTTCACGCCCCTGGAAATACACATCCGGGTTCTGCGCCGTGCCACGGATGAAAGGATTGTCGGGGTTGAGCGCGCGCCTGCGATGCTCATAAACAAGTTCATCATCGACCATTGTGCGTATGACTTCTTCGCTAACAAGATCGATCTTGCTGACTTCGTGCGACGTCCTGAATCCGTCAAAAAAGTGTATGAACGGAACACGTGCTCTCAGGGTCGCGGCATGAATGACCAACGCAAGATCCTGCGCTTCTTGTACGGATGACGAACCCAGCAGACCAAAGCCTGTGGTGCGTGCGGCCATAACATCCTGATGATCGCCGAAAATCGACAGCGCCTGGGCTGCGAGCGACCGTGATGCCACATGAAACACCGTCGAGGTCAATTCGCCTGCGATCTTGTACATGTTAGGCAACATCAGCATCAACCCTTGCGATGCCGTGAACGTGGTCGTCAAGGCACCTGTCTGCAATGCACCGTGCGCCGTGCCTGCGGCACCGCCCTCACTCTGCATTTCGATGATGTCGGGAACATGGCCCCAGATATTTCCTTTGCCCTGCGCCGACCAGACGTCAGCGGACTCGGCCATCGGGGACGACGGCGTGATCGGGTAAATGGAACAGATTTCACTTACGGCATACGCGACGCGTGCGACTGCCTCGTTACCTTCCAGCGCGCGTTTCTCAGTCATGACCTTGCCCCTTCGCTATCGGGCTCATCGATCATCTCGATCGCATGGCATGGGCACTGCTCGAAGCACACAGCACAACCCGTGCATTTGTCGAAATCAAACTTGTAGCGTTTGCCAGGGCCCAGCTTGATGATCGCGTCTTGCGGACATGCACCGTAGCAGCCATCACACTCGAAACAGTTACCGCAGGAAAGACAACGCCTTGCCTCGAACAACGCTTCCGACTCAGGAAGATTTTGCAGCACCTCGTCGAAACCACCCTCACGAAGATCGAGTGGCAGGCGTTCCTGTTCGACCTGCGGCGCGTGTGTCCGATACCAGAGGTGCAGGCTTTCATGGCCGATTACTTCATGCCGCGGCGCCCGTACGTACTTGCTTTCATTGAGGTAGGCGTCGATATGCCGCGCCGCGTGTTTGCCATGGCCAACGGCAATGGTCACCGACCTGTCGCTCGGCACCATGTCGCCACCGGCGAAGATACCGGTATGACCGGTCATCATGTTGTCGTCAACCTTGACGGTATGATCCCACTCGAATTCGATGCCGGGTACTGCTTCGAGAAACCCCGTATCGGTATCCTGGCCAAGGGCAAGAATCAGGGAGTCGGCTTCGAGCTCCTCGAACTGACCCGTCGGCTGTGGACGCCCGTTCTCATCAAGCTCCATGACCTCGACTTTGAATGTCGACTTGTCAATTTCCTTGATCGTGCGTAGCCAGTTAATGCGAACACCCTCTTCCATGGCTTCGTCAGCTTCGAAGTCGTGCGCGGGCATCGAACTGCGGTCGCGACGATAAATGATCATCGCCGAGTCGACGCCAAGGCGTTTCGCGGTACGGGCCGCGTCCATAGCAGTGTTGCCGCCGCCATAAATGGCGACACGACGTCCGAGCTTCGGTGTCCCACCTTCTTTCGCCTGCGACAGGAAACTGACCGCGTCGAGGATCTTGCCGGCGTCACGATTCGGGATATCGATTTTCTTACTGATATGCGCACCAACGGCCACAAAAATCGCGTCGAATCCACCCTCTTCCTTTTCCTTGAGCACATCATCGACACGATGATTCAGCGTGATCTTCACGCCGAAGTTTTCGATTCGCTTGATTTCTGCCTGTAGCTCATCGCGCGGCATGCGGTAGGCCGGAATGCCAAAGTGGATCATGCCACCGGCGACCGGGCCCGCCTCGCGAATCTCGACCTCGTGGCCAATGCTCGTGAGATGGTATGCGGCAGACAAGCCACTCGGCCCTGCGCCAACAACGAGTATTTTCCTGCCGGTGCGTGTCGCCGGTTTGTCGAACTGCCAGTCACTCTCGAGCGCCAGATCGCCGAGAAACCGTTCAACCGCGTGAATACTGACCGGGCTATCCGTGAACGCCCGATTACAGACATCTTCACACGGGTGGTAGCAAACGCGCCCGTGAACCGACGGCAACGGATTGTTGCGGACGAGCTCGCGCCAGGCCGCCTCGTAGTTGCCGTCCTGTGCGTGCGCGAGCCACGCCTGGATGTTCTCTCCAGCGGGACACGCATTGTTGCAGGGTGGAAGAAAATCGACGTACTCGGGGCGACGTGTTCGCAGCGCACCCGTACCTCGGCCGTGGCGCGTGAGATCAGCGCTTTGTGTCAGGTCTTTGAATTTCATAGTAGGCGCCAATCATAGCGATCGGGTACCACAACGTCATTAGTACTATTACTATCGGAATATGCTTTACCGAAGCTCCCTCATGATGTACGTCGCCGCCATCCTCCTCCTCTGCGGGCAGCAGGCGATCGGGGCTCAGTCAGGGGCTCAGCCGGGGAGCACCTGCATCCAATGCCATCCCGCAAAGCGCAGCGGTTTCGCCGAGGCGCATTCATTCGGGGCAGATAATTGCACTATCTGCCATGGAGGCGATGACACATCTGATACAGCGCATGACTCCCACGCCGGAATGACCGGGTTCCCCGGGTTGCTCGACAATGCCGCGCGGGCATGTGGTAGTTGCCATGCCGACAAAGTCGAGTCGGTCGGCAACAGCCTGATGCACACCGGCCGCGGCATGGTAAGCGTGACAAGGAAGATTGTTGACGGCCACAAGGGCGATGAAACCAGCACAAACCTGCAGTCGCTTGGTCACAGTGCGGCGGACTCCATGCTGCGCAAGCTCTGTTCCAGTTGCCACCTGGGTCAGGAGAAGACCACACACCAGCTCGATCCGGTTCGGGATCGCGGCGGCGGCTGCCTGGCCTGCCACATCAACAGCTACCCCGAGGACGCTCATCCCGCGCTGACTGCCAGCGTATCGGACGCACGATGTTTCGGTTGCCACTCCCGCTCTGCACGCATCTCGCTGAGCTATACAGGCCTGGCTGAAATCGATCCGGCAACCGCCAGGCAACGAGAGTCACGACTGCGCCTTCCCGATGGGCGGCACGTGGAGCGAAAACCGGCCGACATACATTTCACAGCAGGTATGAACTGCATCAGTTGCCACAAAGGCTCCGACCTGATGGGCGACGCCGGCGATGCCGTACACCAGCGTGACGCGGTCGAAAGCCGTTGCGTGGATTGTCACGAAGTAGAACGTGCGACAGGCCAGCCGCACGATCCCGATCATGAGCGGCTCGAGTGTTCTACCTGCCACAGCCAGTGGGCACCGCAATGCTTTGGCTGCCACATGCAATACGATCCCGACGGCAGGCAATGGGACCACACCGAACAGCAGGAGACTGCGGGGCGCTGGCACGAACAGCGATCTGATTTTCGCAACGAGCCGGGAGCGCTGGGCGTCAATGCCATGAACCGCATCGAGCTGTTCATTCCCGGAATGATCATGACACTTGTCCATCCGGATTGGGACGGCGAAAAATTTGTGCGTATCTTCGCACCCATATCACCGCACACCACCGGACCGGCGCGATCATGCGAATCGTGTCATCGCTCAAGTGTCGCGCTGGGTCTGGGCCAGGGAACGGTCGACTTTCGCGACGACCGGATTAACTTCCTGCCCGCTCATCAATTGTTACGCGACGGGCTGCCCGCTGATGCGTGGACCAACGTCGGTGGAACTGCGGGTGGCCGAGCGCCGCTGAGCGGGCAGCGCCCCCTGAACGAGGAAGAAATGGAAGCCGTGCTAACGGCTCCTCTGCCCTGATCGCCCCTAACAACCCTCCTCGGCGGGAGGCGGCAAATCGTCGCTTTCTTCTATTTCTTCGAACACAGGCGGCACGAACGGTTTACTGCTGTCGCTACGCTCAAACGTCGCGGCATCCGACCGTTCACCCACGAAGTAGCAACTTAACGCGCGCTGCTTCGCAACCTGGAGGCTCTCCCCGTCAACGGCCGCGGATGATATGTCCGGATTGAGAATATTCTGATGCCAGGCGTTGTAACCGCCAGCCAGCAGGTGCGCATCAATTCCTGACAGGCGCAGCATGACCGTCGCTTTGGCCGCATTTTCCGAACCATTGGAATACACAATGACCTTGCGATCGGTTGGCAGGCTCGCCAGCACTTCCGAAGTTACAAGTTGTGCAAGCGGTATGTTGACGGCATCTCCGATCCTGCCGCTCTCAAAATCTGCGGGCATGCGGACATCAACAAGCTTGAAATCGCCGCGCCCCTCGATGATCGCGGCAGCCAGGTCCTCGACACTCATTCTATCGTCCTGCCGGGCCGCCGCCTGGGCAACGTCGGCCAGCGCGACTTGCGCCTTGTCTGATGGACCGCAAGCGGCAATAGATGCGATCGACATCGAAAGTAATGTCGCTTTAAGGCCTTTCTTCATGCAAACGCTCCAGCAATTCCGAACTATATTGGGTTTCGTAGTGAGTCCACGTGCTCTCCTGGCCGGCATCCAGCACAACATGTCGCAGCGCATAACCGCCAATCAGAACCAGCACAGGCGCAAGCATAGCAAGCGACTTGCTAATACCTGAAATCTCGAGGATCTCCAGCAATGCCGGTATCAACAATCCGATACCGACGAACAATACCCAGAATTCGATCGTATAGGATCCGCCCATGATGATCTGCAGTGCGTCAATATGCTGACCCGATCCGGATGCCAGGCTAATCAGGGACAGCGCGACCAGGGCAATCTCGGCGAATATCAGCGCCAGGTCCAAGCCCGTAAATAGCTCTTTTTCACTCTTCTGCCGCGCAACCAGCACCACCAGCGCTGCCGCAGTGGACATGCCCGACACCAGGAACAACAGTCCAAGCACACCGGAATTCCAGAACGGCCTGGCACCGAATGCGCTCAGCAGGATTCCGGTATAGATTCCCAGTGCGACTGCGAAAGGAATGACTGCATACGCGATCGCAGTCCGATTTCGTTCACACCAATCCAGGAGCAAGCGCCCTGGAGTTAGTTTGTCGACGTGTGACGCGAGGGATGAATACCCGCTGCGGAATGTCGACAGTATCTGCAAGACCGAGAATGGATAGACGACAATCAGAATCCAGGCACCCCATGACATTGGCGACGTGATTTGAAATGCCGTGTAGAAGCGGTAGACGAAAAGCTTGTGTTCCAGATCCAGAAACAAGGTTGTCATGCCAATCGACAGAGCGATCGGTGCAAGCAGCGCGAGACGTGTGGCAGCAAAGGGAGCCACATGCTCTTTGTTGCGCACCGTCATCAAGGCGGCGAAGAACATTATTCCCGCCGTCAACCCGCCCATGAACAGGTACATCGCCACTTCCCAGGTCCAGATGTGCAGGCTGGGGTCGATCAGCGCATTTTCTCTCGCAGTAACGAGTAGTTCTTCCGACATTCCGTCTGGCCCTTAAATCAAATAGTAGACATTGGGATCATTGCCCGTTTCCGGCTTGAGCACCTTGTGCTCACGTGTCTTCAACAGGTGATTGACCTTGCTGTGTGGATCGTCGAGTGAGCCGAAATGCATGCAGCCGGTCGGACAGCTTGAAACACACGCAGGATCCAGCCCTTTTTCGACGCGATGATGGCAAAACGTGCATTTGTCGATGTAGCCGTCGGGGTGCATGACAAGGCGCGCATCATAGGGACACGCTGCGATGCATGCTTTGCACCCGGTGCATTTCTCCGGCTCCACCAGCACGATGTTCGTGTTGTTCCACAGGTGACTGGCACCGGTCGGGCACAAGGTCACGCACGTCGGGTTGGAGCAGTGATTACATCGCTCGGAGCGAAACTCGGTCTTTAGATCCGGGTACGTCCCACTGGTCGCCTCGACCACCCAGTCCCGGTTCAGCCCTGCCGGCACTTTGTTCTCGGTCTTGCAGGCAACCACGCAGTCGCCGCAGCCAATGCAGGTGCGCGTATCGATGACCATAACAAAGCGAGTCATGAGCTACTCTCCGCCGCTGGCTGCTTGACGAAGGTCACGAAATTGCCGCGCATTCCCGTGCCTCCCATGATTGGATCAACCTTGATATTGGTCATCAATTGCGAATCATCGGCGCCGGCACCAAAAGTGAGCCGCAGACGCTTCGACTTGTGCCCGAAACCGTGGGCCATGAATACCGAGTCAGGCCCGATTCGCTCGGTCACCCGAACCCTGATCCGGCCGCTGATCGCACCTTCCCGCGAGGCGAGCCTCACATAGTCGCCGCTCTTCAGCTCGTATTCGTTCGCGACCAACGGATTGACCCACAGCTGGTTTTCCGGCGCGAGCTGGAACAACAATGGATTGTTAGTGGTCTTGCCGAAGGTATGCGCTGGCATCCGGCCATAGTTGAGACGATAAAAGCCGACAGGAACGGGTTCCGGCGGCGTATACACAGGCATGGGATCAAATCCCTTGTCCGCCAGTTGCTGCGAGTAGAGTTCGATCTTGCGGCTGGGGGTGAAGAACCGGACGTTCTGGCCATCCCGGAAATACAGGGGGCGCTTGCGGGGGAAATTCTTCACGCCGATCTTCTGCATCTCGTCGAGTGAGCTACCGACCTGCCGCAGTTCCCAGTCGAGCTTCTCGGCGTAGTCGTTCCAGGGGAAGTACTCCTGCAGCCCAAGGCGCTCACCCAGTTGCTTGGCAATCCACCAACCGGGCTTGCTTTCGTACTTCGGCTCGAACGCCGGCATGCGCAACGCCAGTGACGGGTGCCGCTCTCCAGAGTTTCGAATATCGTCGTAGCGCTCGAGGTAGGTGCATTCCGGCAGGATGACATCGGCGTAGCCCGTCATTTCCGACGGCATGGTTTCGACGACGACCAGGAGATCCAGCGCATCGGCTGCTGCTTTTAGCTTGGCCGCAACACCCGGAATCGTCTGCGGTAAATTGGTGCCGTAGACTATCCAGCCTTTGAAGAACGCATCGTCACCAGACGACGCTTCGATAACACCATTCGTGACACCCTGGCTCGCGAACGGCCATTTACCCGGGTATGCGTCGCCGGTCTTGAACTTCGGTTTCGGGTACTCGGGCAGCGGATAATGCGGCAGATCCACTTTTTCGGGAATGTAGAAGCCGCCCTTGCGATTCCAGCTACCCAGCAGCGCGTT
>Ga0316191_10003868_pt1 | contig 11114 bp, 11 predicted proteins | sample Eddworburr2cm_MG_FD_204928 | JGI IMG/M metagenome (GOLD analysis project Ga0316191, IMG submission 204928) | Coastal sediment microbial communities from Maine, United States - Eddy worm burrow 2 cm | ecosystem: Environmental > Aquatic > Marine > Coastal > Sediment | place: USA: Maine... | reverse complement strand
AATGATATTCTTGATGACCACACTCTCAGATTCCTGGAAAACGCCTTCCTCCTGGGCCAGATCCGTCATGGCGTGAAAGTCTTCTCGGCTCAGATTCTTGTGATGGGAGCCCTTTCCGATGAGCCTTGTAGTTTGTTGAAGGAGCCAGAGAATTCCCGTTACCTTGAGCGGAAACATGAGAATCAGGATGGCTTTTGAGGCAAAATTAGCCAGCTGGCGCCAGTAATTGGCTCCGATGGACTTCGGTATGATCTCAGAAAGTACGAGAATCAAAAGCGTCATGATCGCAGATACGATTCCTACAGCATTGTTACCGGACCCAAAAGTTTTTTCGGCCTGCACACCGACAAGAATGGCCCCGACGGTATGTGCAATCGTATTGACAGTAAGGATGGTGATCAGCGGCTGATCTATATTCTCTTTGAGCTTTTTCAGGTCCTCAGCAAAGCTCTTGCCCTCATTGCTCTTGACGGTTATGAAGGTGGGAGTCACACTGAGCAGAACAGCTTCCAGAATCGAACACAGGAAAGAGAACATGATTGATAATACCCCGTAAATGATCAATAGTGTCATAGGTACTGTGTTAGGGCTAAAGTATCAAAAATATTCCTTTTTCGGGCTATGGCGCGAAGTCCGTTTTCGAAACGGTCCTAATCCAGGTTGATATTCAGGCCCAGGAGCCAAAAGGACTGCAGGTCGTTGTCAACCGTGTCAAATGTGGCATCCGGATCATCGATCAGCGCAAAATTAAGCGCTTCCTGGTGGTTCTTTCTCAAACCAAAATCAAATCCGATTCCCAAGGATTTCCAAATTGTATAGCTGAAAGAGTTGGTCCAGGTGTAATTGGACAGCTCAGACCCTTCATAGCTTAAGAAAACCGAAAGGTTTGATTTGACGTTCAGGCCGCCAAATTTTTTCGTGTAATCGGCCACGACCTTGGCACCGGCTGAGGAATCATACTGGGAGTCACTGTCACTGAAGACAAAGTTGTAGTTCAACGGGTGTATCACGACCGTGAGCTCGCTCAAAGGCGTCCAGGTACCACCCACGCCAAGATCCAGAAATCCCGGGTTGTTGAAGTTGTTCACCAGGGTCGAGCGATATTCCATCAAGCCTGAAATTGCGAATTTGTCACTTAATTTCCATCCGTAAAGGGACGAAAGGTTGAAGATGTCATTGGCCACCTCATACTCATCGCTGTCGGTGTCGTCATCCCTGTCATCGAATTTAACCCAACCGATGTTGATGTTCATGGCATTCTTCCAAAAGAACTTGTCCTCAATCAGGTCGGCAAAGCCAAAGACGTTGACTCCGAAGTTGCCTACAGACGCGTTGGGTTTGTCTTTTGCATACCAGTTATTGAATCCGGATACACTTCCTCCGATTGTTCCGGTGGCCCGAAGTCTCCAACCGGGCAGGGCGTCAATTTCAGCCTGCAGGGCGTCAACTTTGGATGTCAGAGCATCTATAGAGTCTTGTTTTTCCGCTTTAAGTGCTTCGAGCTCCTCTTTGGTCTGCGCCTCAGTCAATGAGGTGGCAAGAATCAGGAGCATAAATAATAAAATACGTTTCATAGGGGATCAGGTATTGAATGTTAGAGGCGCAAAAATAAGCAATTCAGCAAATTAAGCGAATTCTATTGCGACTTCTTTTTCTTGTATAGAGGAACGCTTGAGCAAGCCTCACCGTACATCAGGGAGCCCGCTACGGGCAATAGACGGGAGACGAGCGAGGCATAAGCAGTTTCGGGAATGTTTTTTTCTGAGCATCCCTTGATGATTACGGGGCGATCTTTGTAGGGGTCCAGAGGAAGAGAGTCTATGATCGGTTCGTAGAGATGGGATTCCAACAGTTCGAGCGAACCAATTACTACCTTCTTGGCATAGGGAGCAAGCGAAATCGATATGAGCAAATAGGCCCAGGACGGAATAATGGCATCGGTCGAACAAAGAACGGCAGCATATTTTCCCTCATAGGCCGACCACTCATGGGCTTGTACCGAATTTCTGAAGTCCTTTTCCCTGAGGACAAGACCCTCGTACAACCAGTCTTTAAGATCAATCGCAACCCGTTCTCCGGGAGGGTAGAAGTCTTCAAGGTCAAGGGTAACCAGTTTGCTGGCTGCCACTCTGTTCACAATTTCTCCAGCCATGTTTGAATGTTTTACAGAAAGCCCAGTTCGAGCTTGGCTTCTTCGCTCATCATATCCTGCGACCAGGAAGGATCAAAGGTGATCTCGACCTCTGCGCTTCTCACCTCTTCAATGGATCGTATCTTCTCTTCAACTTCCATGGGCAAAGTTTCAGCAACCGGACAGTTGGGCGAAGTAAGAGTCATGAGAATCTTAACGTCCATGTTCTCATTAACAAAAACGTCGTAAATCAGACCCAGCTCATATATGTCGACAGGAATTTCCGGATCGTAAATCGTCTTGATGATCTCCACGATCTTCTCGCCCAAATCTTCCTTTATTTTTTCGTCCATCTTTTTTAAAATGATTCTAAATAAGAGCAAAGATAAGTGAATCGATCTTACTGTCAAAATCCATCAGGATCCCTTTCATTGACCATAAATCTCAGCCAGCCTTAGCCTGGTGGGCAAGAGCCAGTAACTTGATCTGCTTGATCATAGACAACAATCCATTGGCCCGGGTTGGAGAAAGATGTTCCTTCAATCCGATCTCGTCGATAAAAAACGGTTCTGCATCCAGTATGTCTTTGGGATTTTGACCCGAATAAACACGGAGCAAGAGTGAAATGATCCCCTTGGTCAATATGGCGTCGCTGTCGGCGGTGAATGAAAGTATTCCATCCGCGAAGTCTCCATGGAGCCATACCTGGGATTGGCAGCCCTTGATCAGGGCGCCGTCTGTCTTGAATTTTGGATCGATTTGCGGAAGTGATTTCCCCGATTCTATTATGTATTCGTAACGTTGCATCCAGTCTTCGAACATGTCGAACTCCTCGATAATTTCTTCCTGTATATCCTTAATACTCATTTTTTAAACTTATTTTTGCAAAAATAACCAATAAATGTGACCTCATGGGAAATCTTTTGATCGTTGGAACCGTTGCTTTTGACGACATCGAAACCCCCTTTGGGAAATCAGACCGCATTCTTGGCGGAGCGGCTACCTTTATCGCCTTGTCGGCCTCACATTTCAACACAGAATCGGGGATCATTTCGGTGATCGGAGGAGATTTTCCGAAAGCTTACCTGGACATTTTCAAAGAGAGAAATATCGATATCTCCGGGATTGACATCCAGGAGGAAGGCAAGACATTTTACTGGAAGGGAAAGTACGATTACAATCTCAATGACCGGGAAACTCTTGTCACCGACCTGAACGTTTTGGCGGACTTCAATCCCGTGGTCCCAGAAAAATTCATCGATTGTGATTTCCTGATGTTGGGAAATCTGCATCCCGATGTTCAGATGGCCGTAATCGATCAGATCCCGGTGCGTCCGAGGCTGGTTGTCCTTGACACGATGAACTTCTGGATGGACAATACTCCTGAACAGTTGGCTAAAGTAATTGAAAAAGTAGATGTCATCACGATCAACGACGAAGAAGCCAGGCAATTGAGTGGGGAATATTCTTTGTTGAGAGCTGCCGAGAAAATACACCAGATGGGTCCAAAGTATGTGGTGATCAAAAAAGGAGAGCACGGAGCTCTTCTTTTCAATAATGGAGATGTATTCTTCGCCCCGGCTCTTCCCCTCGAAGAGGTTTTCGATCCAACGGGTGCAGGAGACACATTTGCAGGGGGCTTCATTGGCTACCTTGCGAGCACGCATGACATTTCATTTGACAATATGAAGAGAGCCGTAATTTACGGCTCCAATTTTGCTTCTTTCTGCGTAGAGAGATTCGGAGTGGAGCGCATGCTCAATCTGAGCCGGGAAGAAGTAAGGAAACGGCTAAAGCAGTTCAAACAACTGACTCAGTTTGAAATCGAACTAACCCAATAACATGCAAAAGGGCGATGAGTGATGCAATCAAACATGAATGTGGAATAGCCATGGTGAGGCTGCTCAAGCCCCTGGAGTTCTACAAGGAAAAGTACGGTACGGCATTCTACGGCATCAATAAGATGTACCTGCTCATGGAAAAGCAGCATAACCGCGGGCAGGACGGAGCGGGATTCGCGAGCATCAAGTTTGACACCAAACCGGGAACCCGATATATCAGCCGAGTCAGGTCGAACAACCAGCAGCCGATCCAGGATATTTTCGCGAAGATCAATAAAAGGATCCGGGGCGTGATAAAGAATCATCCCGACCGGAAAGATGATCTGGTTTGGCAACAGGAGAATTTGCCTTACCTGGGCAACGTGTACCTGGGTCACGTGCGTTACGGCACATTTGGCAAGAACAGCCTGGAGAGCGTCCATCCTTTTTTGAGACAGAACAACTGGAAGCACAAGAACCTGATCGTAGCCGGCAACTTCAATATGACGAACTCCGGAGACCTTCTCAAAGAGTTGATCGAATTGGGTCAGCATCCGAAGGAAAACACCGATACAGTAACTGTTATGGAGAAAATCGGTCATTTTCTCGACGACGAAGTATTGGATCTTTACTACAAGTTCAAGCAGAAGGGCATTACCAAGAAAGAGGCATCACCACTGATCGCCAAGGAGCTCAATATCCAGAAGATATTGCGAAGAGCCTCCAAAAACTGGGATGGAGGTTATGCCATGGCGGGACTCATCGGACATGGAGACGCATTTGTTCTTCGTGACCCTTCTGGAATAAGACCGGCTTTCTACTACCAGGATGACGAAGTGGTAGTGGTGGCCTCCGAAAGACCTGTGATCCAGACGGTATTCAATGTAGACTTTGATCAAATTCATGAGATAGAGCGCGCCCACGCCCTGATCATCAAGAAGGACGGCAAGGTATCCATGGAGCAAGTCATGGACCAATTGCCCTTGAAAGCCTGTTCCTTTGAAAGAATTTATTTCTCACGTGGCAGTGACGCTTCGATCTACCACGAAAGAAAAATGCTCGGGAAATACATTTTTCCTAAGGTTTTGGAACATATTGATCATGACATCAAAAATACAGTGTTCTCTTACATCCCAAATACGGCCGAAACCTCTTTTTTCGGGATGACAGAAGCAGCGGAAGAGTACCTGAATCAGCATAAAGTCAGCACCATACTCACAGGCAACCGAAACATTTCAGCTGAACGGGTCAATGAAATTTTGTCTGTACGCCCACGAATCGAAAAGATTGCCATCAAAGATGCAAAATTGAGAACCTTCATCGCCGATGACGAGAGCCGGGATGATCTGGTGGCTCACGTGTATGACGTCACCTATGGAGTTGTAAAACCAACAGACAATCTTGTGATTATCGATGACAGCATCGTCAGGGGCACGACCTTGAAGAAGAGCATCATCAAGATCCTAAACCGCCTGGGCCCTAAAAAGATCATTGTGGTCTCTTCGGCTCCTCAGATCCGATACCCTGACTGCTATGGCATCGACATGGCTCGAATTGAGGAGTTCATTGCCTTCAAAGCCACACTTGAGCTTTTGAAGGATACAGGACAAACCAATGTCATCGATGATGTATATGAGAAGTGCAAGGCGAATGAAGACAATCCGTCACCGGAAAACTATGTCAAAGAGTTCTATGCGCCTTTCACTGCAGACCAGATATCTGACAAAATTGCCGAAATGCTGAAAACCGATGAGATCAGCTCAGAAGTCGACATTATTTTTCAATCGATTGGGAATCTGCACAAAGCCTGCCCGGGGAACACGGGGGACTGGTATTTCACGGGGAATTTTCCGACCCCAGGAGGAATGCGGGTGGTGAACAGGGCCTTTGTCAATTTCTATGAAGGAAAAAAGGAAAGAGCTTATTAAACCAACAGGCATGTCAAAACTCAAAAGATCTTTAAAGATTTCCAGTCTGCTTTTCGCTTTTTTTCTATTGGTTATGAGTTCCGGATGCAAGACAAGTGTCGTGCAGAAGAAGGTGCCGTTCTCGATTGACGAAAAAACCTATTTCCAATGGGTGGGCGGCAAACAGGGAACACGTGGCACCACGATTAGAATAACGGGTCTCACAACGTCACTTAACCTTTCGTTTTCAAAAATTTACTTTCAGAACAAGGAGTTTGAAGTAGTTCCTCAATTCAGCGGGAACGATTTTGTATTGGAGGCCACATTTTCTGAATTCATTCCTCCGGACAAAGTCATGAGCAGCAACCCGCTGGATGAGTATGGCAATGCACCCCCCAAGACGGGAAAGAACATACCTTTTGAGCTCGAAAAAGACGAAGCTGTGATCATGTATGCGGTGAGTGGAGCAGAGTCTTACGTCAAGGTTACAGGTGTAAAGAAACTGGAAACCCAATACCGACCCTGATCAAACATCAAAACTGATCCCGGCCGCACCGTGATTGCCTATTTCTGCGAACAGGCTCATCTTTTTGGTAATGCAATATCGAACTCCGACGTATCCGGTGATCCCGACCTCACTGCTTGACTTGAATCCCAGCTCGACTCCAGGATAGAGATCGAGCCGCCTGGGAAGATCCCATACGATGCCCAGGTGAAGATTGGTTCGGGCATAGATGAAATAGTCCTGTTCTTCATTGTCAAAGTAGTAGCTGGCGCCAGCGCCTACAGACCACAAATCACTCAGACCGTAATCATAACTCGCTTTGATCCCGGGCCCAATGCCGTAGATCTCATAGCCCACATTCAACTTGCTGTCACCTTTTCCCTCATAAGACTGGGCATTCAAAGTGGCGAATGCCGACAATACCAGTACGGTTGTAAGTAATTTTTTCATAGCACAAGTTTAAAAGAAGCAAACTCTATTGTATAACGAATTCAACCACCGGATTCGTATGGCAAAAGAGTGAAAAGTTTGAAAAATTTCATCTATTTCCCGGGGCCATTTGAAATGTTCTGAAAGGAGCTGTTCTTTTCAGCGTCTAAGCGAATATCCGGGTCACAAAAGCTCTGTGTAATAAAAATAACATTAACAATATTTTAGATTTTAAGTCGGAATTTTGGCACGAATGTTGTTTTTAAGATTAACGTCGAAAGTTCGGCACAAGTTCTTTAAGGCAAATATTTCACAGCGAAATTTTAACAATAGATTATGAAGGTTTTCCTGAATTATGATGTTAATTTGCAATCGTGATTGCATGACGGAAGGAGGACCCCCAGAAAGATTTCCAAAGCAGTTTAGAACGAAGATTTAGAAAAGACATTTCTTTTCTGTTGCGACACAACAAATCAAATGTGAGGTCGTTGTAAGGATAAAGGAATAAAAATATACCGCGAGGTTAAAGATAAGGTTTGGTTAGTTGATTTTGGTTGATTTATTTCAACCAGATTTCGCCCCGAGAAATCGGGGCGATTTTTTTTGCTATAAATCGAATTTAATACCCTGGGCCAGTGGCAGGTCAGTTGTGTAATTGATCGTGTTTGTCTGCCTTCTCATATATATTTTCCAGGCGTCGGAACCTGACTCCCGACCTCCGCCGGTTTCTTTTTCACCACCGAAAGCACCTCCGATTTCGGCCCCCGAGGTTCCAATGTTCACATTTGCGATTCCACAATCCGATCCTGCTGCAGAAAGGAATCGTTCCGCTTCACGGAGATTATTTGTCATTATTGCTGAAGAAAGGCCCTGAACCACACCATTTTGTATGGCTATGGCATTCTCGACCTCTCCTTCGTACTTGAGCAAGTACAGGATGGGAGCAAAGGTTTCATCCTGGACGATCTGGAAGCTGTTGTCGGCCTCTGCAATGGCAGGTTTAACATAGCAACCGCTTTCATAGCCCTCTCCACTGAGCGTGCCTCCATCAACCAAAAGGGATCCCCCCTGATCAACGACACTCTCCAGGGCTCTTTCGTACATGGCAACAGCGTCTTTGTCGATCAATGGACCCATGTGATTGTTCTCATCCAAGGGGTTACCAATGCGAATTTGAGAATAGGCGTCTTTCACTGCGTTTTTTACCTGATCGTAAATGCTTTCATGTATGATGAGTCTGCGGGTTGAGGTACACCTTTGCCCGGCAGTGCCCACGGCCCCGAAGACTGCTCCAATAACAGTCATTTTGATATCTGCTTCAGGTGTTACGATGATTGCATTGTTTCCACCCAGCTCCAACAGAGATTTTCCGAGTCGCGCCGCAACTTTCTGAGCCACAATCTTTCCCATGCGAATCGAACCCGTCGCCGATACCAGCGGGATTCGTTTGTCTGTAGTCATCATTTCCCCAACGCGATAGTCTCCATTGATCAGGGAGCTGATGCCTTCGGGCAAACCGTTGGATTTGAAGACCGTGGCCGCAATATTCTGACAGGCAATTCCACAAAGAGGGGCTTTCTCACTGGGTTTCCAAACACAAACGTCTCCGCATATCCAGGCCAGGGCTGTGTTCCAGGACCAAACTGCTACCGGAAAATTGAAGGCGGAAATAATCCCAACAATTCCAAGCGGGTGGTATTGTTCATACATTCTGTGGCCCGGCCTCTCGCTATGCATGGTCAATCCGTGCAACTGACGGGAAAGGCCGACTGCAAAATCGCATATATCAATCATTTCCTGCACCTCACCAAGACCCTCCTGCAGGCTCTTGCCCATTTCATAAGACACGAGTTTGCCCAAAGGTTCTTTGAGCTCTCTGAGCTTTTCTCCAAACTGCCGTACAATTTCTCCTCGCTGTGGGGCGGGAATCGTTCGCCAGTGCTCAAAAGCCTTTTCAGCAGTTTTCATGACACGTTCGTAATCCTCTTGACTCGTGGAAACGACCCTGCCGATCAATTTCCCGTCAACCGGAGAATAGGAAGGTATTTGTTCCCCGTTAGAAAAATATTCAGAGCCTGTAGAGGTGCCCGGATTGACTTCTTTAATTCCCAATGCATCAAGTACTTCCTGTATCCCGAAGTCGGTTGCCACTAATCCCATAGTAAATAGTTTTGAGGTTATTCGAAAATCTACTGAAATGTAAAATTAACGGTATTTGCCCTAAGATTTTGAAAAATGCTGAAGAAATTTGGCTAAAAAAAGGATTTTCTTAGCAATCGGCTAATTAGAACTTGTAGTTCAAGCCCGAGTACAAACCGAAGTAATACGGTCTGAAATCGCCCGAATTTCCCGAGTAGGTGTTAATCTGATACTTAAACATCGGGGCCACGTTGAGGTACCAGCTCTTATTTATCTTGTAATCCAGGTCAACCCCGACATTTCCACTGAAATTTAAGCTGTTCAAATTGTTTGCACCTCCCAGATCGGAAATGCCGTCATTGGAGACAAAGGAGACTGAATTGTCAGACAGGATCATAGTACTGAAACCCCCGACAAGGTTCAACCCCAACTTGCGATCGTAAAGACTGTATTTCATTTCAATGGGCAACTCGTAATACTGCATGAATTGGTTGATGTCCCCACTTACACCAGGCCGATTCAGGTCCTTAACAATGGAAGGCGCATTTTGACCGGGAGTCAGATATACGCCCGGTTTACTGGTATTGATATTATTGTAGCCGTTTTTCGAGGAGGTGATGAAAGCATTAACGTTATTGGTGTTGTAGGCCAAATCCACGCGGTTGATACCCGACTGGATGAACAATTTCTGAGAAAGCTGGTAATTCACGCGGACTCCAACCGAAAGTGAGTTGTCTGAAGTTTTCGAGTTGTCAGACAGCTCGGAGTTCAAGGGAGAGCCACTCTGCAGGGAATTGTAGAAGACGGGAGCCACAGTGGGTCCGACGGACCATTTCTTATCAGGGAACTCAATCTCCTTCTCTTTGGTGGGAATGCTGGCAATTCGATCCGTTATGGATTCGGTCGTGCTCACTTCCTCCAGGAAGACGTCTTCATCCACAACGTACTTGTCTTCGATATTGGTATAGACGCTGGCAATGCTGTTGGTTGTGACTATGACCTGATTCGAAGGTTTTTTGACAAAAATGGGTTCCCCCGCTTTTCTGAGCTCTTCCACCTTTTCCTGATTATTTGCCAATGCGACATCCGCTTTGGTGACCTGGGGGTCTATCGGCGTTCTCGGTTGTTCTATATTGATTTCTTGTGCGGGTTGCTCCTGACTCAGCTGTTGATTCACAACTGGAGCCTGATCAATGGAATTGAGATAAAAGAAGGCTGCGGTTGCAAAAAGAAGAGACAGGGATGCAGCCACACCAAATCGCCTCCAAAGAGGCATGGACCTGCTGTCGGAAGAATTGGCCAGATCCTGGGCAATACCGTTCCAAACCCTTTTCCTGGGTTGGATCTCCAGGTCCTTGAGGTTCTCCTGGAAAACTCGGTCTATGTTCTTCTTTTCGATCATCTATTGCCAATCAAATTAAAACAGTCCAGCTTTCTTCTTTTGCTGACTCAGTTCTATCTTATCTTTCAGGATCAGCCTCGCCCGAGAAAGATTTGACTTGGATGTGCCTTCGGCTATGCCCAGGAGAGCCGAAATCTCCTTGTGGGAATACCCGTCCAACACGTATAAATTGAATACCATGCGATACCGTTCAGGCAATTCCTGAATGATTTTGAGCAAGTATTCCAACGAGATCTCATTTTCGTCGACCTCTATATCAACCTCTTCCGGATAATTCTCCTCGACGAGGTTGAGAACGTTCTTTTGCCTGTAGGTCTGAAGCACGGTGTTGATCACAATCCTCTTCATCCAACCTTCAAATGATCCTTTGTGCTGGAATTGACCTATTTTTCTAAAAATGATGATAAAAGCCTCCTGTAAATTGTCCTCAGCTTCCTGATTGGTCCTGGAGTATTTCAAGCAAATCGGAAACAATTTACCGGCAAACAAATGGTAAATTTCCGACTGTGCGATCAGATCTCCTTTTTTACATTTTAATATGAGTTTCTTTAGACTCATTGGCGCTTTCATCACTTTGTGTTACTACCGGAACCTCTACGATCAAATAGACGGGTTCCCCGTTGTCATCTTCACCCTGCCAGAACCTGAAAATGTAAGGACTTGTCTGTAACGCGTGAACGCGAACGGTCAACTCCTGTTCAATTTCAAGTGGCTCGCAGCTGTTTTCTTCGACGACCAGGGAGATAACTGCTATGTTCCTTGCCGTTTCGTCATATTCATA
>Ga0316191_10003867_pt1 | contig 11116 bp, 8 predicted proteins | sample Eddworburr2cm_MG_FD_204928 | JGI IMG/M metagenome (GOLD analysis project Ga0316191, IMG submission 204928) | Coastal sediment microbial communities from Maine, United States - Eddy worm burrow 2 cm | ecosystem: Environmental > Aquatic > Marine > Coastal > Sediment | place: USA: Maine | collected... | reverse complement strand
AAAGTTAAAAAATTTTCATTTACTTTTAATATTATACAAGTATCTGTTATAAATGAGTTTTCTATGATTAACGAATGGATTTATGGCAGACGTATAAGCAATAATCATTTTTTACGCTATCAATTTTTAACAAAGGGCCATTGATTTACCTTGATACTCGCGAAAGGACAGCGCTGTTGTTGTCGACAGCACGCACCAGAGATGACGAAGAGACCATTTATACGCAACAGGAATCAGCATGAGGGGGGGGCACTGGTAGCGGATTGAGAACAATAGGCAGCAAACAGAAGGGGCCAAAATGCAACCTTTGTGGAGATACTTCTGGACGACAGGAGCTACCTAAAATGTGATATTGCGCCAATCGACGACAGAATAATCTGCCAGCAGCGCCAACGGAATAAAAGTATCAAGTTCCGACCACGAAGTCCCGGTCAACTCTCTCGCAAACCTCCGGAATAAATCTATTTCTTGCGTAAATACCTTTCGGAAGCGCCAACGGAGCACATGCTCCGGCAAGTTCAAGGGGTTACCGCTATGCAGGGTACAGACCGTACCGTCGAAATCTTCGCCAGTAACATCAATATTTGGCAGGCCGTGCAACCGGCAGGTCATAGGTCTGGACTCGTAAACCAGGCAATAGCCTCTCTCGTCAAGAAGTGGACAAGGGGTCTGATCCTCTTCAGACGTGGAGAGCCACTCTTCCTCTGGTAGAGCATTCAAAAGATAGGGATTGTGCAGATCTGGCCAGCGAACAAGAAGTTCTGACAACCTCGGCTGGCAACGGCTGAGGACCTGCGCCTGGATATCCGCATTCAAACTGGCAAAACCTTCTTTCAACAACCAGGCATCAAGCAGGGAGATATTAAACAGAGCCCGGCAACAGGCGCTACAGCCACCGCGACAGGATAGCGAGGGACCTCCAGCGTGCAGGCAGGATGTGAACCAGGTGTCTACTTCGCCGAGCAACATACGGTAAGCATGGAGTGTAGGTGCAAGTTTTTGCATAGCCTGTGCAGATTTGTTGGCGGGTTAAAGAGTTGGTATGGATTGAAGCTGAGAATTCGGGCCAGAGAAACATCCGGCCTGAATGAAAACGCATTTTTGATCATGCGAACTAGCACCCTGCAACCCATAGGATTTCGTAAGATTGCGCAGTGATTTGGCGTGTCAGCAAGGCGTGATTTCAGCTGCCTAGCCGCTGCTACACAGCTGAGGTCACAACACAGCTGACGCGGCAAAGAGCCAGCAAGATGCGAAAGGTTGTGGGTTACAGGGTGCTAGTTGAGCAGGCTCAGCCGTTTTTCTGCGGAATGTTTCAAATCCGGGCTTAAGTCCTTGGTCTTTAGGGCTCTTTGGTAGCACAGTGCCGCCTCTTCGGAAAGACGCTGCTCTTCCAGAGCGCCACCGAGACCGACCCAAAAGGCTCCCCGCTGCGGCCAGGCAACCAGCAGGTTGCGATAGGTCTGAGCGGCAAGGAATGGCTCGCCAAGGCGCCGGTACAGGGAAGCCAGAAGCACATGAGCTTCCGGATCGCCCTGAACCGTCGGCAACCCGCCTTTCATCATGACCTTGATTGCAGCGTCAAAATCCCCTTGGTCCATCAGGAGCCTGGAATATTTTTCCTTGAACACGATATAGTCGGGTGCAATCTCGAGCCCTTCAGACAAGAGAAACATTGCCTCGCCAGCTTTGCCTTGCTTGACAAAAATTTCAACGAGCAGTTCTCTGGCTTGGAGATGCCCCGGATAAAACGTCAAAGCCTCCTGCAAAGATTTTACAGCCAGGCCGCTACGTTTTTGTGCAAGGGCCCATTTACCATCAAGATAGGCTTCTTCGGCCATGCCGTAGGGTGTCGTCGCTTGGGATCTGGACGGCCTGTGCATGTTATTGGTCTCAACCAGGTTGTTGCTGCTACTCATAATTGCACCTGGCAGGGCATCCGGATGCAGCCGTTTTTGCGTGGCGACTTCAGGCTTGGCTGGGATCTGCTCTGAGCTGCTTTGAACTGCAGGTTTCTTTGCGGATACGCCAGAAGACTCTTTCACCTGTTTGGGAATGACCGCCATTGAATCAGAAGGCTTGGCAACTGGCACTGGTTTGGCCGCAGCCTTTTTGACAACCGGGGCTTTCTCAACAGACTTCACCGGCACGGGTTGCGCCTTTGCAACAGCAGAAGCCTTTTCTACGACCGGCTCACTCGCTGCCGGGGCACCGGGAGCTGGGGTAATCGCAGCCGGCTTGACGACCGGGGGTTTCTCAACAGACTTCACCGGTACGGGTTGCGCCTTTGCAACAGCAGAAACCTTTTCTACGACCGGCTCACTCGCTGCCGGGGCAACGGGTGCTGGGGTAACCACAACCGGCTTGACGACCGGGGGTTTCTCAACAGGCGTCACCGGCACGGTTTGCGCTTTTGCAACGGCAGAAACCTCTTCTCCGACCGGCTCACTCGCTGCCTTAGGAACTGGCGGTTCAGCTTCGCGTTCCGCCTTGGTCAGTTGGTCAGGTTCCGTAGCGGGCGAGATTTTTTCTGTAACTGGGATCTGCTCTGTTGCGACAACCTCTCGAGGCGTCGACGGCTTAGATGCCGGCTCGAACCCAGGCATCGTGTCTGAAATGGCACCGGATAACCACCATGCAAGAGAAAGCAGAGCCAAGGTGGCGCCACCGACAACCAATGGCAGTGGCAGGTAAGGGACTCGGCCCGTCTTCTTGGGGCCCAAGGAGTCCTGTTTCGCTGCTTCAGCATCCTTTTTCTGTTGCTGCAAATCTCGCAACATTTGGTTAATGACACTCATGACAACACACTCCGCAACAGGTAAATGACCAGAACAATTTCCAGCAGAGTAATGATGCCAATCTTTAAATTGAATGACTTGCCAGCTGACATTGACCAGGAAAGCGGTGTTGCGTCTTCGGTATCAAGACTGGCCAACTTGACCTGCCGCAGGTCAACCATAAGTCGTCCCTGACCGTAAGCAACCATCAAGGCTTTGTGACAAAGGATATTGACCAACCGCGGAATTCCGCGACTGGACTGGTAAATAGCATCCAGAGCTGCGTTATCGAACAATTTCCCATCTTTGTGGCCGGCCACCTTCAGGCGGTGGTTGACATAACCGGTAACGGCATCACGATCAAGCGCCGGTAGATCGTAACTGAACGTTATGCGCTGTCGCAGCTGCCGCAGGTCACTGCCTTCGAGTAACTTGTTTAATTCCGGCTGGGCAAAGACAACGATTTGCAGTAGCTTGTGCTTTTCTGTCTCCAGATTGCTGAACAGGCGCAACGCTTCCAGGGTCTCTTTCGGCATGGCTTGCGCTTCGTCAATGCAAAGCACGACCTTTTTATTTTTTTGGCGCAGGCCGACCAACTGCTCGGTAATCCGCTTGACCAGATCATGCATGGTAATGCCACGGGGGATATTGATGCCCAGCTCTTCGGCCAGGGCCTGATATAGTTCAAAAGGTTTCAGGAGTGGATTGGGTAGATAAGCCGTTTGAAAATCACGGGGCAGCGCTGCAAGCAGTTTACGGCATAGGAGGGTCTTGCCTGTCCCGACTTCACCGGTGATCTTGATCAGGCCTTCGCCACTCTGCAAAGCAACCAGCAGAACGTTCAAAGCCTCTTGATGGCCGGTGTAGTTATAGAAATAATCGGAATCTGGCGTCAGAGAGAAGGGAGCTTCCCGTAACTTGAAATGTTCCTGATACATTAGCTGTTCCCCCAGATTGGGAAGCTTGCCAACCATTAAATGTCGAGTATTATAAAGGCTAACTTAAAGATAAATCAAGGGATAACGACTTCCATGCAATCGCTGAGAAGGAGGAGTATTCATGACTTTTAACGAACTTGCTGGCTACGACGGTCAAAACGGTCGCAGAGCATACGTTGCTGTCAATGGCACAATTTATGATGTCACCGACAGCCCTCACTGGGCGAATGGATTGCATCCTCCAGATCATCAAGCGGGACACGACCTGACGGAGGAGCTGGCCAAGGCTCCGCACGTCCGTGCAGTTGTCGAGCGATTCCCGGTGGTCGGGACACTCGAGGAAAAAGCCACGTCACAGGTTTCCGGCGGCAGCGGCAAAATGACCATCGCTATTATCATCGTGGTTGTTGTCGTTGCATTGTTAACCTTTCTGATGCTTTAACGTTAAGCGCTCAGGACAGAACCCAACGCTTAGGCATGAATTGAGTAAGCGGAAAACTTCCATTACACTTCATTAGTACGCTTGATTTTTCCGTCTCGTTCAGCTATGTTCCGCCGATGTTCCGTTTCGTCATTTTATTCATCAGTATTGCTTGGGCATCTCTGCTGCTCCTTTCCTGGAGCAGCCCGCCATAGACAGTGGCCCAACCGACTCACATCGTTGATGACGCCTCCTGATTTCATGGGCCGTTGTCAATTTCCTTGTTGGACTTTCTGCTTAATATTGACTAGCTCCCACAGTGGTCACCCTGTCGAGAACCGCGCCTGACAAACTCCGCATCGATTGCATTGAGTACCTGCCACTTGTTGAGCGACCAGAGCGGGGCCAGCAACTGGTCTCGTGGGCCATCACCCGTCAGCCTGTGGATCAGAGTACTGGGATGAAGCCGTTCAATAACATCGACGGTCAGTTTCACGTACTCGTCCATACCTAACGTTTGGATCTTGCCCTGGGTATATAATCTTCCGAGAGGGGTGTTCTGCAGAACATGAAGCAGGTGCAATTTGACACCGTCGACCTGCAACCTCGCCAAAACGTCCGCCGTTGCCAGCATGTCGGCACGACTCTCACCGGGAAGGCCGAGAATCACATGAACGCACACGCGCAAACCGCGAGATTTTGCCTCGTGGTAAGCTTTCATGAAGGTAGCAAAATCGTGGCCACGCTTTAACCAGTGAAGGGTTCGATCATGGCTGCTCTGCAGCCCAAGTTCCAGCCAGAAGTAAGTCCTGTGGTGGTATTCGCCAAGTAAGTCCAGGACATCAGGAGGAACACAGTCAGGCCTTGTGCCAACCGCCAGGCCTACGACATTATCGACAGCCAGGGCTTCATCATAGAGCGTGCGCAGCTGGCTTGCAGGGGCAAGAGTATTGGAAAAGGGCTGAAAATAGGCCATGAACTTACCCGCTTTGTACTTGCGGCTCATGACTTCTTTGCCCAGTTCAATCTGTTCAGAAACACTCAATAATCGTTCGATGCCAACGGCTCCGGAACCTCCCGGGTCACAGAAGAGACAACCCGGGCCGGTTCGCCCGCCATTACGATTCGGACAACCGAATCCGGCATCGACCGAGATCTTGTGCACCCGAACACCAAAACATTTTTTAAGCTGTTCGGAAAAGAGTAGATACATTTTCATTGACATGACAGGACTATGCCATCGCCATCGGTCAAGGGCAAGGAGACAAACTGTTTTCTGTGATTGCGGTGGGGTCTCTGGTTGGTATACTGAAGTCGTTTCCATATCTGTCCAAGGAGCACGCTATGGCGCATTTGCTGATTATTGATGATGAAGGAGACATTCGCCACCTTTACGCTGCCGAATTGGAAGAGGAAGGACATACCGTTGTAACATGCGGTAACCGCAAGGATGCCTTGGAACAACTGCACCATCAGACTTTTGACCTGGTCATCCTCGACATACAACTTGACCAGGAAAGCGGTCTGGAACTGCTGCAGCAGATCGCCCGCGAACGAGAGAAAATCCCGGTGGTGCTTTGTACGGCTTACAGTTGTTACAAGGACGATTTTTCTTCCTGGCTGGCAGACGCATATGTAGTCAAAAGCTCCAATCTCGACGAGTTAAAAAACGAAGTCCGACGCATTCTCGCATTATCCTGAGACCTCTGGGAGACTCCATTGAAAGCTGTCATTATGGCGGGTGGCTTCGGCACCCGCATTCACCCCTTGACCATCGATATGCCAAAACCGATGATTCCGCTGGTCAACCGACCGATCATGGAGCATATCGTCAACCTGCTGAAACGGCACGGCATTACCGACTTGGTCCTGCTGTTGTTTCACCAGCCTGAAGAGATTAAAAAATATTTTGGAGACGGCAGCGAATTCGGCGTTCATATAACCTACGTGACGCCACTGGAGGACTTTGGAACGGCAGGCGCTGTCAAAGCTGCAGCGCGCCACCTTGATGAGCGCTTCATGATTATCAGTGGCGATCTGCTGACTGATTTTGACCTGTCAAAAATAATTTCCTTTCACGAAGAGATGCACGCGAAAGCGACCATTACTCTGACGTCCGTGACCGACCCTCTGCAGTTCGGCGTTGTGATCACCGATAGAAAATTCCGCATTACCAAGTTCCTGGAGAAACCCGGCTGGGGAGAAGTCTTCTCCGATACCATCAACACCGGCATCTATATCCTGGAACCAGAAGTCCTCGAGCTGATTCCAGATGGCGAGAATCGTGACTGGTCTAAGGACGTTTTCCCCAAAATGCTTGAAAACGAAGAAGCTCTCTACGGTTGCAATATGCAGGGTTACTGGGCCGATATCGGCAATCCTGAGGCTTATCTGCAAGCGTGCCATGACATCTGTAAAGGCAAAGTCGCCGTTCAGATCGCTGAGCCACCAAATCCAGCAGGCAGCACGATTTTTATCAGCCCCGATGCCCAGGTAAGTGAGCAGGCGACTCTCTCCGGCATGGTCGTCCTCGGTGACAACACCCGGGTCAAGGGCAACGCCCAGCTCATGAACTGCGTCGTTGGCCGCAACTGCTTGATCGAAGAGGATGCTGTCCTCGAAGACTCTGTCCTATGGGATAACGTTTACATAAAGACCGGCACCAGAATCACAGGTGCCAACCTCGGTCACCGGGTTCGAGTTGGCCAGCGGGCAGTCATTGAAACGGGTGCCGTGATCGCCGACGAAACGACGGTCGGTGATGAAGTCAATATTCGTCCAAACGTCAGAATCTGGCCACGCAAAGTCATCGAGAGCGGTTCTATCGTTTCCATTAACCTGATCTGGGGGGAGAAATGGCGCAAGAGCCTCTTTGAAGGTGCCGTGGTTCGCGGTTTGACTAACGTGGAGATGACCCCGGAATTCTCTGCCCGTCTCGGTGCCGCCTATGGATCGACCCTGCCCAAGGACAGCTACGTTCTGGCTGGTCGTGATGCCATCCGTTCATCGCGCATGCTCAAACGCTCTTTTGTCGGTGGGCTGCTTTCCGCCGGGGTTAATGTCCGCGACATCAAAATGATTTCCCTGCCGGTGCTTCGCTACAAGCTAACCACCTTTGGCGAGGTTGGCGGCATCCATTTCCGCCAATCACCTGAAGATCCGGCGGCCACGGAAATCGTCTTCTTCGATGGCGACGGCAATGAAATCTCCTCCGGAACCGCCAAGGGGATAGAACGCATCTACTTCAAAGAGAACTTCCGACGCGCCCATCATTCAGAGCCAGGCGGCATTGAAGAACTTCCGCGCGTCTACGATTTCTACCGTGAAGGATTCCTGCGCAATCTGGATGACGTCCTGCTGAAGAAAACTGTACCCAAAGTGATTTTGGATCTAAACCATTCACCAGCAGCGGACCTGCTGCCCGTTCTGTTGACTGACCTTGGCTTCGAAGTTACCGAGTTAAACTCACATGTCCATGAAAAAACCTTGGACGTAACCGCCGATAAACTCGATACCGCTCTGGATCGTTTAAGCCGCATTGTCAAAACACTCGAAGCAGACGCCGGGTTCTGGATCGGCCCCTCAGGCGAAAAAATCCGACTGGTCAGCAGCAGCGGTCGTATTTTTTCGAGCCGAGAAGCCCTTAGTTTATTGACGGTCCTGGTTTGCGCGGTAGAGCGAGAGGGGACTCTGGTGGTACCGGTAGGGGCCCCCCAGGCAGTGGATGCCCTGGCCAAGGCCGCGGGCCTGACGGTGCAACGGACCCGCGCCGACGGCTGCTCACTGGTCGAGGCAGCACGCAATCGCCAGGTCCGCTTGGTCGCCTCGATGGATGACCGCTTTGGCTTCCCGAAATTTCAACCGCACTTTGACGGTCTTTTCTCGGCCGCTAAAATCATGGAACTCACGGCACGGGCAAAGCTTTCCCTGGATCAGGCATTCACCATGCTGCCCGAACACACCTACCATCACCTGCAAATGCCCTGCCCCTGGGAAAGCAAGGGCAGGCTGATGCGGCGCATGAGCGAGGATGCTGTTGACAAACAGGCATCCTTTACCGATGGTGTACGCATTGATACCGATCATGGCTGGGTTTTGCTCCTGCCTGACGAGCATCGGCCGATCGCTCATATATTCGTAGAAGCCAGGGAGCGGAGAGATGCCGACGCTCTGCGCGATCTCTACCGGGAGAAAGTCTCCGGCTGGCTTAACGAGTTGACAGAGAGCTGACACTACTGGGTGTTACCGGCGCAAATAAAATACAGTTGACGACAAAATGAGTTGGCCAGCAAAAGTGTGAGAGAACTCTTCTCGCGGGCTCTCCGACCATCATGGCTGAGATCTCTGTTTGCAGCCCTTAAGAATCACCTCTTGTGCCTTTGTTCTTTAGCGGCGGTCGCCACTGTTAGTGGGAGAGTTATTCAAACCAAGAAGCAAGCAAAGGATCATATCGTTGTCTGAATTCCGCAAGGACTCCCTGAAGGGAACCTGGGTCATCATTGAGAATCAACGCGTTCGTCAGCCGCGCGAATTCAGCATCGATCGTCAGAAGCCCACGATAACGATATGCCCTTTCTGCCCGGGCCAGGAGAGTAAGACCCCGCCAGAGGTGTTTGCCCTGCGTCCCGACAGCTCGACGGCCAACGGGCCTGGCTGGCAAGTCCGGGTTGTCCCTAACAAGTTCCCGGTCTTGAGAATCGAAGGCGAACTGAACCATGAATTCACTGGTCTTAACCAATCCATGCAGGGTATTGGCGCGCATGAAATCATTATTGAAACGGCCGACCACCAGCGCAGCCTGGCGCAGCTGGATATCGTAGAGACAACTGCCGTCCTGATGGCGTACCGTGCCCGCCTGATTGATTTGCGTCAGGATCCGCGTTTTCGTTACCTGCAGATTTTCAAGAATCACGGCGTCGAGGCCGGAGCGCCACTCCCCCATTCCCACTCCCAGCTCATGGCCGTGCCGATCACCCCGCCAGTGACCCGCAGCGAGCTGAACATCTGCCGCGGGCATTTTCTCAACACCGGCAATTGTTTGATCTGTGATTTTCTGGCACAAGAAATCGCCGATGGCCGGCGTGTGGTTTTCAACGATGGGTACTTCTTGATCCTGACACCTTATGCGTCCTGTTTCCCCTTTGAGCTCAGGCTTTTCCCACTCCAGCATAATCACGACTTTGCCCTGCAGACCGACCAGGAGCTTGCCGACTGTGCCAAGGCTCTGCAGGACATCTTGCGCCGTCTCTACCGGTTGCTCGAGGATCCACCGTACAATTTCATTCTGCACACAGCGCCGCCGATTCACGCATGCGTCAGCAAACCTGGTTATTGGGAGACCCTCGCCAGGGACTACCATTGGCATATCGAGCTGGTCCCGCGCCTCAGTCAGATAGCCGGCTTCGAATGGGGCAGCGGATTCTTCATTAATCCATTACCACCCGAGAATGCGGCACACTTTCTCCGCGAAACCAAGCCGGAACTCAGCTTCTAAAGCACTTTCTCTACAATGATATAAACGGAGATTTATTCGGAATGCCACACCCTTTTGACAAAAAGTTACTTCTGAATCGACAAGCACTTCACCAACTGCGACAGGCAGGTCTGCAAGAGCTGGCGGACGGCATAACCGATATCCATGCGGCCCGGAAGTTTGCCCATTGGCGTGCGACTTCAGGTGCAGAAGTTTACCTGTTTACTCTGCTGACCGCAGCATCAAGACAGGTGGCGCTGCACTATTTTGCCCAATTGAATCTGCAACCAGGGCTCAGCGAAATCAACCTTGCCGGAACAGTGCACCACCTGCCGGAACTCGGTGGAGCCTATCGCGATTTTCTTCGCTGTTACCCGAGAGAGGAGCTGGCAAAAGCAAGCTCGCCGGGTGTGTCTGAGACAGAGGATCTGACCCGTAAGCGCTTGCTTGCCGAGATTTTCATTCTTGAAGCTCTAACCGAAAACCCGGCGGCCAGGGTGTTCTCAGACCTTTTTGATGATGCCGAATTGAGCGCAAGCTTTGATTATCACGTTCTTATCAAACAGCTCACGAATCTGCCCGGGCAACGGCATGGGCAGAACGCCTTTGGTCAGAGCCTGCCCGAGCTCCTGAGAGCACCCATGCGGGCAGCCCCGCATAGCCTGGCCGAGCAAATCACTTACATCGCACGACATTGGGCGCCATGGCTTCCTGAGAGTATCGTCAGCGAAATACAGCTTGCCCGAGCCATTACTGCTGAGGAGAACCGGCCACACCTGCCCGGACCAGGGCCATCGCCCAGCCCTTTTTTCGCCAAGGGCGACGGCAGCGAGGCTCCGGCGGCTTTTACTGCGGATGTCGACTGGATGGCCAGCTCGGTTCTTCTGGCTAAATCAATCTATGTCTGGCTCGATCAGCTCAGCAACCGCTATCATCGCACAATTACCAGCTTGTCAGACATCCCGGATGAAGAATTGGCCTGTCTGGCAAACTGGGGGTTCAACGCACTCTGGTTGATAGGTATCTGGGAGCGCTCCGAGGCATCAAAACGCATCAAGCAGCTGAGTGGCAATCCAGAAGCTGAAGCCTCTGCTTATGCACTGTACGCATATCGGATTGCCGAAGATCTGGGCGGCGAGAACGCCTTGCAGAATCTTGAGCAACGCTGCCACAATCACGGCATCCGCTTGGCCTGCGACGTGGTTCCCAACCACACCGGCATTGATTCCGAGTGGGTCAAACACCACCCCGACTGGTTCCTGCAGGCTGATCAGCCGCCCTACCCGGCCTACAGCTTCAGTGGACCCGATCTTTGCAACGCAGACGACATAAGCATCCGTATCGAAGATGGCTACTGGGACCACAGAGATGCGGCCGTCGTCTATGAATATCATGATCACCGTTCTGGACGACGCAGGTACATCTATCATGGCAACGACGGCACCCATATGCCCTGGAACGATACGGCCCAGCTCAACTTCCTGCTTCCCGAAGTACGCCAGGCAAT
>Ga0316191_10003866_pt1 | contig 11118 bp, 9 predicted proteins | sample Eddworburr2cm_MG_FD_204928 | JGI IMG/M metagenome (GOLD analysis project Ga0316191, IMG submission 204928) | Coastal sediment microbial communities from Maine, United States - Eddy worm burrow 2 cm | ecosystem: Environmental > Aquatic > Marine > Coastal > Sediment | place: USA: Maine | collected... | reverse complement strand
CTCGAGACCCCTTTTGGCATCCTTATCGCCCGATTTGGCAATCTTGGCCAGCCGTTCCATCTTCTTCTCCACCGACTCCAGGTCCTTAACCTGCAATTCCAGGTTGAGGGTCTCTATGTCCCTGACCGGATTCACCGAGCCGTCAATGTGTGGAAGCTGCTCGTCGTCGAAGCACCTGAGAACCTGGATCAGGGCATCGGTATTGCGAATATCGGAGAGAAATTTGTTACCCACTCCTTCTCCGGCGCTTGCCCCTTTGGTGAGTCCGGGAATGTCCACAATCTCCACGGTGGCCGGGATCACCTTCTCTGTAGGCTGAAAATCCTCCAGCCTGTAAAGACGGGGATCTGGCACATTCACCACCCCCATATTGGACTTGTTGGAGGTGAAGGCAAAACTAGAAGTTTCCACCTTGGTATTGGACATACAATTGAAGAGGGTGGACTTGCCCACGTTCGCTACCCCGATAATCCCACATTTCAGTGCCATACTACTTAATTTGGCCGCAAATTACTAAAAAAGAACTATGGCCGGGTGACCTGTTTTAAATATTAATGGGTAATTTTGGGCTTCATTTTCAAACAGGAACTTCATGAACCCAAGAATTCACTTAAAAGCAGCAGACAATATCCGAATTTTATCAGCCGCCATGGTCGAAAAAGCCAAATCGGGTCACCCCGGTGGTGCCATGGGAGGTGCCGATTTTGTAGAGCTGCTTTATTCCTCCTTTTTGTCATTTGATCCGGACGATGCAGCCTGGCCGCAGCGCGATCGTTTCTTTCTCGATCCTGGCCATATGTCGCCCATGCTGTATGGAGTTCTTTCACTGATCGGGAACTATTCCATGGAAGAGCTAAGCCAGTTCAGGCAATGGGGAAGTCCCACTCCGGGTCACCCCGAAGTAGATGTGAGCAGGGGCGTGGAGAATACCTCTGGTCCCCTGGGACAGGGCCACACCATGGCCGTTGGTGCTGCCATAACAGAGCGCTTCCTGGCAGCCCGCTTTGGCGAGTGGATGTCACATACCACCTATACCTTCATTTCTGACGGCGGCGTCCAGGAGGAGATCTCACAGGGTGCTGGTCGCATCGCAGGTTTCTTAGGACTCTCCAATCTGGTGATGTTCTACGATTCCAACGACATACAACTCTCCACCACCACATCGGAGGTAAGTGCTGAAGATACCGCTGCCAAGTACAAGGCATGGAACTGGCATGTGCTCACCATCGACGGCAACAATCCCGAGCAGATCAATATGGCACTGGAAGCTGCCTCGAAGGAGAAGGAGAGGCCCACCCTGATTATCGGGAAAACCATCATGGGAAAGGGGGCTGTGACTGAGAGTGGTGACAGCTTTGAGCGACAAACCTCCACCCATGGTATGCCCCTTTCGGATGCAGGAGCCTCCTTTGACAAAAGCATTGCCAATCTGGGCGGAAATCCGGACGATCCTTTCGTGATTTTTCCTGAGGTAAAAGAAGCCTACCAGGAGGTGCTTGATAGGAAACGCAAGCAGGCAGCCGAAAAAAGGGCGGTTCAGGCAGAATGGGAAAAGAACAATCCGGAGCTGGCCAAAAAATACCGGGCTTTCCTGGAAGGGGATCTTCCCGAGATTGATTTTTCTGCCATCCAGCAGAAGGCGGGAGCTCCAACGAGGGGTGCCTCCGGTGCCGTGCTGGCCCAACTGGCAGGACAGGTAGAGAACCTGGTGGTAGCTTCGGCCGACCTGTCCAACAGCGACAAGACCGATGCCTATTTGAAAAAGACCACAGCCTTTGTAAAGGACGATTTCTCAGGTTCCTTTCTGCAGGCTGGAGTAAGCGAACTCACCATGGCCGCCATCGCCAATGGGATGGCACTGCATGGGGGCGTGATCCCGGTTATCGGAACCTTCTTTGTATTCAGCGACTACATGAAACCGGCCGTCAGGATGGCCGCACTCATGCAGCTTCCGGTTAAATACGTATGGACCCACGATGCTTTCCGTGTGGGAGAGGATGGGCCCACTCACCAGCCGGTGGAGCAGGAAGCACAGATCAGGTTGCTGGAACACCTGAAGAACCACAGTGGCAAAAGATCCATGCGGGTCCTTCGTCCGGCCGATGCCCTGGAAACGGTTGTGGCCTGGAAGATGGCCTTTGAGAATATTGATACCCCCACTGCCCTGATTCTCTCCAGGCAGGGAGTACCGGATATTCCAGCCATGCCCGGATCAGACAGGTACAGCGATGCCCTTCAGGCGCAGAAAGGTGCCTATGTGGCCAGGCATTGTGAAGGCACTCCCCACGTGGTGCTGGTGGCATCGGGTTCGGAAGTGGCCACCCTTCTGGCAGGAACTCCCCTGCTGGAAGAAAGAAAAGGCTTGAAAGTAAGGGTGGTCTCGGTGATTTCGGAGGGTGTATTCCGCGATCAGCCTTCCGCCTACCAGGAGGAAGTAATTCCCGCTGGTGTTCCGGTATTCGGACTCACCGCAGGTCTGCCCGTAACCCTGCAGGGACTGGTAGGTGAGCAGGGAAAGGTATTCGGACTGGAAAGTTTCGGGTATTCGGCGCCCTATACCGTGCTTGATGAGAAACTGGGATTCACCGGTGAGAATGTGTACCAGCAGGTATGCAGCATGCTGGGAGTGTAGTTTGAATGATGATTTTGAGAAACAGCTATAGGGTATGAAATACAGGAGCAGGATATTGGGGATGACATTGATGATGACCGCCATGTTCATAGTTTTGGCACCCTTGTGGGGTCAGAAAATCCCTCCCGAAAAACCCAAGCTGATCGTGGGGATCACTGTATCGGGTATGCAATACGATTATCTTTCGGTCTACTGGAACAAGTTTGGGGAAGGCGGATTCAAAAAGATGGCTACCAACGGGGCCAACTGCAAGAATGCCCGATACAGCTACCTGATCACCGAACCCTCGGTGGGCTTTGCTTCTATCGCCACCGGGTCCAGGCCCAGCGAGCACGGAGTAGTCTCGGATTTCTGGTACCGACGATCGACCAACGAAGTGGTAGGTAGTCTTGACGATCCGGACCAGACCTCTGTCGGGGGTTCTTACGGTACGGGTCCCATCTCACCCAACTTGCTTCACAGCCGTACACTCTCGGACGAGATGCGGGTGAAAAGCCGCTTCAAGTCACGCTCCTTTGGCATCTCCATGGATCCCCAGGCTGCCGTAATGATGGCCGGGCATACTGCTTCAGGGGCCTACTGGCTCGATCCAACGCAAGCCTCCTGGATCACAAGCACTTTCTACATGGACTCATTGCCCGGATGGGTCAACGAATTTAACACCAAGAATTACCGGGATCTGTACCTGGATCGCAGCTGGGAAACCTTCAGGCCCATTGCAGAGTACGAAGAGAGCATGCTCGATAACAATGCTTATGAAACCGGGTTCAACGGACAGATCACCTTTCCCTATGACCTGCAGAAGATCAGCAGTGCGGGAAGGGATTCGAAAGACTATCGGATTTTGATGTCCACACCCTGGGGAAATACCTATACCAAGGACATGGCCATTGCTGCCATTGTAAACGAAGAACTTGGTCAGCAAGGGGCCACCGATATTCTCCACATCGGGTTTAATGCCACCAAATACCTGGCTGAACGTTACAGCACCTGGTCGGTGGAGACCCAGGATACCTACCTGAGGCTTGATCAGGATATCGCCCACCTGCTAAGCTTTCTTGACGAGACACTGGGAATGGAGAATGTGCTGGTATACCTGACCGCCGAAAATGCCTTGGCAGTGGATCCGCGCTATCTCTCAGAAAGCCGCATTCCCTCAGGATTTTTCAACTACCGCACCAGCATTTCCCTCTTGAAATCCTATCTGAATGCCATCTATGGCCGGGGTGAATGGCTTACTTTCTATTATGCCCAACAGATCTACCTGAATCACCAGCTCATTGAAGATTCCAACCTGAGCCTGAAAGAGGTTCAGGACCAGGTGTCCAGGTTCATGGTGCAAATGGGAGGAGTAAGCAATGCGGTCCAGGCTTATGTGCTGCAGCAGAATCACTTTACCGACGGGGTGTTGCACCGGATTCAGAACTCCTATTACCAGAAGCGTTCCGGCGATGTGATCCTCTACCTCACCCCCGGGTGGGTGGAGCACAGCAATGTGAGTGGAGGGACCCTGAATGAATTCAAGTACGGGGCTCACGTTCCCCTGATCTTCTATGGATGGAAAATTAACCGGGTAAGTATTCCCTACAAGCTGAGTCCCACCGATGTGGCCACCTCTGTGGCCTCCTTTCTGGAAATATCCATGCCCGATAATGCCACAGGAAGGGTTATTCCTGAGCTGATCAAATAGTCGGACTATTTGTTGAGGCTGTCCCTGGCCTCGCAGAATTCCTTGATGAGTTTGGGCTCTTTTTCTATGGCATTTCCCACCACAATCAGGTCCGCCCCGGCATCAAATACCTTCAGGGCCGTTTCAGGGCTACGGATTCCACCACCCACCATGAGGGGAAGGCTTATGTGTTTGCGAATGGCGCTGATCATCTCATTGCCTACAGGATGGGCAGCGCCACTTCCGGCCTCCAGGTAAATGGACTTCAGGCCCAGCATTTCTCCAGCCATGGCAGTAGCCACGGCAATATCAGGTTTATCTCCGGGAATGGGAGTGGAGTTGCTCATGTACTCCACAGAAGTAGAAGTTCCGTTTTCTATGAGCATGTACCCGGTGGGTATCACCTCGATACCGGCCCGGTGCAGGTGAGGGGCCGCCAGCACATGGTTCCCGATAAGGAATTCGGGATTGCGTCCCGAAATCAGGGACAAAAAAAGGATACCGTCTGCGCGGTCTGATAGCTGGAAGGCATTCCCCGGGAAGAGGAAGACAGGAAGGCTGCTGCCCAGCTTCAGGGCTGTGATAGTAATCTCGATGGGATTAAAGAGGAGACTGCCGCCCACCAGCAAGAGATCGGGCGGATTCATATTGATGTATCCTATGAGATCGTTCAGACCCGGATCGTCGTAACCGTCAGGATCCACCAAAAGCGCAATGCGTTTCCGGCTTCTATCGCTTAGCTTTTCGTAGAAGCTTTTCATTCTTTCACGCACCAGACCAGTGCATAATTATCGTGTTGCAAGTATTCCAATTCAAAATCTTCCTTCCCGTTCCCGTTCACCGCATAACCGTCCATGTAGCCATGTTCTTCTGGAGTAAAGGGTTTGATGGTGATGCCGTCCCTGAAATTAATGTCCTGTTTATCCAGGATCTTATAGAGGGCCTCCTTGGCACACCAGTGCAGGTAGAGGTGAAACTTCTCCATCTCAGGATCGGTGGTGATGGTCTCGTGATCGTTAATGAACTTGTTGGCCACCTTGCCGATCTTGCCTGACATGTACTCCAGGTCGATCCCTACACGTTTGTCCTTGCTGATGAGCACAGCAGTGAGCATGTTGGAATGCGAGATGCTGATGTTATGGGTGTTGCCCCTGATAAAGGGCTTATTCTCGGCATTGTAAAGGATGCGGGTATCTTTGCCAATCATGGTTTTGACAAGAGCACGGACACTTAACCACTCAACCTTCCTGCTGATGTTTTTGAAGCTGTCGAGTTTTGCTTTCTCAACAGCTACCAGATTCACCATGCTGTACAGCGAATCAAAATCCTCCGTAATCTCCCACACACCTAAATGGCAATCCGGTAATATTTCTGTCTTCAAAAATACTCCCACGATATTTCTTTTCAGATTCCCCGAAACAGGGGGGTCAAAGTTAAGCAATTTTGATTAATACTTCCACTGCGTGGTTTCAATCAGGTGCATGATGTCCTCCCGAAGAAACTCTATCACCGGATTCAGGGAGTCGCGATTGGGGCGGATATTAAAGTAAAGCGACCCTCTGAGAAAATGATCTGTACTGTCGGTAATGAAAAACTGCACCGCAGAGGCCACATCCCCTTTAAGATCATAAACCATCCCGAACCTGTTCATCTCCCGGTGAATAAAGGGAGTCTCCTCGATTCCCTGGGCCTTCACCGTATGTTTGTACACCAGCTCGCGGCAGTCGGTGATGTAAGCGGTGAGATCTTCACCCACCGGCTTGTAACTCAGGTGAATCGTTCCATTAAGCTGTGGAATGGCCACATTAATCCAGCCCTCATGTCCCCCTGGACCGCTGTCAAGCTCCACGATAGCATAATCCGGAATCTCAAACTCAAAGAATTCCTGATCGCTGTAGAGGTGATATGATTTTTCAGGGTAGTCGATCCTCAGATACCCGGTCGGTTTAGGGGTATAGGACTGCTTGCATGATGTGGACAGGATAATGGACAGAGCCACCATGGAGAGTGCCACCATGGACAGGATTTTTCCCAACTGCATATCTTTCCCCCGATCTATCATTTTGTCCATTCCGGATTTTTCAGGAATACTTTTATTTCCTTGATCCGCCGTTGATCCATCCCCTGTACCGTAAATTCAATTCCCTTGAGAGGGATCATGTCGTTCATTCGGGGGAAGCCACCCCTCAGCTCCAGAAGCAGTCCTGCCAGCGTCTCCGAATCCCCTTTCACATCATCAAACAGATCGTCGTCCAGTTCGGTCACCTTGTAGAAGTCGTTGAGCAGGGTTTTTCCGTCAAAGATCCAGGTGTGAGCATCGATTTGCCTGTAGAATTCTTCTGCCTCGTCCGATTCGTCGGTGATTTCACCCACCACTTCCTCCAGGATGTCCTCCATGGTCACAATTCCCTCGGTACCTCCGTATTCGTCCACCACAATGGCCATGTGGATCTTTTTCTCCTGGAATTCCTTAAGAAGGTCGTTGATTTTCTTTGTCTCCGGAACAAAGAAAGGTTCCCGGATAAGTTGGGTCCAATCGATTTCCACCTTCTGATTGATGTGGGGCAAAAGGTCCTTCACATAGAGGATCCCTTTCAGGTTGTCAGAAGTTTCCTCATAGACCGGGATCCTTGAAAATCCCGATTCGATGACCACCCTGGTGAGTGTTTTTAGGTCGGTCTGTATATTGACCGCCACTACATCGGTCCGCGGTTTCATGATCTCAGCCACCTCCAGGTTGCTGAAACGAACGATTCCCTCCAGCATATCCTTTTCGTCCTGCACCACATCGGTGGCCAGAACAAGGGCTTCCGAGAGGTCGTCCATGGAAATGATCTGACCCTTCTTGGCCAGTCTCCGGTTGACCAGGGTGGTTGATTTTATCAGGATGAAGATCAAGGGCTGGAAAGCCTTGTCAAGAATCATCAGCGGAATCGCCATCCAAAGGGCAAACCTGGAAGCAAAGCGGTTGGCATATACCTTGGGAACAATCTCCCCGAAGAGCAGCAGAAGAAAGGTAATGATCACCACCTGTATGACAAAGCCGAGCACAGGTGAATGAGCAAAGTTAAACACTGTTCCTGTCACAAAAGAGGCAATGATCACGATGCCCACATTGATAAAGTTATTGGAAATCAGAATGCTGGCCAGAAGTCTTTCGGGCTTCTCCAGCAGCTTAAGCACCAATGCTTCCTTGCGCGACGATTTCTCCTTCAGGGCAAAGATGTGTTGTGGTGTCAGGCTGAAAAAAGCCACCTCCGAACCTGAGATCATGGCCGAAAAGAAAAGCAGAATGGCCACCACCACCATGCCAATGATGGCCCCGGATGTCAGGGGCATCAGTGAGTTCTGCTGTAAAATGATTAAATGAGCCGGTTCCAAACCTGGAAGTAAAAGTTAAGAAAATGTATCAGAACGGCAGATCGTCGGGTCCGTCATCCCCGCCATCAAAAGGATCACTGCTTGTAGCAGGACCCTTATCAGGGGCTTGATTCTGCGCAGGTGCCTGTCCTTCTGCAGGTGCCTGTCCTGTTGAGGGAGTCTGTTCTGTTGAGGAAGTCTGTTCTGTTGAGGGAGTCTGTCCGCCAGCAGAACCCTGAGCTCCGTCCTCGTCGGGCTTTCTTCCCAGCAATTGCATCTGGTCGCCCACGATCTCGGTGATGTATTTCTTGTTTCCCTCGGCATCGTCGTAAGAACGGGTCTTGATTCGTCCCTCAATGTAGATTTGGGTCCCCTTCTTAACATACTTCTCTGCCACCTGGGCCAGTCCCCTCCAGAGTACCACGTTGTGCCACTCGGTGGTGGAAACGCGCTCTCCCTGCCGATTTTTGTAAGTTTCACTGGTGGCCATGGGAAATTTGGTGATCGCAGTAGATTCGTCGAGGTACCTTGTCTCAGGGTCTTTTCCCACATTCCCCACAAGGATTACTTTGTTTACTGACATAAGTTGTGTATTGGATATGACTCAAAGATACTAAAATTTGACTGATTCAAGGTACCTGGAAATCAGCCTTGGTACCGGATATTTATCCAGATTCTGAATGGAAACTGGCATCCAGTCCCGGGGCAGGACAGAGGGTAGCGAACTCATTATCACATGGATGAAGCGGGCATGAATGGTGCGGTGGCTTAGCTGATGGAGCACCGGACCTGAGAGGCTTAGCTTATGCAAATGGGAGTGCAGAGGAGCAGGTACCAGGCTGTTCACCAGCTCTTCCTCGGGTAGCGGGGTCTTCGACTCAAGCACCGGAAACTGGTAGAGGGATCGCCAGATATCCTTTTCGCCTCTTTTGGTGAGGATCACCTGGTCTTTATATATAATTATGTAGAAATAGAACCATCGCTTTTCTGGTGTTTGTTTGGGGGTTTTTACCGGGAGCATATCCACCCGGCCTGTCAGATAGGCATTGCAGCCTTCAGCCAGGGGACAGCGGGTGCAAAAGGGTGAGGAAGGTTTGCACTGCATGGCACCGAAATCAATCATGGCCTGGTTGTGTGTTCCCGGATCCTGCTTGTCAATCATCTCCCGGGCCAGTGCTTCAATCTGCCTGGCCCCTGCGGGGGAATTCACCGGATCTTCCACCCCGTAGAGACGGGCGATCACCCGGGAGACGTTTCCATCCACCGCCGCACAGGCTTCATCATAACAAATGGAGGCAATTGCCGCAGCCGTATATCTGCCCACTCCTTTTAGCTTCAACAAAGTCTTAAAATCGCCCGGAAATTGTCCTCCCAGGTGCTCCATAATGTATCGGGCAGACCACTGCAGATTGCGTGCCCGGCTGTAATAGCCCAGTCCCTGCCACTGTTTTAGCACCGCATCTTCGGGCGCAGAAGCCAATGCCGCCACATTGGGGAAGGCTTCTATGAATCTCAGGTAATAGGGAAGTCCCTGATTCATACGTGTTTGCTGCATGACTATCTCGGAGATCCATATCTTGTAAGGATCGCGTGTAAGCCGCATGGGAAGCTCCCTTTTATTTTTTTTATACCATCGCCGGATTATTACCCCAAATTTCATTATCTTCGCCTCCCGAATATCGATAATTGACTAATATTTAGCGAACTAAAATAAAAATTAATTCAAATCAATTTCATATTCACGCAAAAGTATTTATATTTGCAAATCCCAAGTAAGGAACTATTGTAAATCATTGATAATTAAAGGTTTTTTAAAAATGACTAAAGCAGATATCGTAAACGAGATTTCCAAGAACACCGGAATAGAAAAGGTAACTGTCCAGAAAACCGTGGAAGCTTTCATGGAGACAGTGAAGGACTCACTTAGCAACAACAAGAATGTTTATCTGAGGGGTTTTGGAAGTTTCATCGTGAAGAAGAGGGCCAAGAAAACTGCCCGGAACATTTCCAAGAACACTACTATCATTATTCCCGAGCATTCTATTCCTGCTTTCAAGCCTGCCAAAACTTTCGTCAGCAAAGTTAAGACCAACGTTAAGTAAAGTAAAGTAGTTATGCCTAGCGGAAAGAAAAGAAAAAGACATAAGATGGCTACCCACAAACGCAAGAAGCGTCTGAGGAAGAATAGACATAAGAAGAGGAAATAGACATCTTAACCTCTTATTGAACTAAACCTAAAGCACCTCATCTGGGCTTTAGGTTTATTTCTGTTTAAAAATAGCTTAATCTTCAAAAATGCGGATATTGTGAGCAGTGAACTGGTAATCAACTCAACAAAAGAGAGGGTTTCGATTGCACTACTTGAAGATGGTAAGCTCGTTGAATTAAATGAATCATCACTTGATAAACAGCAGTTCTCGGTAGGAGATATCTACCTGGCAAGGGTGAAGAAGATCATGCCCGGCTTAAATGCTGCCTTTATTGATGTGGGTTACGAGAAGGATGCTTTCCTTCATTATCTGGATCTGGGCCCACAATTCAGTTCCCTGAACAAATATCTGGGACAGGCCATTTCAAAGAAGGGACGGCCCATGTCCATCAGCAAGTTCAAACGTCTTCCTGATATCAACAAACACGGGAAGATCAACGAGATTCTCAAGCAGGGGCAATATATCCTCGTACAGATCGCCAAAGAGCCCATTTCTACAAAGGGTCCAAGGCTAAGTTCTGAAATTTCCATTGCCGGAAGGAACATCGTATTGATGCCCTTTTCCGACAAAATATCAATCTCTTCCAAGATCTCCTCCCAGGAGGAAAAAGATCGTTTAAAAAACTTATTGCAGGCCATCAGGCCCCAGAATTTTGGAATCATTGTGCGTACTGTGGCCGAAGGAAAGAAAGTGGCCGAACTGGACAATGAATTGCGCACCCTGGTGAAGAAGTGGGAGAAATCCTTCGAAAACCTCTCCATCAAAGGGCTGCCCAAACTGGTGCTCAGCGAACTGAGCCGCGAATCGGCGGTGGTTCGTGACCTGCTGAATGGAAACTTCGACGGCATCCATATCAGCGATGAGAAGGTGTACTCCGAAATGAAGGATTACATCCGGGAGGTGGCGCCTGAAAAGGAGAGGATCGTAAAGCTCTATGATGGCAAAGAACCCATCTTCGATAAGATGGGCATTGTCAAGCAGATCAAAGCGGCTTTTGGTAAGACCGTATCTTTCAAACAGGGAGCCTACCTGATCATTGAGCACACCGAAGCCCTTCATGTGATTGATGTGAACAGCGGGAACCGTTCCCGTTCGGCCAGCGACCAGGAGACCAACGCCCTGGAGGTGAACCTCTCGGCTGCGGATGAGGTGGCACGTCAACTTCGTCTGCGCGACATGGGTGGCATTATTGTGGTCGACTTTATCGACATGCACAAGCAGGATAACAGGCAAAAGGTGTACGACCG
>Ga0316191_10003864_pt1 | contig 11119 bp, 9 predicted proteins | sample Eddworburr2cm_MG_FD_204928 | JGI IMG/M metagenome (GOLD analysis project Ga0316191, IMG submission 204928) | Coastal sediment microbial communities from Maine, United States - Eddy worm burrow 2 cm | ecosystem: Environmental > Aquatic > Marine > Coastal > Sediment | place: USA: Maine | collected... | reverse complement strand
CCGACGATCTCAAACAGCTGCGCACCGCGGTAACTGGAGACAGACGAAATGCCCATCTTGGACATGATCTTGAACAGCCCCTTGCGGATACCACGCCGATAGTTTCGCCCGAGTTGCTGTTGCTTATCGAGATTGCCGCGCTGAGCGATGTCGTGCAAGGACTGGTAAACAAGGTACGGATAAATCAACGTTGCCCCGTACCCGATCAGGCAAGCAAAATGGTGTGGGTCGCGGGCAACACCCGTTTCTACGATGATGTTCACATCGCAGCGTAAGCCCTTGCGCACGAGGTGATGGTGTACCGCACCTGTCGCCAATAAAGCGTGCACAGGCAACTTGCCCCGCTCCAGGTAACGATCACTGAGCAACAGAATCAGCTTACCCTCGTCAACGGCCTTGACGGCTTGGGCACAAATCTGATCGAGCGCTGCAGGTAAAGACAGTGACTCATCGACATTGAGGTCAATGAAGCTATGGTTGTTGCCGTGCATGTCTTCGCTTAAAAGCTGTCGCAATTTGCGCTGCGACAAGATTGGCGAATTTATGCAGATTTGCTCAGCGTGCTCCGGCCCGATGTCGAACAAGCTCGACTCTCGGCCGATGTTTGTTTGCAGCGACATCACAATGCGCTCGCGCAGGGAGTCGATCGGTGGATTTGTAACCTGGGCGAACTGTTGCCGGAAATAGTCGAACGGTGAACGTACTTTCTCTGACAAAACCGCCATCGGCGTGTCATCGCCCATCGAGCCCACTGCTTCTTGTGCACTTTTGGCCAGTACCGCAACAATATCGTGCAATTCTTCACGAGACAGGTGGAACATCTTCTGATAGCTGGCAAGTGTGTCGGGGTCCATCGGCTCGGCGGCTGTGTGGATGTCCACTAACTCCGAATCCAGGTAACGCACGCCCTTCTTGAGCCACTTTTTGTAAGGGGCGCGTGTTTTCAGAATGTCATGAATGTCATCATTTTCGAGCAGGACACCGTTAACCAGATCGACTGCCAGCATCTGACCCGGCCCAAGTCGTCCCTTGGTGAGTACGTCTTTCTCATCGTAGTCGTACACGCCGATTTCGGACGCGACGGTGAGATGCCGATCCTTGGTAATAACGAAACGCGCCGGACGCAACCCATTCCTGTCGAGGCAGCAGGCCGCATAGCGTCCGTCGGTTAATACGATGCCAGCGGGCCCGTCCCAGGGCTCCATCTGGCTGTCATAGAATTCGTAAAACGCGCGCACATCCGGATCGATGTCATCAACGCTCTGCCAGGCCGGCGGCAGCAAGATACGCATAGCCTGCAACACGTCCATGCCACCGGCCCGCATGACTTCCAGCATGTTGTCGAGGCTGCACGAGTCCGAACCGGTCAGCGAGACGATCGGATCGAGGTCGGAGATGTCATCCAACTTGTCCGAACGAAAGTTTTTTGCGCGAGCCTGTGCCCAGTTGCGGTTGCCCTGAATAGTGTTGATTTCACCGTTATGCGCCAGGAACCGAAAGGGCTGTGCCAACCGCCACTGGGGCATGGTGTTAGTAGAAAAACGCTGATGAAACACGCATACCGAAGACTCGAGCCGCGGGTCGCGAAGATCCGGGAAGAAGTCGGGCAGAACGCCCGGCATGACCATGCCTTTGTAGCTGATCGTGACCGATGACAGACTCGCTATATAGGTTTCGACATCGGTGATTCGATTTTCGGCCCGTCGTCGCGCGAGAAACAGGCGTCGATTGAAAGGACCACGAGACATGCCGTCCGGCGCATTAACAAAAACCTGTTCTATTTGCGGCAACGTTCGCAACGCCTGCTCGCCACAGGCAGAAGGATCCGTCGGTACGACGCGCCATCCAGCAATCTCAAGCCCAACTTCTGCAACCGCCGTCTCGATTGCTTCGCGCGCTGTTGCCGCAAGTGCCGCATCCTGGCTCAGGAACACCGTGCCGGCAGCAAACCGGACACCAAGCTGCATTCCCTGTTCTTCGGCAACTGCCCTCAAGAAGCGCTCAGGGAGCTTGATAAGCAAGCCGCAGCCGTCGCCGGTCTTACCATCAGCAGCTACAGCGCCCCGATGCGTCAGGCGGGCAAGCGCGGAGATCGCCGTTTCGACGACCCAGTGACTCGGCATATCATCGAGGTTCGCAATCAGTCCAAAACCGCAACTGTCGCGTTCGAAAGCCGGGTCATAAAGACCTTGTGCAGTTCGCTCGGTCATTGACGCCTTGAGGATCACGCTATTCGCGCGCCCCGCTGAGTTTCTCGTTGAGGTGGCACACCAGGTGCCGGGTTGGGCTGCAAGCAGCAAACCGCCTTAACTGCCCGAGTCGGTTATTATAAGTCACGATGACTGGCGACGGCGAGTGCGCTGCAGAAAAACGGCGGGACAGGCGGAATTTCTGGTGTTCCGGCAATATTTGGCAGAAAAATTAAATGTTGCGAATTTGGTTGCGCGCGTAACCAAAGGCATTCGCCATTTACCGCGCGGCCCTCGAATTTGATGCCTGCAGGTGAATTTCACCCGTCGACTTGAAACCCACTGATTTTACGAGTGGCAGGTCGATAACCAGTGTCCCGGTGAGCACATAAGGTATATCTCCGCGAACACCATCGCTTATGACGTAAAGAAGTTGCGGGGCGGTTTTTAACAAGTTCAGTTCAACGCTTATCGTGAACTCACCATCACCCTGCGCGGGAATAACAAAAGCCGCCGCTGTCTGGCCATTTGCAAAACGGTGTCCATCCAGATCAATGCCATACGACACTTCGCTTACCGGCAACGGGAAAGGATTTGGGTTAACAACATCAAAACCGAGCAGGAAGGTCTGTCCCGAGAAATTCAGATCCGTCACGGTCACGTTTCTCAGGCTAACGCCCGGCGCACTTATAACCGTCTCCATGCTGGCGCACGCTGTTAACGCGAATGTTATAGCTATCAGGCTTATATCTCGTAAAGCATTTTGTCGGGCCATCAATCTCTCCCACTTTGCCTAATGTACCTCGTCGCCAAGCCCGCCCCAGCGCGCAGCGATCAACAACCAGTCGTCATCATCGCGGACAAGTTCCATTTCGAACCGATAGGCGTCTGCACTAAAACCCAGCGCATTATCATTCGATCCAGCCATGCCAACCTGAAGCACGAGCTTTGCGGCCGAGTCGCCAATAACATCGAGCTCATCAATGTGCGTAATCAATACCACTCTATCCTGACGCAGAAAATAGAAACGCATCATATTGCCGATATCCTCGCGGCTATTACCCCGCGAATCGGTATACGCCGGCGAAATCATATCCAGCAAAGCGCCACGATCTTTAGCCTCGGCGGCATTGTGACCAGCCTCAACCCACGCACGAATCGCTTCTTCAGGGCCCTTTTGCGGGCCGCCACAGGCCGACGCCAGCAGGAAAAGCAGTCCTGCAGCGACGAATCGAGCACGGCGAGCGGTGAATCCAGCCATCATCTGCTAAAGTTTACGGAGATATGGGGTCATAAATGACTCCGACGGCCCAAATCGTGACCTGGGTCGCATTTTATCAGCGTCGCCACGCCACAAAGCGTGGTCTGGCAACGTCACTACGAACCCTGGAAACACTGCCATGTCGGTAAAATTACTCAGCGAGCGCTTGAATTCGACGATTACCGATGAAGACCAGCTGCGCATCGATGCGATTCTCGCGTTCTGGTTCAAGGAGCACGCGCTCTCAGCCCCGCAAATCGACCATCGTATGGACATCTGGTTTGGTGAAGACAAAGTCTTCGATCACGAATGCAAAAAGATGTTTTCGGCAGACGTGGACAGGGCCAGCGAAGGTCAACTCGATCACTGGGCCGGCGAACCAAAAGGCCGGCTGGCTCTAATCCTGTTGCTCGACCAGTTTCGCCGCAACATTTACCGCGGCACAGCCGATGCTTTCGCAATGGACAAGGCCGCGTTGAAACTTTGCGTTGAAGGCGCGCTGGAGAAAATGGACAAGGGACTAACGCCGATTCAGCGTGCGTTTTTTTACATGCCCTTACAACATGCGGAATCGCTGAAGGTCCAGACGAAATCCGTACAAATATTTGGCCGCTTGTCCGAAGCCGTCTCCGCGACCTACCGAGAGACCTTCGAAACCATCGCGCAGTTTGCGGAGTTACATCACGACATCATCGCGCAATTCGGCCGCTTTCCGCACCGCAACAAACTCCTTAATCGCGAAAACACACCCGAGGAAGACGGATATCTTGCGGGTGACAGCCCCGATTTCGGTCAGGGCGACCAGACTTAGAAGAAACAACCAGCATCTGATAGGGGAATTCCATGCACAGACGTACATTCTGCAAGTCCACTGTGGCTGCGGCCGTGGCGGCGACGCTACCGGGCTGTAGCTCGGACGACCGTCAAGTAGATGCCGGCAGCCTGATATCGGCGATATCGGCAGACGGCGTCGAGCTATCGATCGAATCTGCCGCTGTCTCCGAGCTGGCCGAAAGCCTGACAGGCCGCCTGTATCTGCAATCCGACGAGGGCTATGCCGCGGCAAAGCGAATCTGGAACGGAATGTTCGAGCAGAAGGAGCCCGCGATAGTTGTCCAGTGTGCTTCGACCGACGACGTCATCAATGCTGTCAATTTTGCACGCGAGCAAAACCTGTTGGTCTCAGTGAAATGCGGTGGCCACAGCCTGCCGGGCAAGTCCACTTCGGACGGCGGCATCATGATCGACTTGTCGCAAATGCACTCTGTCGATGTTGACGCCAATGCGCTGACGTTGCGGGCCGACGGCGGCTCTTTGCTCGGCCATATCGACGACGCTGCGTCCGCACATAACATGATGACCACGACCGGTATTGTTTCTCATACAGGTGCCGGGGGCTTCACTTTGGGGGGTGGCTTCGGGCGCACAGACCGCAAGATGGGTCTCGCTATCGACAACCTGCTCGCCGCAACGGTCGTCACCGCCAACGGCGACGTCGTCCGTGCAAGCGAGGACGAGAACGCCGACCTGTTCTGGGGGCTGCGAGGAGGCGGTGGTAATTTCGGTATCGCCACGGAATTCGTTTATCGCCTGCACCCTTTTAATCCGCTTGTCTACGGCGGCACCTTGATCTACAAATTCGACAAGGATTTTCTCGATTTCTACGCCGAATTGCATGCAACGATTCCTGATGAAGCGAACATCGAACCGAACTTCGTTCCGGGCGAGGACGGCAAGACGATCGCAATGGTCGAGGTCGTCTGGTGCGGCGATCATGCCGCTGGCGAAAAAGCACTCGCGCCGATGCTGTCTCACCCCGGCCTAATGAGTGGCACGCTGGGTGCATTCCCATATCACGACATTCAAACCGCTGTCGATGGCTTGCTCGGTCATGGCAAGCAGTACTACCTCAAGTCGAGCCTTCTGCAAGAGCTCACGCCGGCAGCTATCGACGTCATCCTTGAATTCGCCAACCGGGGCGCGGTGGGATCCTGGTTCCAGCATCTCGGTGGCGCCACTTCAAGAATTGCGGCGAACGCTACCGCTTACTCACACCGCGACGCCGCATTGAATTTCGGCATCATGTATTTCGGCGAAGATCCGGCGCAGAACGACACCAAAATCGCAGCCGTTCGCGAGTACTACAAAGCCATGGAGCCACACATGGCCGGCTTCTATACGAACCTCAACGACGATGACGAGAAGAAGACCTGGGGCAATTACGGTGAGAACTATCCGCGGCTTGTTGAGCTGAAAAATAAATATGACCCGGCGAATCTATTCCGCCTCAACGCGAACATCAAGCCAGGCTAAGGTGAGCCCGCGACAGGCGTGCATAGCGCCAGGCCAATAGCACGGCTGCAACAGACAGGCCTACGATGAAAGCGCCCCAGGTATAAACCGGAGGCGCTTTGTAGGTAACGGCGGCCATGTAGGCCAGCGGAAACGCGAGCGCCCAGTAGGCGAAGATGTTGATCGCCATCGGGAAACGCGTGTCCTTGTAACCGCGCAACGCTCCGGCGGAACCAATTTGCACACCATCCGCGATCTGAAATATGGCGGCAGCCAGCAACAAGGTGATCGCGATGCTCGTGACAGATGGATCGTTCGTGTAAAGACCAACGACGGCATCGCGAAAGAACAGCATGGCTGTGGCCGAGCAACTCATGAAAACAGCACAGACGAGAATTCCGAAGGCGCCACTGAAACGTGCTGCCCGGGGATTGCCAGCGCCAAGCGCATGCCCTACGCGGATCGTAATCGCCGAACTCAGGGCGAGCGGAACCATGAATGCCGTCATCGCAAAATTAATCGCAACCAGGTGCGCCGCGGCAATCGACGCGCCGCGCGTACCCATCAAAACAGACACGGCGTTGAACAATCCGGCTTCGGCTGTAATCGTGATGGCAATCGGTACCCCAAGCATCAGGATCTCTTTCAATGCAGCGGGGTGCACATGACCTATGCGCGTGAATATTTTCAATGGCCTGTAGACCGGGCTCTTCATCATGTAGATGGCCAGCGCGATCATGATTAGCCACATGGTGATCGCGCTCGCGTAGCCGCAACCAACCACGCCCAAAGCCGGCGCGCCAAAGTGACCGAACATGAGGACGTAATTCAAAAAGATGTTAGCAATGAGCGAAAGAACCGACGCATACATGATCGGTTTCGTCGAGCCGATGCCCTCATTCGTAAAGCGTAGCGCGAGAAAAATGAAAATTGCAGGCGCGCCAAGAATTAGCGCCTGGACGTAGTCGGTGGTCAGGTCACGAAATTCAGGATCGATTCCGACCAGAACAAGAGCGGGCTCTACCAGACGACTCCCGACAAACAGGACCAGCAGCCCTATGAAAATTGCCAGGTAGATTCCCTGGCGAGTATAGCGGCCGATAAGCTGCGGGTTGCCGGCACCATAGTGCCTGGCCGCGATAGGCGAAATCGCCATCAACGTGCCCATGGCAAATGCAAAACCGAAGAACCAGACGCTGCCGCCGACAGCAACCGCCGCCAGCGATTCGGCGCCCAGGCGCCCGGACATCATCGCGTCTGCGGTATGAATACCAGCGATCGATAAGTTATTGACGATGAGCGGCCAGGCGACGCCCAGCAGACCACGGAGCTCTTCGCGCCAATTTTCCGACTTCCACATGCCGCAAATGTAACCCATTCGCGGCGGGAATCGCTCCTGCTTTTTGTATTCAACGGTTCTGGCGTTGTTTCAGGCAGCACCGATCGGGTTTTATGCAGCTTCCGTATCCAGTTGGTGTAAAATCGCTGTCGAACTTATAGGTCAGGCACCCGCACGGAGACAAAAGATGCTGCACGATGGTCAATCAATGCGAGTTGCTGTAATTGGCGGCTCAAGAATTCCATTTTGCCGGTCGCACTCGATTTACCGCGATTGTTCAAATCTGGACCTGATGACGGCAGCTCTTGCTGGCCTGGTAAACAAGTTCGATCTTAAGGGACAAACACTTGGCGACGTCGCGCTCGGTGCCGTCATCAAGCATTCGCGAGACTTCAATCTTGCGCGCGAGTCCGTCATTGAGTGCGGTCTGTCGCCGCGCACGCCTGGCATCGACTTGCAACGCGCTTGCGGCACCAGTCTCGAGGCCTGTTCGCTAATCGGCAACAAGATCGCCCTGGGGCAGATCGAATCGGGCATCGCTGGTGGTACCGATTCGATCAGTGACGCCCCGATCGTGTACCCGGACTCGTATCGCGCGATCATGATGGAATTGTTCCGCGCCCGGTCTTTGCCGGAGCGCATTCTGCCGTGGTTCCGCCTGCGCCCGTTCCATTTCAAACCGGAGCTCCCGGGTGTCAACGAGCCCCGTACCGGCCTTTCAATGGGGCAGAGCACCGAAATCACGGCCAAAAAATGGGACATTCCACGCGAGCACCAGGATCAACTGGCGCTTGCCAGCCACATGAAGGCCGCCGCCGCTTACGACGCCGGCTGGTACGACGACCTTGTCGTCCCGTTTCTCGATTGTGAAGAAGACAACAACATTCGTCGCGACACGACTTTCGAAAAACTGTCTTCCCTAAAGCCCGTTTTTGACAAAAGCGAGGCGGGCACAATGACGGCTGGCAATAGTACGCCCTTGACTGACGGTGCCGCCGCGGTGCTGCTGGCCTCCGAAGATTGGGCGCGACTTAAGAACCTGCCGATTGCTGCCTACCTGACATTCACACAAACATCCGCCATTAACTTTGTTAACGATGAAGGGCTGTTGATGGCTCCGGCGTACGCCGTCTCCGAAATGCTAAAGGCGGCCAAACTGAATCTGCAGGACTTCGACTTCTACGAAATTCACGAGGCATTCGCGGCGCAAACCATCGCGACGCTCAAGGCCTGGCAGTCCGAGAAATTCTGTCGTGAACGCCTCGGTCGCAACATAGCTATGGGTCCTGTCGACCTGGCGAAAGTCAATGTTAAGGGTGGCAGCATCGCGATGGGGCATCCGTTCGCTGCGACCGGTGCGCGTATCGTTGGAACAATGGCGAAGCTGCTTTCTGAAAAAGGATCTGGCCGCGGTTTGATTTCTATCTGTACCGCCGGTGGCATGGGCGTTTCAGCGATAATGGAAGCCGCGTAAACCTGACTACTCCGGTTCCGGGCCGCCTCCCTTCGGACCTCGCTGCATCTTGGCGAGAGCTTTGTCGATGCGTGCTTTCGCCTGGGCCGTGACGCCACCACGCTTGTATTCGTCGACAACAAAAATCTCTACACGCGACACGATTTCGTCGATGTCGCTATTACCGAAGGGCATCGTCTCCACGACCTCCGGTGGCGCATTATCAACGGCCCCAAACAAGTTTATCCAGTGCTCGCTTTGCTTGCCGATACTAACCAGCTTGTAGAATTCGGTACCTGGTTTTCCGTTTTTCGTTTTCGCAATACTGATAATACCGGCCACCAGGGACGCGGGGACCAATACCAGATCGCGAAGGCCATCAATTATCAGTTTGACTTGCAGCACGCCTATATCGCGAATTAGTGTCCACAAAGCGGGCGCTGATTGCTCTTCCTGGGGGCTGAACTTCATTGGCTCATCACATCGCAAACGGGTGTTAGAGCCTTGAATTATAGCGTTAGTCGCTGGCACAGGAACCGCCTTTGGTTTAGTGTTGCGCGGAATCACTTCAGTAACGGAATTTATGCCGATATTCCAACCCTCCGCAAAGCACGAGCACGGGCTGCCAGAATCCCTGGGGGTTCTGCTCGTCAATCTGGGCACACCTGATGAACCGACGCCTGCCGCCGTACGCCGTTATCTGAAGCAATTCCTCTGGGATCCGCGCGTCATAGAGGTACCACGACCGTTGTGGTGGCTTATTCTGCATGGCTACATTTTGCGCTTCAGGCCTGCTCGCTCTGCCGAGGCATATCAAAAGGTCTGGACCGACAAAGGCTCGCCGTTGATGATTCACTCACAGGACATCGCGACATCCGTCGGACAGCATCTTGGAACACGCTACTCAGCTGCAGTCAACGTCGAACTGGGCATGTCCTATGGCAAACCTTCAATTGATGCTGCACTGAGCCGACTTTACGAGAATGGTTCGCGTCGCATCGTCTGTCTGCCCCTCTATCCACAGTATTCCGGCACGACAACGGCCTCTGTATTCGAAGCGGTTACGACCGCCCTGAGTCGGCGCCGCTGGGTACCGGAGTTCCGGTTCATCAACCACTATCATGACGCGCGCGGTTATATCGCCGCACAGGCGCAGAACATTCGTGATTACTGGGAACAAAATGGCCGTGGCGACAAGCTGCTTTTTTCGTTTCATGGTGTACCGAAAGCCACGCTGGAGAGCGGTGACCCGTATCACTGCCAGTGCCAGAAGACAGCTCGCCTGATCGCGGAGTCGTTAGAGCTTGGAGACGACGAGTGGATTATTACGTTTCAATCTCGTGTTGGCCGTGCCGAGTGGTTGCGCCCCTACACCGATGAAAGCGTTATCAAGCTTGCCGAAAGCGGCATCAAGCGGCTGGATGTGGTTTGCCCGGGTTTCGCAGCGGATTGTCTTGAGACGCTGGAAGAAATCGCGATGCAAAATTCCGAGTTCTTCAAGGCAGCAGGCGGCGAATCTCTAAACTACATTCCCGCACTTAACGCGCGCGACGATCATGTCGAGTTTCTTGTGCGCCTTATCGAGAAGCACGTTGGCGGTTGGCCGGAGTCGTCAACAGACTGGAGCGCCAGTGACACAGCGCATGAACGAGAAAAGTCGCGAAGCCGTGCGTTGGCCATGGGCGCATCGCAATGAGCAGTCTTGGGCGGTTTCTCGAATTCAGCGTACAAACGCCCGACATAATTGAATCATTGGGCTTTTATAAAATGCTTGGCTTTGCGGAACTCGAGATTGGTGATGTCTGGCCACACAAGTATGCCGTAGTCGGCGACGGCGTTATCTGTATCGGACTGCACGACAGGGACTTCCACGCACCGGCAGTAACGTTTGTGCAAGCGAACCTCGCAAAGCGCGCGCGTTCAATGGCCGACCACGGCTTCGACTTTAATGTCATGCACCTGGGAGAAGACGAATTCAACCGGCTTGGTTTTGCCGATCGGGATGGTCATCAGCTGACGATGGTCGAAGCAAGGACTTTTTCCCGTGGTGACGAGCTCGATAAGGACTCTGCCTGTGGCAGTTTTTTCGAATTGTCGTTACCAGTCCGTGATGCCGTTCGCACCGCAAGGCTCTGGGCATCGGTCGCACCGTCGGTACTGCGCATGCGCGAGGAACCGACGGTACACATGCGATTTAATGCTGGCAGCATACCGGTCGGCCTTTCCGAGAGCATCGCACTAAGCGGTCCGTCGCTGTGTTTCAAGTGTTCCGACAAGGATGCTCTTGCGCTCCTTATCGAAAGACACGGCTTCGCGCAGGAGACTTTTCCGGGATTCGAGGGGGCGTTTGTCGCGCTAAAGGCTCCTGAAGGCACGACGCTGTACATGTTCGATGAAGATTTTCTCGGCGAAACCTACGAAGTCGATGAGTCCGACGACCTGAGCGAGTTTCCACGCTAACCGGGACGACGCACGGCCTGCTCCCGCGATCCGGCACACTACGCGGCCGGCAGACGGCGCATTTCTCTCGGTCATGGCTCGCGTGCTGCGCACGCTGCGCTTTACTTCCCTCGATAAACGCCCCG
>Ga0316191_10003863_pt1 | contig 11119 bp, 10 predicted proteins | sample Eddworburr2cm_MG_FD_204928 | JGI IMG/M metagenome (GOLD analysis project Ga0316191, IMG submission 204928) | Coastal sediment microbial communities from Maine, United States - Eddy worm burrow 2 cm | ecosystem: Environmental > Aquatic > Marine > Coastal > Sediment | place: USA: Maine... | reverse complement strand
CGGCTATCTCCGAGATGCAAAAGCGGCCTATATTCCCAGCCTCAACGAGTGGGCTTTGAGCCTCGGCATTCTCTCGGCTGCCGGGCTCGTCTTCTTCTACGTCGTCGAGAACTATCCCATCTTCGACGACGACTGGAAACGGCGACGCAAGGCCCGGCAGGAATTCATGCCGACTTTCGACAAGGCTTCCAGGGTCTGGCAAAGGGCGCTCGGTGGCGAGCTAAACCGCGCCGGCCTCGTTGCCGTGTTTGCCCTGCCGGTAGCCTGGGCTCTCCTTTATCCCGCAGCGAGCCCGAGCGATCGGTTGGATCCCTCACCCGCAACACCTCCGATCGCATTGGATGCCGAACGGGCCATACTCCGGATCGACGGCAATCGCGGCGGCATGGCCACCGTCTTTCCCCACCGCGAACATCAAGACAGGCTGGGTCGCAAAGAGTCTTGTGTGCGCTGTCACCACCTCTCGCTACCGGGGGATCACTCGACGCCTTGTTCCCGCTGTCATCAGGACATGGAACGAGTCACCGTCCTCTTCCGTCACGAGGCCCATTTCTCCGCGGTTGCCGCCAGCAAGAACTTGGTAGGATGGATACGGTCCAACCACTCCTGCACCGAGTGCCACGAGCCGACCGAGACCCGCGGTCCCGACGCCGCCAAGCCATGCCTGGACTGCCACCGGAAGGACATGACGCCCGCGCGCGAGATCGTAGACCCACTCGGAATGGCACGAGCCGCCGGTTACCGGGAGGCCATGCACGGCACTTGTCGCGTCTGCCATCAAAAGGAACGGGATCGCGTCGAGCGACCCGAGCTCGCGGAATGTGCCACATGTCACCGTACGCCTCGTTCGCTGACAGCCGAGGCGTCGGAGCTCGGGTTCGTCGGGCCGTGGACCGAATCGTCTCTTGTTGGTACGTTATAGCGTACAACGCAGAAGGAGACGACACGTGCCCTACGATTTCATGACGCTCGACGTGTTCACCGACAGGATGTTCGGCGGCAACCCTCTGGCCGTCCTACCCGATGCCAAGGGACTGACAACCGAGCAGATGCAGGCGATCGCTCGGGAGTTCAACTACTCCGAGACGACCTTCGTGCTGCCGCCCGAGAACGAGAACCATACGAGGAAGGTGCGGATCTTCACCCCGCTGGCCGAGATTCCGTTCGCCGGTCACCCGAACGTCGGGACGGCGGTGGCGCTGGCGCGACTCGGCGAGCTGGGTGAGGTGATCGCCGGTCAGCGAATCCTCTTCGAGGAGGCTGCAGGTACGGTGTCGGTCTTCTTGCGCGGAAACGGGGGAGAGATCGACGCCGCGGAGTTCATCGCTCCGGTGATCAACGGATTCGAAGACGAGGTGCCCGCCGAAGAAGCCGCGAGTGCGTTGGGACTCACTCCCGACAAGGTCATGAGTGAGCATCACGTGCCGCGAGTGATCTCCCTGGGTCTTCGTTTCCTCTACGTCGAGCTGAAAGACCTCGAAGCGCTTGCCGCCTCCGAGGCAGCCCCGGGGCCGGTGACCCGTGTCTCGGCCACGAGGGGTCTCGATGGAGTGTTCGCCTACGCACGGACCGGCGAAGGCGGGAAGAACGGCGTCGACATTCGCGCGAGGGTCTATGCACCCGTGCACGGCGTCATGGAGGACCCGGCGAGCGGCAGCGCCAATGCCGGTTTGGCCAATATTCTCGCGTCGTTGAGCGACGAGCCGGCCGCGACGCTCGAGTGGACCGTGGCCCAGGGGGTCGAGATGGGACGCCCCAGCCGACTGCACGTGACCGCGGAACGGCGCAAGGGCGAGGTCGTCGAGGTCCGTGTCGCGGGAGGCGCCGTGGTGGCCTGTCGCGGACAGATCGAGGTCCCCGCAGGGAGCTAGCGGAGGTCTAATTGCCGGCCTTCTTCTGCTCCTTCCGTACTTGCTTTTCCATCTTCTTGACGGCGTGCGCGCACGCGTTCTGCTCGGCGGTGATCCGGTCCCACATTCCCCTGGCCAGAAGGGCCAGGCCTGCGGTAGCCACCGCCGCCCCCGTGGTGGCGAGGGCGTCGAGGGGCTTCATCTCGATGTTGGGGCTGGCCAGAGTGCCACCGAGCTTGATGTACGGGTTGGTGAACGTGCTGGCGCTGAGGCCGATTCCCTTGCGTGGTTTGGTCACCCAGTCAAGGCTCAGCTTTTCCGACTCGAAGCGGATCCACCCATCGCCGATCATCGTCATCTTGTCGGTTTGCAGCGCCAACGGTTCGAGCCTGGCCACTCCGTCGGTGAACCTGGCCGAGAAGATGCCACACTCGATCCGGGTGTAGGGCTCTTCCTTCCGGAACGGATTGAGAGCCTCCAGCAGCTTGACCAGGATATCGGCCACGATGAGGTCGATCAGCGAGTTGTCCATGCGGCCCGCGCCCACGGTGACGAGCATCTCGCCTGACACGGTCGAGGCGAGCTCGTGTGGCGAGCGGCCCTCTGCGTCCAGCTCCAGCTCGACGTCGAAGGGCGTCCACGAGCTCGGATCCGTGTCATCGCTCGCCAGATTGAACAGGAACCGGTCGACCCTCAGGTTCGTCCCAACGCTGACGCCATCCCCGTTGGGTTCCAGGGCAACGCTCGCGACCAGGTCCCCACCGGAATCAACGCTGGCCGCAATGGGATCGAGATCGACTCGGCCGTCAACGAGATGGATGCCGAGGTCGAAGTCGTGAAGGCGCGATAACGTCAGGACGATCTCGTCGATGGTCCATCGGAGGTCGGCGTTCACTCTCTGAAGCACTTCCAGATCGAACGGTTCATCGGAGATGACTCGGTCACCCGCGCCGGGGATCTCCTTTTGAGTGAGTTTACTCTCCCCGCCGGCTTCTTCTTGTTTGGCCGCCTGTTTTCTGTCCTCTAATCGTTCGCGGAGGTCGAGAAGCCTGGACGTGAACCGACCCTGCAGGTCGGGTTTGCCTCTGAGGTCCACGGTAAAGGAGCCACTCAGGTCGCTGGGACCCAGGCGTGCTTCGAGACGAGGCACCGAGAACTGCGTGGGCGTCCCCTCGAACTTCCCCGAGATGCTGAACGACGCGTCAGGCAGGTCCGGGTAGCCTGCGAGGCTGCCGATGAACTCGAGACTCGGCCCTTTGGCGTGGACGTCCAGATCCGTTCCGACGAACTTCGGAGGTTCGCCGAGCATTCCGTTGGCTCTTGCATCGTACTCACCGTACTGCACGGCGACGTCGTGAAAGCGAAAACCCTGCTCGAGTCTCTCGACGCGGCCGCGGATGTTGAGCGGCGAGGGCGGAACCTCGAAATCGGTGGCCATGTCGACCAACAACCCGTCGGGGCCCTGGGCGTTGACGGTCAGGTCGGTTCCGACGAATCCGGGCGGCCGACCGATGAGGCCGTCAAGTTGCGCCACGCCCTCTCGGATCCCGACCTCGACACCATGCAAGCGATAGCCTTCCTCGTGGACGCTCACCCGTCCGGAGAAGCTCGCGGTTTGCGCGGGCAACCCGCGAGGCTCGGCATGATCGGCCTCCGCGACGAAACGGTCGATCTCCGAGAGGTCGGGGACCGCGACATCGAGCACGAGGTCGGTCCCGATCAAGCCCTCGGTTGCAACCAGGGTTCCTTCCGCGCCGAGACGGTGTGCCCCGAGCTCGATGACGAGGTCGCGGAGGAGGTAAGAGTCACCCTCGACAGTCACGGAGCCCAGCACCGCAGCAGGTTCCTCAGGCAGGGTACGGTCCACGTAGCGTCCAAGAGCGGAAAGATCCGGAAGATGTGCCTCGGCGCGAAGCGACGTGCCGTCGAGTTCTGGAAGCGGTCCCAGATGTCCCTCGGTCTTCACCGCGAGGTCCCCGACGTGCGCGTCGATCGCTCGAAGCTCGTAACCCGATTCGAGCACGGCCACACCGCCTTCGACGCGGAACGGCTCGACCGGAAGATCCGTCCGGCCGACAAGGGTGCCGACGTACGACAGGTCCGGACCCTCCGTGACAAAGTCGAGGTCGGTCCCGACGGTCTCCGGCAAGGGCCCGACCTTGCCGTGCGCGTTCATGGTGACATCGCCGACTCGAGCCTCGGCCCTACGCAACGCATAGCCGCTCGCGAGCACACCGAAGTCGCCCTCGACCCGGAAGGGCTCCGACGGCACTTCGGGGATCCCCACCATGATCGCGACGGCCGCTAGATCCGGACCGTTCGCACTTACGCGTAGATCCGTTCCGACGAGCCCCGGCGCGAGATCGAGCGTGCCGTCGACGCTCACCCGGGTATTCCCGAGCCGAGCCCGGACCGATTCCAGAGAGATCGCGGGGCCCTTGTCTCCGAGTCGGCCTTCGACCTCGAACGATTCCCGCGGTAGATCGATCCCCACGAGATCTCGAAAGACGGAGAGGTCGGGCCCTTCCGCCCGGAGCTGCAGGTCGGTGTCGACGTATTCGGGAGGGTCGCCCACGATGCCATCGATTCGTAGTTGCGTCTCGCCGATTTTCGCGTCGACGTTCTCGACGGCGATTCCTCTCTCGAGCCGGACGACCCGCCCTGTGGCGCGGAAGCTCTCGGGGGGCACAGTCACCCCGGCAAGCACCCCGAGGGACGAGAGATCGGGGCCCTTTGCGGCGAACGTGAAATCCGTGTCGAGCAGATCCGGGGCCTTGCCCAGGACTCCCTCGAGCGAGACCGTGTTGTCTCCGACGCGGATCTCGACGTTCTCGAACGTGCACGGGAAGCCCGACCACAGCATGCGCCCCGAGATGTCGAAGGGATCCTCGGGGAGGTCACCGAGGTTGATCAGCGACCCGGTGGCCGCCAGATTGGGTCCCGAGGCGGTAACCGACAGGTCGACGTTGCCGAGCTTCGCCAGTCGCTCGACCCTGCCCCGCGTCACGATCTCGACATCGCCGATCGAGCCGGTGAGGTCGTGTTCCACATCGGCGCCCGCGATCAGCTCGTTGAAGGGGCCAAGCTCGCCCGTGATTCGAAGCGGCGCGTCATCGAACCGCCCCAGAAAGTCCACACCCATCATGCCGGCGGCATCGGAGCGGATCTCGGCCCGCGAGAGGGCGACGTCGATGGAGTTGTCCCAATCGTGATGGTGGTACCGGAACTCGAAGTCGTCGATCGTGGCGCGTTCAATCGCGAGCCGCAGCCGCTTGCGCTTGCCGGAGCCGGGCTTGGCGGGACCGGGCTTGCGAAACTGCCAGCTCGCGCGGCCCTCTCCATCGACCTCCAGCACGACCCGGGCGCCGGTGGCCTCGACGACGTCGATGTGGATCTCGTCGGAGAAGAGCGAGAGAAGATCGAATGTCACCGCGAGGTGGTCGGCGTGGACCATCGCTGGCTCGACGCTCCACTCGGGGTTCGCCAGCGAAATGTCCTCCGCAACGAGGGTGGTCGTGAGGCCGATCGAGGGTTCGAACCTGCCACCGATCCTGATTTCTCGCCCGAGGGCGTCACTGATGAGCCGCGTGACCGTCGCGCTGTGGCGATTGAGGTCGCCGAACTCGATGTAAAGCAGCAGGCCGATCAGCGTCACGAGCAGGACGCCGACGATGACACCCGCCGCGATCAGGAACTTCCGCCGCACCGCCCGGCTCCCGTGTGATGCGAGACCTTTCCGTGAACGACGAGGAGATTGTACACAGTTTCACCCTACAAGAAGACCAGGCGGCGGGTGCCGGCCTTACCCGGAAGTCGTGGCGATGATTCTCATCCTATGCGATCCTGCTGCCGCCAGTCTTGGGCGAGGAAAGAAAGAAGAAGCCGTCCCAGGGTTGCGCCACGAAGAGGAGGAGTTGAAATGTCGAAGAAACTGTGTGGGGTCTGGATCGTGGCCGTCGTGCTCGCAGTGGGAGCAGCCTCTGCCGCCGACGTCGGCCTGACTTCCGTCCTGTATCCGGAAGGCAAGGGCGTGGATGTTCCGATGGCGGGAACGCAGCGGGCGCCCGCCGCGACGCTGTCGGCCAAGGTGAAGCACCAATCCGGTCAGTCCGCGATCGAAATGCAGTACAAAGACCTGCCGCCCGCCGTTCTGTTCGGTGGCGATGTCGTGTCCTACGTCGTGTGGGCGGTCGGTCCCGACGGGACCTTCGAGAACGTCGGCGGGATCGCAAACGATGATGCCGCAAAGGGGACGGCCTCGTTCTCGACGGCCAAACGGGACTTCGCCATGATGATCACGGCCGAGCCGATCGTTACGGTCGGCACGCCCGGTGAGCTGGTCGTGTTCTTCTCGGGAACCCCCGGGCAGAAGAACGTGCAGCCGACCGGCTTTACCTTCGGAGGGCTCTCGGACCGCGGTGGGAAGATCACCAGCGAAAAAGACTCGATCGCGGGGATGTCGTACAAGGCGGACAAGAAGAACCCGCTCGCCCTGATTCAGGCCGAGAAGGCCGTCGAGCTGCTGGACCGCTTCGACGCCAAGAAGTACGACGCGAAAATGACTGGCGATGCGGAGGCCGCCCTTGCCGAGGCGCGTGACCTCAAGGGCCAGAAACAGCTCGACGCATCCAAGCGCACGATCACGTTCGCCGGACAGGCACTGAGCAAGACCGTCCAGATGGTCGAAGCGGCCAAGGCGGCAGAGGCCCAGGCGGCCAAGAAGGCGCTCACCGGTCAGGCGTCCGACCTGGAAGGAGAGCTGGCGGCCACGGCGGCGGCATTGGCGGCAACCAAGACGAAGCTCTCCAGCACTGAGTCCGAGCTGGCGAAGTCCCAGGCCACCAACGCGAATCTCACGAAACAGGACGAAGCCATCACCGAGCGGTTGACTCAAGCCCTCGGTCAGATGGCCTCGGGAGCGAAGACCGACCGAGGGTATGTCGTGTCTCTGTCCGGCGTGGCCTTTCCGACCGGGGAGTCGGCGCTGAAGACGGAAGGGAAGTACGTCCTGGCCAAGCTTTCCGGCGTGATGCTGGCCTTCGACGACGTCAAGCTCTCAATCGAGGGCCACACCGATTCCACCGGCAGCGAAGAGACCAACCGCAAGCTGTCGCTTGCCCGAGCCGACTCGGTCAAGGCTTTCCTGACGGAGATGGGAGTCTCGGGATCCATCATGAAGGCCCAGGGTTTCGGGCCGGACAAACCGCTGATGCCCAACGATACCCCCGAGGGACGTGCCAAGAACCGCCGAGTCGAGATTGTCATGGTTGACCCTCGCTGACGCAGGCACTGCTATTCGCCGCCGGCATCGATGTGCCGGCGGCGCTACACATTCACGCGGATGCAGGGCGAGCATCGCATCTGCCCGTCCGGGGCTCACCCTCCGATCTTCACCACATAGCCCGACCCGGTGATCGAGCTGTCCACGATCGGGTCGCCAAAATAGAACACGTTGCCGCTACCGTGGATCGTCGCCCGTAGGTGGTCCCGAACGCGCACCGTCGCAATCGCCAGTGCCTGCCGCTCCGACTCGAAACGGGACAGGACCTCTTCGGTATCCATGCCGCCCTCGCCGAGCTTGCGCAGCACACGGTATTCGCCGATGCGCTCGGGGAGGGCGTCCGTGCGATCGAGCGGCAGCTCGATGGCCGCTTTCCGAGCGGGAGCTACCTCGGTCTCGCCGTGACAGCTCAGCAGCGACTCGACCTCGTGACGCAGTTCGCGGTCGTCGCCACAGGCTCGATCGAGAGCAGCGGGGCGGTCGTTCTCGGGCAGGTCGCAGATCCGGAGAAACAGCTCCTTGACCAGCGCGTGCCGATCAGCCGTCATGGGTTACCTCGGCAGTCCGGACGACTTGCAAAGATACCGACACGCACTGGGCGAATCGGGAGCGTGGCCTTCCGATATCCGTGGGGGGTGACCCCTTCGCTCAACGACGCGCAATCGGACGGCGGACCCTACAGAGGCTTGGCGACACGACATTAATTATGTATATAATAGACAATATGAAAGCTATACAGGTCACCTTCGACGAGGCGCTGCTGAAGGAGCTCGACGCCACCGAAGAAGCCCTGAAAGACGGCCGTTCCGCGGTCCTGCGACGCGCGGTTCGCGCGTACCTCCGACAGAAGCGCCGGCACACCATCGCCGAGCGGTATAGCAGGGCCTACGGATCGGATCCGGGCCTCGGCGACGAGCTTGCCGGTTGGGAGGACGAGGGACAATGGCCGGACGACTGAACCGCGGTGAGATCTGGCTCTACACGTTCAAGCGTCCGGACAAACGCCGGCCCGTCCTGGTGCTGACCCGACAGGAGGTCATCCGACTGCTTCACATTGTGATGGTGGCCCCGATCACCTCGACGGTCCGGGGGGCGCCGAGCGAAGTTCCGGTCGGGATCGACGAGGGCCTGAAACGAGACTCCGCGGTCAACCTCGATCACGTCCAAACCGTCGAGCAGACGCGGCTCCGAACGTTCGTGGGAACGCTGAGTCACGAGAAGATGACCGCCGTCTGCAGGGCCCTCGCGATCGCCACGGGTTGCTCCGGTGGGTGATCAGCCCGCTCTCCGCGATGCCGTTTTCTTCTGGCGAAGGAACGTAAGATTCCTCGAGCCGATCATGACGCGGTGCTGGCGACGCGGCACCGCAACCCGAACCAGATCATCGCCGAGATGGCCAGGATGATCAGGCCGAAGACCGTGGTGATCAACGACACGGCGATCCCCTCGGCGACGAGCCGTGGATTGATGATCTCCGCATTCCTGATGACCATCAACGACTTGTAGTGGCCCGAAAACTGACCCATGAAGCCCAGCACCGCGCTGATGCAACCCCAGAACAGGATGGCGTCGACGCCGCGCATCCGACGTGTCCGCTCGAGTCCCGCTCGACCGAACAGGTCGAACGCTTTCTTCACCGCCAGCACGGCCACGATGACGGCCAACAGGACCAGCACGTACATGTAGGGTCCGCCCAGGACAAAGAGCCGGATCATGGCGTGTCCTCCAGGAGCATGGCCGCCTTGGCCAGCTCGATGCGCTTGACCTTGTTCATCAAGACGAACCAGAACAACGCCGCGAAGATCGCGACCAGCATGCTGAGGATCATGGTTGCGGAGCTACCCAGCAGCCAGCTCATGAAGTGGATCCCGGCTCTCTGCTGATCCACGGCCATGAGGTGCATCGACAGCAGCATTCCGAGGAAGAACCCGAAGACGCCGTTGAAGATTGCGGCGCAAGCCAGAAGCAACAGTGAGGGAGGCCCGCGTCTCAGACGGCGGAGGCCATGGTCTTTCTTGATGAAGAGCTGATGCGTTTTCGCCAGGAAGATCCCTAACGCGACGAGGCCGACAATCGCCCCGGGCCAAACGAAGGCGCTCGCGCTCGAAAAGAACGTGGGGGAGGCCAGCAGACCCCCTACCGACGCGAGCACGAAGAGGAGGATCAATACCAGAACGACTTTCTCCCAGACTGTCTGGACCTGCTCGGAGAAGCGGTCCATCCCGCGACGCAGCGCCGAGCGGTGAAGGCGGGTCAATTCGGTCAGAGCGTCGTCGGAGGCGTCGAACTTCTCCTCGACCCTTCGGGCGGCTTCTTCTTCGTCGAGGCCGCGCTCCTGGTAAGCCGCGAACATGTCCTCCAGGTCCGCGGCCATCTCCAGCAAGACGTGCGACTTGACCGGCTGGGGAAGGTCGAGTCTCGCCGCCGTTCGTTTGAGCAACCCCGTGAACCGACTCATGGCTTCACCTCTTTGACGATCTCCACGAAGCGCTCGAAGAAAGTTCCCCACGCCGCGACCTGATCGGCGTGACGCCGCCGGCCCTTGGCGGTCAGCGAGTAGCTCTTGCGTTTCCTGCGCTGCCCCTCGTCGCTCCAGACGCCGCGGATCATGCCGTCCTTCTCGAGCTTGTGGAGGATCGGGTACAGGGTCCCGTGATTGAAGCGGAAGAAGCCCCGGCTCCGCTCCTCGATCTCGAGGGCGAGCTGGTAGCCGTGCTTCGCCCCGTCGGCCAGAGCGGCCAGGATCAGGGTTTCGTTGCAGCTCTTGGTCAGGTTGTGGACTTCGACGCGCTCTCTCGACATCTTGCCGCCCACCTCACCCGGGACGTTCCGACGATCAAGCTATAGATTGTCTATATATCGATGATCTATATAATAAGCTGAATCGAGATCCTGTCAAGAGGAACCGAATCGAGGGGTCTCGGGTGATCGCGGGACTACGGGCGGCTACTGCTCGACGATGTCCACACGCACGCGGCCTCGGCCGTTCCAGAGGATGTCCAGCTTCTCGGCGGCCGCGCGGGACAGGTTGATTCGCTTCCTGGAAGCGTGGGGTACGCGGTCGTTGATTCTCAGCTCGACCTCGAGGCCGTTGTCGAGGTTGGTGACCATGACGACGGTACCGAAGGGAAGCGTGGAGTGAGCCGCCGTCAAGGCGTTCATGTCGAACGTCTCGCCGCTCGCGGTCGGCGTGCCGTGGTAGGGCTTGCCGTACCACGTCGCCAGGGCGTTCATCTCGATCGGTGGGGCTTCTTGCGGGGGCGGCTCGACCGCGACGACGGGCGGGGGCGATTCCGTCTCCACGACGATTTCCTCGCCCGCGTCTGTTGCCTCGACGACCTCCTCGTCGGGGAAGAGGTTTGCGGCGAGCGCCACTTCCTCGATCTCCGGCGCGTGGACTTCACGCACGAGCTTCGCCGGGATCGTCAAGATTCCCCTGGGCCCTTGATTCAGGAAGTAGAGACCGTTCTCGTGGAGGATCTTCTCGCCCGTGAAGATCTGTCCGTCCTCGAGGAGGACTTCCACGCTCGCTCCGGCGCCGCCACCACCGAGCGCCAGGAGTAGAAACCCAAGAAGAAGGAACCGTTCCATTCCTTCACCCCCCGCGCGAGCGTACTACAGCTGCCGCTGCCGACAAAGCGTTGTTTCGCAGAGTGGCCCGGATCGGCTGGCGGCATACATTGGTCTTCATGGAAGCAAGGCCGAGACCGGGAGACGGAGTCGCCTGGCCGAGGGCGATCCTGCTGCTGCCGCTGGCCTGGTGGACCCTGAGTCTCGGAAGCGGCGGGTCGACGTGGTGCTTCCTCGACTACGTCAATCTCGCGTTCCACGAGGCGGGCCACCTGTTCCTGGGCTTCGGCCGATCAACGCTGCGCTACCTCGGCGGGACTCTCGGGCAGCTTCTGGTGCCGGCGGGTCTGGTCGCGTGGTTCCTGATCCGCGAGGAGAAACCTCTCGCTGCCGCGGTTTGTCTGTGGTGGTGCGGCCA
>Ga0316191_10003862_pt1 | contig 11120 bp, 9 predicted proteins | sample Eddworburr2cm_MG_FD_204928 | JGI IMG/M metagenome (GOLD analysis project Ga0316191, IMG submission 204928) | Coastal sediment microbial communities from Maine, United States - Eddy worm burrow 2 cm | ecosystem: Environmental > Aquatic > Marine > Coastal > Sediment | place: USA: Maine | collected... | reverse complement strand
GACCGACCCCGATGCGGAGGCGTTCATCCTGGTCGCCGGGGACCAGCCGACGACCCGGACCGATGTGATCGACGCGATGGTCGAACTGTGGAACGAGGATCGCCCTTGGGCGGTGGTGGCCAACTACGACGATCGCATCGCGAACCCGTTCCTGATCTCACGGCCGGCTCTCGAAGACGCCGCGGAGATGACGGGGGAGAGGGTGCTGGGGCGTCTCTTGGTCGAGAGCGGAGACGACCGAGTCGCACGGCTGCGGATCGCCGGCCCCGCGCCGCGGGACGTCAACACACCAGAGGAGTACGCGGCACTGCTCTCGGACGAGGGACTGGAAGCGCGGGGTGAGGGGTGATTCAGCGGTGATGACGGCGACGACTCGTACGGGCGGGTTGACGCCGCAAGTAGGATGCGGCGCGTCGTCGTGGACACCATGAGCGACCGGGCAGTGCCGCCAACGGACGAGTGAGATGAGGAGTTGAGGCGATCATGAGTCGAGCGTTCGGACCGCGAAGGGCAACGTGGGTAGAGGTTTCGGAACCGGTGGGAGTAGCTCCGGCTGATTTGGCGGCTTTGAAGCGATTCGACGAGTTCTATCGGGCACTGTGCTCCGTCCTGTTCAACTTCGCGCAGTCGGGGCATCCGGGTGGTTCAATCTCATCCGGTCACATCGTGGCCGGCCTGCTGTTCGACGGCATGGACTACGACATCGGCGAACCGAATCGCAGGGACCAGGATCTGATCTCGTACTCCGCCGGTCACAAGGCGATGGGTTTGTACGCGATGTGGGCGTTGCGGGATGAGATCGCGCGGATCGCCCGACCCGATCTGCTCCCCGATGAGCAGAATCTGCGACTGCGCTTCGAGGATCTTCTCGGCTTTCGGCGCAACCTGACCCAGCCGACTCCGCTGTTCCGGGAGTTTCATTCGAAGGCGCTCGACGGGCATCCGACACCAGCCACTCCATTCGTGAAACTGTCCACCGGCGCGTCCGGCATCGGAGTTGGGTCGTCCCTTGGATTGGCCGTGGCAGCTGCCGACGCCTACGGGGGCGACGCACCGCGGGTGCATCTGATCGAGGGTGAGGGAGGCATCACACCGGGAAGAGCAGCCGAGGCCGTAGCATTTGCCGGCACGTCGGGTCTCTCGAACGCGGTGATGCACCTGGATTGGAACCAGGCAGCGATCGATTCGGACGCTGTGACCCGTGAAGGAGACCAGCCCGGCGACTATGTGCAGTGGGATCCGTGCGAGTACTTCTACTTCCAGGACTGGAACGTGATCCACGTAGCGGATGGTTTCGACTTCGGACTCGTGTTGACCGCGCAGCGGATGGCAGCCGACCTCGACAACGGACAGCCGACCGCGATCGTGTATCGGACGACGAAGGGGTGGCAATACGGCGTCGAAGGGAAGAAGTCGCACGGCGGTGGTCACAAGATGTGCAGCGACGAGTACCTGGCCACCCAGCGGCCTCTGTTCGGTGACGATACGGACGCTCTGCCGAGCGTTGATGGATCGGATGCCGTGGCGGTCGAGGCTGCCGAGTGGGCAACGCTCGAGCGGTATCGGGCATTGCTCGAAGCGGACGAGATGACAGCAGCGCTTGCCGGTCGCCTCAGCGGTGCGAAGGATCGCTTGAACGCACGCGGGCGGAGGCAGCGTGAAGGGGCTCCGGACGTGGAGCAGATCTACGCGGCCGCTGATCCGTTCGTAGTCCCAGAGGAACTGGTCCTGGAGCCGGGCGACAAGCTGGCGCTCCGACAAGCGCTCGGCCGAAGCCTGGGGTACTTGAACACAGTATCTGGCGGGGCGATCCTGATCGGGGCGGCCGACCTGTTGGGTTCGACGGCGATTTCGGACGTGGCGACGGGATTCCCTGGAGGCTTCTACCACCGGACCGCCAATCCCGACGCCCGGTCGCTCTCGGTTGGAGGAATCTGTGAGGACGGGCTGTCGTGCGTGCTCAGCGGCGTGTCGGCATTCGGAGACCACGTGGGAGCGGTGGCGTCGTACGGAGCATTCCTCGCTCCGCTCGGACACATCGCATCCCGGCTCCACGCGATCGGAAATCAGATGCGTCAGGAGACCGAACCTGGTCCGTACCGGCCGTTCGTGCTCGTCTGTGCCCACGCCGGCATGAAGACCGGCGAGGATGGTCCGACCCACGCCGATCCCCAAGCTCTGCAACTGCTGCAGGAGAACTTCGTCCCAGGCACAGCAATCACCCTGACGCCGTGGGAGCCGGCCGAGATGTGGCCGATGGTTGCCGCAGCATTCCGGGAGCGTCCGGCGATCATCGCTCCCTTCGTCACCCGCCCCGGCGAGGTCGTTCCCGACCGTGAAGCACTCGGTCTGGCACCTGCGGAGATGGCGGCGCAAGGGTTCTACAAGCTACGCAGCGCCTCCGGAACCCCCGATGGCGCCGTCGTGCTGCAAGGCTCTGCGGTGACGTACGCGTTTGTAGACGGGACCCTGCCACTGTTGGAGGACGCGGGCATCGACCTCGATGTGTACCTGGTGACTTCGGCTGAGCTGTTCGACCGATTCTCAGATGCGGAACAGCAGGCGGTCTTCCCGGATGCGGTGGCGCAGAAGGCCATGGGAATCACCGACTTCACGTTGCCGACCATCTATCGGTGGATTCGGAGCGAACTCGGCCGGGCCAACACGATGTATCCCTTCCAGAACGGCCGCTATCTCAGTTCCGGCGTGGGTGACATGGTCGTCCACGAAGCCGGACTCGACGGCGAAGGTCAGATCAAGCGGATCAAGGGCTACCTGGATGCGTTGACCAAGGTGCGCTGAGATCGGATCGGAACTACCGAACCGAGCGGTCGAAGACCCAGAGCGTGGCAAGGGCCGGGACAACTGTCCCGGCCCTCGGCTACTCAGCTACTGATTACGCCTCGGCCCAGTCTTTGAAGAGGGCGAGGGATTCCTCGATATCGGGAACGGAGATGCCGGAGTAGGCGAAGCGGATGTACCGGTTCGGCTCACCCGAGATTTCACGGCCGAAGTGGAGACGGGTGGTGAACGAGACACCTGTGTTGTGGAGGGCCGCGCGGCGGAATTCCTCGTAGTCGGTCAAACCCTTGCGCTCCATGACCTCGGTCACGTTCGGGAACAGGTAGAACGTCGCGTTCGGCGTGAAGCTGTGCACTCCGTCGATGGCGTTGAGGCCTGCCACCGTTGCATCCCGCCGGGCGTGGAGCTCATCGAGAATCGCTTGCACCTCGGTCTGGTCACCGGTCAGGCCGGCGAGCGCGCCGTACTGGATGAAGTGGTTCGAGCAGGACTCGTCGTTGACGTTGATCTTCGCGATCACATCGACGATCTCTTTCGGACCAACGCTGGCGCCGAGACGCCAGCCCGTCATCGCGAACTTCTTCGAGAACGTGTAGAGCACGACCGTGCGCTCCGCCATGCCCGGCTGTTCGACGAACGATTTGCTCTTGCCCGCGTAGCGCATATCGAAGTAGGCCTCATCGGCGAGCACGTAGAGGTCGTGCTTGCGAACGAGATCGGCGAGCCGTTGGAGCTCCTCGAGCGAACACTCGGCGCCCATCGGGTTCTGGAGATCGTTGAGGATCAGCAGACGGGTCTTGTCGGTGATCCCACGCTCGATCGAATCGAAGTCGAGCGCGAAGTTCTCGGCGCCTTCCGTGTAGCCATACGGGACTGCGACGCCGCCGTGGAATTCGATCTGCGACTCGTAGATCGGGTAGCCGGGGTTCGGGTAGAGCACCTCGTCGCCCGGGTTCATCATGGTGAGGATGAACTTGCCGATCGTCGGCTTGCCTCCGGGCTGCATCACAACGTTCTCCGCCGTGTACGGCGTGTTGTGTGAGGCGGCCACGTCGGCGGCGAGAGCTTCGCGAAGCTGCGGGATGCCCGCGTTGGGACAGTAGCCCGTCTTGCCGTCGGCGATGGCCTTGAATGCCCCGTCGACGACCGTGGAGGGCGTCGGGAGGTTGATGTCACCGAGGTGGAAGGGGTAGACCCGGTTCCCCTTGGCGGCGAATTCGGCGGCCTCGCCCGAGACCGCGAATGCGGTCTCGGTCCCGAGGTCGGAGATACGGTTGGCTATGCGCATGTTGATGGACTCCTTGCTAGTTGAGGTCTTCTGTGTTGACGATGCTCGGCGCGGCCTTCGGAACATCGCCGGAGAGGAACGGCAGGATGTCGTCGTTCTCCCATGCCGGGTATCCCTGAAGGATCGCCGCCACATTGGCGGCGGCCAGGGTGGCCATGCCCTCGCGCGTCCACCGTGTCGCTGAAGCGATGTGGGGGACGATGACGGCATTCTCGAGTTCTGCCAGCCCTGGCTTCATCGCCGGCTCAACCTCGAACACGTCGAGCGCAACCCTGAAATCGGGATTGGCCCAACAGTGAGCAACAAGGGCGACCTCGTCGATGATCGGGCCTCGGCTCGTATTCACGAGGATCGCATCGGGCTTCATCAGGGCGAGGCGTTCGGCGTTGATGAGATGGGTCGTCGAATCGTCGAGCACGGTGTGGAGACTCACCACGTCGGTCGTGGCGAGGAGTTCCTCGATCGTGCCGACCCTGCGGCACGAAACCGGGGCCTCCCCGTTCGCGACGAGGAACGCCGAATAGTCGGTGATGTACTGCTCAAGCGCCTTGTTTGGAGAGAGATCGAAGTAGACGAGGTTCATCTTGTGACCCTCGACCATCATCCGACCATACGCAGCTCCGATTCGGCCTGCTCCGATGATTCCCACGGTGCGGCCGTGGAACCGCTTCCCCATGAACAGGGCGGGAAGCCACCCTTCGTAGTGCCCGCCGCGCATGAAGCGGTCTCCCGCAACGACACGGCGGCCGACCGCGAAGGTCAAGGCGACCGCCATCTCCGCCGTTGTTTCGGTCAACACTCCCGGCGTGTTGCCGACCGGGATACCGACGGCCGTCGCACCCGCGACGTCCACGTTGTTGTAGCCGACGGCGTAGTTCGAATACGCCGTTCCTCCGGCTGCCGCGAGCTTCACGAACAGGCCCGCGTTCCAATCCTCGGTGAGTTGGCCGATCGCCCCGTCACACGAGTCGCCGATGCGTTCGGCGATCTCATCGGGCGTGAGCACGTCGGACGATTGACACACCTCAACGGAGCAGTCGGCTGCAGTGAGCACGTCCAGCCAGCGCGCGCCCGGGAGGTCCTTCGTGACGATCACCCGGCGGCTGCCACGTGGATTGAGCACGGTCCATTCCTTGGGAGCCAACGGCATCCCCTTTCTTCTTCGTCCTTGCAGCTTTGGGGCGCCTTCAGATCCGCTCGAGGATCGCGCACGCCTTCTCGAAGATCTCACCGGGGTCGACGAACTCGACGACGTCGGGGATCTCGTTGAACAGGTCGCGTGCAGCAGCCTGCCGGTCCGAACCAACCTCGAGCAGCAGCGGGATGTCGAAGGTACGGCACACGTGGAAGATGTCCTCATAGGTGACGCCCCCGGCCTGCACCGAGTCCTCGGGAGCGAAGATCTTGTGGACGTACCCGATGAGCAGGTCGATCTTGTTCTCGTTGTTGATGATCCGCACGTGCATGCCGTGGTTGTCGAAGCCGTTCGAGATCGGCACCGTGTCGTGCCCATCGCAAACGAGGCCGGTCAGCAATGTCGAGTCGGTACCTTCGAAGTAGCCAACGATCTTTCTCATGGTGGGGCCTCCTTAGACGACGCCTTGGTCCATCATCGCATCGGCCACCTTGCGGAACCCTGCGATGTTGGCGCCGACCACGTAGTCGTTCGGCACTCCGAACTCCTCGGCCGTCGTCCTGGCGTTGTTGTGAATGTCGGTCATGATGCCGAGAAGCCTCGCGTCAACATCTTCGCGTGTCCATTGCGTGAACTCGGCGTTCTGTGCCATCTCGAGGCCGCTGGTCGCGACACCGCCGGCGTTCGCTGCCTTGCCCGGTCCGAACAGCACGTTGTTCCCCATGAGGAAATGAACGGCATCGGGTTCCGTCGGCATGTTCGCACCCTCGGCGACGACGCGAACGCCGTTGTTGACGAGGTGCCGGGCGTCTTCAAGGCTCACCTCGTTCTGCGTCGCGCAGGGGAGCGCGATCTCGGCGCCTTCGACAGCCCAGGGACGCATCCCGGGGTAGTAGTCGACACCGAAGTGTTCGGCGTACTCGCTGATCCGGCCGCGGCGCACGTTCTTCAGATCCATTACCCAGGCGAGCTTCTCCGCGTCGATCCCATCGGGGTCGTAGATGAAGCCGCCCGAATCCGACAGGGTCACGGCGGTGGCGCCGAGACGGTTCAGGTTCTCGACTGCATACTGGGCAACGTTGCCCGATCCGGAGACGAGGACGTTCTTCCCGGAAATGGTGTCGTCCTGGGCGCGCAACATCTCTTCGGTGAAGTACACCGTGCCGTAGCCGGTGGATTCGGGCCGAATGCGGCTGCCGCCCCACTCGAGGCCCTTGCCGGTGAGGATCCCTGCAAACTCGTTTGCCAGCTTCTTGTACTGGCCAAAGAGGAATCCGATCTCACGGCCACCAACACCGATGTCCCCGGCTGGGACATCGGTGCGGGGACCAATGTGTCGGTATAGCTCACTCATGAAGGATTGGCAGAAGCGCATGACCTCGCAGTCGCTCTTCCCCTTCGGGTCGAAATCCGAGCCGCCCTTGCCGCCTCCCAGGGGGAGGGTCGTCAGGGCGTTCTTGAAGACCTGCTCGAACGCGAGGAACTTCAGGACGCCAAGATTCACCGTGGGGTGAAAGCGCAGGCCGCCCTTGTATGGGCCGATCGCGCTGTTCATCTCGACGCGGTAGCCACGGTTCACCTGAACCGTCCCCACATCGTCGACCCAGGGGACCCGGAAGATGATGATCCTCTCGGCCTCCACCATGCGGTGGGGGATCTTCTCCTCCAGATACTCCGGCTGACTCTCCAAGAGCGGCCAGACCGACTCGATGACCTCGCGAGTTGCCTGATGGAACTCGAACTGGGCTGGGGTCCTCTCGATCAGATGATCCATGAAACCGGCGACGGACTGCTGCTGCACCTCACTCGTCCTTTCGTGGGTGATTCAACGAACCAACGATAACGCCTACATCGTGAGCGCCATCACGGCCTTCTGTGCGTGGAGGCGATTCTCCGCCTGGTCATAGACACGACTCCAGCGGCCGTCGATGACGGCGTCGGCAACCTCGACATTGCGGTCAGCAGGGAGCGGATGCATGTAGATGGCGTCCTCGTCTGCCATCCCCATACGCCGCGGGTCGACGATCCAGTCCTGGTACTTCGCCGAGATGGCTGCGGACTCCTCGTGGTCGGAGGTGGTGAGCATGGAGCCCCACGCCTTCGCGTACACGACGTCGGCACCGGCCATACCATCGTCGAAGTCCTCGACGATCTCGAACGATCCGTGCGAGTTCTTGGCGTTCTCCTCGGCCTGAGCGATGACCTCGGGCATGAGCTTGAACTCCGGCGGACGGGTCAGGCGGACGTTGGCGCCGTAGCGGGTCATCAAGAGGATGACGCTCTGCGGAACGCTGATCGGCTTCTGATAGCTGGCCGCGTATGCGTAGCTCATGTTGAACGTCAGCTTCCGGGGATCACCCTTCTGCTCGATGACGGTGAGCAGGTCGGCGAGTGCCTGGAAGGGGTGGTAGAGATCGCACTGCATGTTGAGGACGGGCGTCCGGCTGGCCTCTGCAACCGCTCGGATGTACTGGTTGCCGATGCCCCAGTCAACATTGCGGATCGCGATGCCGTCGTCGTAGCGGCCGAGGATCTCTCCGATCTCTTTCCACGTGTCACCGTGGCCGATCTGCGTGCTGGTGGAGTCGAGGAACATCGCATGGCCGCCGAGTTGGGCCATGCCGGCCTCGAAGCTTGCGCGGGTCCTCGTGCTTGAGAAGAAGAACAGCATCGCGAGGACTTTGTCCCGCAGGAGCGCGTGCGGCTCGTTGAGTGCGCGCTTGCGCTTGAGGTCGAGGGCGACATCGATGATGGTGTCGAGTTCGTCCTTGGTCCATTCCTGGGTCGTGATCATGTCGCGACCGTGCAGATAGGTCTGCATCAACTGCTCCTTTGCAGCCCGAAGGCTTGTTCGGTGAGGCCTACGCCCCGCTTCTCCTACGTATGAGCCGGAATCGGAGGAGGTCGTCGCGGAAATACGACGTCGCCCTCACGATGGGCTCGTTGTTCTGGTCGAAGCCGATCTCGTCGAACGAGATCGCCAACGTACCGGACTCAACCCCGAGCTTCTTCGCTGTTTCGGCGTCGAGGGCTACGGGAATGATCTCTGAGAGGTAATAACCGAGGGTGCGGTCACAGTGGTCCTCGAGGAACTCGTAGACCGGCATCGCCTCGTCATTCTTGTATTCGGCGTCGCTGACGATCCGGGTGGGGATGCGATTGATGGTCAGCATGACGGGAGCCTCGTCTTCGCGGAAGACCTTCTCGATGACGAGAACACGCTCGTCCTCTTCGAGGCCGAGCGCCTCGCGGGTGGGGGAGTCGGCGGCGGCTTCGCCGGAGGAGAGCACCAGGATCGACGGCACGTAGCCGTGATCCTCAAGGACCTGCTCGTAGGACCAGATGTCCTCGAGGCGGGATCGGATCTGTAGGCCCGGCTCGTTGACGAACGTCCCCGCTCCTTGTCTGCGGTAGATCGTTCCCTCGTGCTCCAGTCGGCTGAGGGCATCGCGGATGGTGGTGCGGCTCACGCCGAGATCGGTCGCCAGTTCGGTCTCGGGTGGGATGCGCCCTTCTTCGAAGCCGTCGTTGACGATCCGCTGCTTGATGTGCGCCTTCACCTGGTCGGTGAGCGATGGGTTTCGGGTGATCATGCAGAACCTTGACTGGCGTACGGTGAGCATATCGTACTATGGTATGACCAATCCACCAAGCCGAGCCTCAGGAGGGCACGCATGCGCAGCTTCGCCGGACGGGACATCCTTTCATTGAAGGACTTCGAACGGAACGAGTTCTTCCATCTCTTCGAGATTGCCGACCGCCTCGAGCCCATTGCTCGTGAGCGTCGCAACACCGATCTTCTCAAGCACAAGACGATGGTCACCGCCTTCTACCAGCCATCGACCCGCACCCGCCTCGCACACGAAGCCGCCATGCACCGCCTCGGCGGCGCCGTGACCGGTTTCTCCGATGCCAAGATGACCCGTGCCGGCGACTTCTATCAGGAGTCCATCAAGGACACCGTCCACATGCTCGAGTACTACGGCGACGTCATCGTGATGCGCCACTTCGACCAGGGCGCACCGCACGAGGCCGCACGCTGGTCTTCAATCCCCGTCATCAACGGCGGCGACGGTTGGGGCGAGCACCCGACCCAGATCCTCACCGACCTCTACACGGTCACCAAGGAGATGGGATCGGTCGACGGCAAGACGTTCCTCGCTGTCGGTGACCATCGCATGCGCACCATGCACTCGCTTGGGTACGCACTGTCGCAGTTCGATGCCGAGATGATCATCCTGGCCCCCGAAGAGATGTCGCCGCTCCCCGAGTTCCTTGCCGAACTCGACGAGAAGGGCACCAACTACCGCATCGTCGACCACATCGACGAGGCCATTGCTGAGGCCGACGTCATCTACATGGAGCCGGTCGTCCAGCCCGACTACACGCAGGCCCGCCAGGAGAAACAAGAGGTCTACGCCCGCACGTCGGACAAGTACCAGGTGACGTCTGAGGTCATGACGAGGGCCAAGAGCAGCTCCATCATCCTCCACTCGCTGCCGCGGCGCGACGAACTCCTCCCCGAGGTCGACGACTCCCGCCACGCCCGCTACTGGCAAGAGGCCTACAACGGCGTTGTCATGCGCATGGCCCTCCTGTCCTCCGTCCTGGGGTCGTGGGAGTAATGCCGAGGCTCGTAATTGCCATCGGCGGCAATTCGTTGATCCCGGATGGCGATCACGAATCTGTCCAGGACCAGTACCTCGCCGCAGCCGAGACCGATGATCACATCGCCTCGCTCGTCGAGCAGGGCTGGGATGTGGCCATCTCACACGGAAACGGGCCGCAGGTTGGATTCATCCTGCGCCGATCCGAGATGGCAAGCAGCGAATTGCACGAAGTGCCGCTCGACTTCTGTGGGGCGGACACGCAGGGAGCGATCGGATACATGCTGCAGCAGAACCTGGTCAACGACTTCCGCCAGCGCGGCATCTCCAAGAGTGTCGCGACCATCGTCACGCAAGTCGAGGTCGACGCGAACGATCCGGCCTTCGCCAATCCGAGCAAGCCGATCGGCACGTTCATGGATGAGGCACATGCCAAGCGCCGTCGCGATGAGGAAGGCTGGGACATCCGTGAGGATGCCGGCCGCGGGTGGCGTCGCGTGGTTGCGTCCCCACAACCGATGCGGATCGTCGAACTCGAGGTCATCCGTGATCTCCTCGACGCAGGCGTCGTGGCGATCGCGGTCGGCGGCGGCGGTATCCCCGTTGTCACGAACGCGGACGGCGACCTCGAAGGGATCGCTGCGGTGATCGACAAGGACCTCGCGTCCGCGCTCCTGGCGGCTCAGGTCGATGCCGATCTGCTGCTGATCTCCACGGCGGTCGAGCAGGTCGCCCTCAACTTCGGCACGCCGGAACAAGAGTGGGTTGACCAACTCACGCTCGCCGAGGTGAAGCAGTACCTTGCCGAAGGCGGCCACTTCGCGGAAGGGTCGATGGCGCCGAAGATGCGCGCGGTCGTTCAGTTCCTCGAGGCCGGCGGCAAGGAAGCGCTCATCACCAACCCGGAGAACCTTGAACGCGCCATGGCCGGTGAGACCGGTACCAGGATCGTTCGATGAACAATGTCGTCGGACTCACCTGTGTGATCTGCGGCACGACGTACCCGGCGGACTTCGCCGGGTACGTCTGTCCGGATCATGGCAACGAGGGCATCCTCGACGTCACCTACGATTATGACCGGATCGGCGAGACGTTCACGAAGGAATCGCTGGCAGCGAATCGGGATCGCACGATGTGGCGGTATCGCCCGTTGCTGCCGATCGAGGACAACTCCGTTGTTCCGCCGCTGACCGTCGGGGGGACCCCCCTCTACGATGCCCCGCGACTCGCTGAAGAAGTCGGCGTGGCACGGGTGTGGGTCAAGGACGAGGGTCGCGAACCGACCGCT
>Ga0316191_10003861_pt1 | contig 11121 bp, 5 predicted proteins | sample Eddworburr2cm_MG_FD_204928 | JGI IMG/M metagenome (GOLD analysis project Ga0316191, IMG submission 204928) | Coastal sediment microbial communities from Maine, United States - Eddy worm burrow 2 cm | ecosystem: Environmental > Aquatic > Marine > Coastal > Sediment | place: USA: Maine | collected... | reverse complement strand
CAGGTCGCCAAAGGCAATGTTCGCAGAGATTAAAGCAACGCGTTCCTGGGCTACACGCCGGATCTCGGCGGGGCCGCGGGAAACACGCACGTCGGCGACCGCTTCAAGCGTTACGGGCCGCTCGGCTGCCGGGTTAACGATCAGCTGGCGAATCTCCCCGATGCTCGCCTGTCGCGTGTCGACACTGCGCACGAGAACATCGATCTTCTTGTCATGCATCGTATATCGCGTCGCGACTTCACCCCTGACATTGGCGACAATACGATCTGCGATATCGCGCACGGCCAGTCCGAGCGCGGATGCACGTTCCTGATCAAATATTATCTGTATCTCCGGGTTACCAAGTTCAATGGTCGTCTTGATGTCGGTAAATCGCCCGGACTCGGTCATCGAACCGAGAATCGCCTGATTTACTCGTTCCAGACTGACGAGGTCATAGCCGGCAATCTCTATTTGAATGGGGCTGGAGAAGCTCATCAGTGACGGTCGGCCGAATTCGTACTGCACACCCGGGATTTCAGCCAGCGCTTTGCGCATGACATCCATTGCTTCGTTTTCGGTCGCTCGATCGGCGCCTGATTTGAGTGTCAGGTGCAGGCTGCCGGTATTCTCTCCCGCGTCTACCGGATTCGCATCCAGCCGGTTACCTGTGCCTGCGACCGAGTAACTTAATTCGACATCATCAATTTTGACTGTCGAATCGTATACGGCCTGGACGGCACGATCCGTTTCTGAAATTGGCGCTCCCGGGGACAGTCGTAAATTGACGCTAAACTCTCCTTGCGACAGTTGCGGAATTAGCTCGGTGCCCAGTCGTGGAACCAACGACATTGTGGCCGCGAATATCACTACTGCACCCAGCACGACCACTGCACGGTGATCCAGTGACCAGCGCAGGAGCGGCACGTAAACTCGAGCTGCGCCATCACTAAAGCGTTGCAGTAGGAAGCGTGGCACCCAGAGGATTATCCAGAACAACCAGCGAACCGCTATCATCAACAGGCCGACCAACCTGACGATGAGTGAAACAAGTTTCGTGAACAGCTCGAAAAGCCACTGGAACCCCCGTACCATTGCGTTTCTTTTCGGCTGTTCACGAAAAACATGATCTTCGGCCGCGTATCGCGAGCCTGTTCCCAACGTTGCGAGCATCGGGATTAGTGTCAGAGCGACGAGCAGCGACAGTATTAGTGCGAATGTCACCGTCAGTGCCTGATCGCGGAAGAGTTCGCCGGCAATACCACTGATAAACACCATCGGAAAAAAGACCGCGATGGTCGTCAGCGTCGATGCAACGACAGCAGAGCCAACCTCGGTCGTGCCCTGTCGTGCCGCCTTAACGAGGTCAGCGCCTTTCTCTTTCTTGCGGACGATGTTTTCAAGCACGACGATCGCGTTGTCGACCAGCATGCCAACGGCCAGCGCGATGCCGCCCAGCGACATAATATTTAGCGAAACGTTGTTGCTGTACATCAAAAGAAACGTTCCGATGACGGACACAGGAATCGCCCCTGCGATAATCCATGTTGAGCGTGCGTCTCCCAGGAATCCGTACAGGACGAGAATCGCCAGAATGCCGCCAGCGACGGCCGCTGTTGTGACCTGCTGAATAGCTGCCGAGATAAAATGCGACTGGTCGTAAATTTGCACCAGTTCCAGATTGTCGGGCAATGATTCCCGGACCTGCTCCAATCGAGCCTGCACTCGTCGCGCGACCTGCACCGTATTTGCATCGCCCTCTTTATATACGGCCAGTTCGACGGACTCCCGACCGTTGACTCGAGTAATTGCTTCGCGCTCTTTATAACCACGCGATACTGAAGCGACGTCACGAAGATAAACCGGCCGATCCTGCACGTTAGCGATGATTGCGTTGTTGAATTCGTCGACTGACTTGAATTCGTTCAATGTGCGAACCAGGAATCGCTGATCGCCTTCCTCGAGACGGCCGCCCGAGAGATTAACGTTCTCTGCCCGGATGCGATCCGCGATCGTCTTGATGCTGATTCCCAACTGCGAAATTTTTTGCTGGTCGACCTGAATCTGAATCTCATCTTCGAGACCACCGCTGACTTTGACGGCAGCTGTTCCTTCCTGCGCCTCCAGGTCGTTCTTGATTCGATCTTCCGCCAGTCTGCGCAGGGCTTTTAGCTCGGATTCTGATGCATGGTGTATGACGTCATCTTTCGATTTCTGCATCAGGCCGAGGCGCATAATGGGTTCTGACGACGGGTCAAAGCGAAGCAACATCGGGCGCCTGGCATCAAGCGGCAATTCGATAATGTCCACTTTCTCGCGCACGTCGACGCCCGCGATATCCATGTCAGTACCCCAGACGAATTCCAGCGTCACATCCGACTGTCCGGAGCGTGACACTGAACGAACAACGCGTACGTTGCGTATCACACCGACCGCTTCCTCGATTGGTTTGGTGAGCAGATTCTCGACTTCAAGCGGTGCGGCGCCGGTAAGTTCGGTGCGAATGGTAATGGTTGGATACGAAATATCCGGCAGCAGATTTACGCTCAACCGATTGAGCGACACCATGCCGAACAGCACAATTGCGACCGTCACCATCCAGATCGTGACGCGGCGTTCCGTAGCGATTTCGATTAGTCGACGCATATCAGAAAATCTGTCGACCGCTCATCGGCGGCAATGTGAAGCTAATCGGTCGCATCGTTGCTTGCTGCACTTTCTGTCTGTTCGTCACTGTTAATAATATTTACTTTCGATCCTTCCTTAAGACCGCCTTGCCCCACCGCCACGAAAACATCGGTTTCGGTCAATCCGTTGGTAATTTCGATGCGACCTTCGTCAGAGAAACCGGTCTCCACGATTCGCCTGTGTGCGACGCCATCTTCGATGACAAAAATTGACATCGTGCCGATCTCATCGATCAATGCGCTGCGCGGGACCTGTAGCGCGTTGGCGTGCATATCGTGAATAATGCCAATACGCGCAAACATGCCAGGCTTCAGCCGCCGAGTTGCATCGCTGACTTCGATTGTTATTTTGAATGTCCCGGTGGCCGGGTCGACGATCGGGCTGACTCGGGCAACTGTTGCCTGAAATACATCGCCACCGAGTGCATCTATGACCAGCGCCGCATGCTGGCCGGGCACGATTCGCCGAAATTCACGCTCCGGAACGTGCAGGTAGGAAATCAATGGTTCGAGGCTTGTAACCTGAAAGGCAGGCGCCTCAATTTCCAGGGTATTGCCAACCTTGATAAATCGCTCCGATACAACGCCATCAATGGGAGAGCGGATCTCGGCGTAGCTCAATTGCAGCTTAGCAAGACTATTGGTGGCCTCGAGCGCCTCCATTTCAAATCGAATTTTCTCGAAGTCTCCCTCGCTGATAAGACCGCGCTCATTCATGTCGACGTTTCTCTGGTAATCACGCTGCAGCTTACTGAGGTTGGCTTCGGTCTGTTTTTGCTCGAGGCGAAGACGGTCACCGTCTAGGCGCGCCAGTATCTGGCCTTTCTTAACGTCGTCGCCTTCTTCAATATAGATTTCGCGAACTTCACCACCGACTTTGGCGATTACCATCGCATCGGCGAGAGCTTCGACAGGGGCGGTACCTGAATACGTCGCGTAAATATCGCCGCGGGTCGCGGTGGACGTTTCAACCGGAATTGCCGGGGCCTCATCTTCTTCAGATTCTTCGGCGGACTCGTTTTCTGCAGTCGCTTCTTCTTCTTTTTCTCCGCCCGGCTGACAGGCAGCCAATAGCAGGAAAGTCAAAACAAGACCAGGCCAGTAATGCCATGGCTTCATCTCATGCTCCTTGTGTTCCCCTGGTGCACCACAAGTAGAAGGGTAGTTTCGACTGGTGCATCGGGGGTCGGCACCAACTCGGCTACGCTTCCTGGAAGGCTCTCGCTGATCAGACTCCGGTGAAGTCTGAAGTTGAGCTACTGGCGAGCACGCGACTGCCATCCCGCAGTCCGGATTGGCCGGTAACGACAACTGCCTCACTCGCAGCGAGACCACCCAGCACTTCAACCATCCCGCCGGACTCGATTCCGGTTATAACAACGCGGCGTTCCACTTCACCATCATTGACTACATATACGACAGCCATGTTGTCTTCCTGAACTATGGCTGCGGAAGGAATGACGAGCGCGTCTTCGTGTTGTTCATAAGCAATACTGAATCGGGCAAACATTCCCGGAGCCAGATCGCCACGATCATTTTCAATATAAGCCGTCGCCCTGAACGTGCCATTTCGTACGTCAATGGTCGGGCTGATCCTGTCGATGGTCGCCTCGAACATAATGTCCGGCATAGCGTCGACGCTCAGCGTTATGGACTGTCCGGCCGCAAACTTCGGTAGTTCCGACTGCGGGATCTTCAGCTCCGCGACCAGCCTCGAGGTGTCGGTAATTCGAAATGTCGGGTTGTTGACGTATACCTGCTGACCGATTTTTATCTCGCGGTTCGAAACGACCCCTGCGATCGGAGCCCGAATATTGGTGTAATCGTAGTTGAGGCGTTTCAACTGATAGCTCGCCTCGAGCGCGTCCATGTCGTATTTCAAACCTTCATACATGGCGGCACTGACAAGACCGCGCTTGTGCAGGTCGACCAGTCGTGCGTACTCGCTCCTGACCTTGTCCAGGTTCGCTTTTACCTGCACCATTTCCAGTCGAAGCAATTCGCCATCAAGTTTCGCAAGTATCTGGCCTTCTTTTACGTTGCTACCTTCCTCGACAAGAATCTCGGTGACTTCGCCTGCAACACGGGCCAGAACCGGCGCATCAGAATCCGATTCCAGGGAGGTGGTCGTTCGGTACGTGGCGAAAATATTGGCGTGCTCAGGAAACGACACCTCAACCGGCAGGGCCGTAGATGCATCCTGCTCGATACTGTCCGCTACCTTGGCTTCACCGACACCGCAGCTGCTTAGCGCGATCGCGAGAAAAGAGGTAAATAAGGTGATTGCTGCTTTATTGATCATTTTTGCGTACCTGGTTCAGAGCACGTCGGCCTGAGGTCTGTTGGTGTTATAGTGCAGTATAACACTAGATAACTATAACGCAACATATCCAACTTCAGCACGGACTTGTGAATAAGCATTAATTATCAACGAGTTACGGATTTATACGGATTTTTCCGCTAGCGAGGTTTCCGTTTTCGTGAACCCGTCGAGATCCTGAAAACGCGAAAACGGGGGTCTGGTGCATGTATCCGGCAATAGCCAAGCGCACCCGGGATAGCCGTTCCCGCTCTTTCACTACTTAGATGCGCGTCGTCTTCTTTTGGATTGTTTTTGCCTACAGAAAATACTGCGACAGGAACGGATTCATCATGCGGTCATCAGGATCCAGCTGGCGCCGGATATTGCGAAAATAGGAGAGTCGCTTGCCGAACGCGCTGATGGCATGGTCGACGGTCAGGTTGCGCGTCTGATTAAAAAACGCATATCCGCCCCAGTGTTCCGCGAATTCTGCAAAGTCGATCGTGAAATCCTCCCAGCCCTTCGTCTGGGTAGACACAGCACGAAGCGCGAACATCGGTTCGTCATACGATGGCGACAACACGGCGGATTGATCCCTCGACAGGCGAAAACCGACGGTCGGCATGTCGCAGCGGAAGCCGTTCTCTTTCTGAACACGGATACAAAAGTCGCTGTAGGACTGTGCGACGATTGAAAAGTCGGCAGCGGGAAATATCCAGGTCGAATACTGCAGCGGTTTCGATCTGTCGCGGCCGGGTTTGCGGCTGAGCGTTGTCGAGTTGCTGCCCGAATTAACAAGCCGGTTGTTGACGATACCCTGTGTCGCTTTGCTGATCTCATCTATGATTCGATAGCGCACGCCCGAGATCGGCACGATGCGATTGATGGACTTGAACAGGTGGGGCAGCACCGTACTTTCACCCCAGTCCTTCAGCTTCCAGGGAATTTTTCGTGTTGCGCGAGCCTCAGGACTATAACGTCGGAGATCAAGGTAGACGCGATCCCGAAACGGCATCATGTAAAACTTGACGCCGATACTCGTTTTCGAAAGAGACTCTGCGGCAGAAGCAAATTGAGCCACCGAGCATCGCCGATGCGTGGCGACAAATCCGCGTATGGGTCTGACTTTCAATGTTACTTCGCAAATAATGCCGAGCATGCCGTAGCTCAGACGAAACGCATGTAACAATTTTCGGCTGTCGTTAACCACCCTCGACAGTTTTCCTCCGGGCGTCAGAATTTTCATCGCGATCACCTGCGATGAAAAGAACGCGCCATCATCGGCAATCCCGGGGCCAATGCAACCCCCGGCGACTGCACCGCCAACGGTTCGCTCCATAAGATCATGGCTGCCAGCCAGTTCCAGGCCTTCTTGCGACAGTTTGTCTGCAAGTACTCCGATTCGGACACCCGCCTGAACCGTTACGGTGTCGTTGTAAGCGTCAATGTTGAGGATCTTGTCCATGGCTGTCATATCAATGACAGTGCCACTGGAAGAGGCGTTGCAGTCAGTGGACGCGCTATTGGCTCCCATGGGTCGAAACGGGCCGGTGTACCGCGACGCGGGGTCCATGCAGGCGATTAACTCTTTGAGATTTGCCGGGCGGGTGATGACCGGTCCCGTCGGCGCCTTAAAATGGTATTTGCCTGATCGGCGTAAACTAACGGCTCTTGCCGGCATGCTGTGACTCCCTGTCGATATCCGGACGAATGCACATGTCGGGCCAACAGATCTATGGGAATCAATAACGGGGTCGCCTGCAGCCACGATGGACGAATGTCCTATTGCGATTGCAACGATGGAATCGTTTTGGCAACTCCGCTGCCCTAGGTTTCCCCTTAGACCGGTGGTTTTGCGACCCCTTCTTTCGAAGAGAGTGCCTTTGTCATACCCAATTCATCGTTGCACAGGGTCCGGGCACAGTCAAACAATCGCGGAGCCAATTTCGGGATAATGTTAAGTCGACAACTTGTAGTCGTCGTTTAACAAAACTGAAGTCTGACCCCGATTTTTTATTCGTAGTCGAAGGTCATTCCAAGAATCAGGGCGAAGCCGGGCTTATGTAATTGAAATGGCTGGTCCAAAAAGAGTACCTCCGACTTGCTGGACGGCAGCCAACCCGTAACACCAAACTGCAGCCGGTAACGCCAGCCAGCGCCAAGATCCGCTGCTGCGAACCGCAGCCCTGTGTTTAACGTTGCAGTCGTCCTACCGGCGGAATCCGACTCCTCGCCGTCCAACAGCTGGTCGCCGAGCAGTTTTTCGTAGCGATAACCAATGCCCAGCGCCCCGTAGGCACTGATCCAGTTCAAGCCGTCAGGCAGTGACCGCTCCCACTCCATACCAACAGACAGCTGCCGGGTCCTGATATACAAACTGGCATTGTCTTCGTACTGAGGCTCGCCAAATCGTGTCTCGATGAAAATAGATTCTCGCCACAATGAGCGCGCTGTGACCAGGACGTTGCTCCTGATTTTTCCCGCCAACTGAACCTGGACATCCGGCAGGATGAAACCAAACTCGACATTGAAACGTGGAACAGAATCGATACCGGGGAATGGCTGGCGCCCATCGGCAATTACTCTGAGTTGTCCGTAGGATGCTCGATTATTGAATTGCTGCACGGTTTCTATAATCAGTGCGCCCCAGCGCAGGCCAACAACCGCCGCGATGTCGTCTTCTGCCGACGCGGTCGCTCGTTGCACGATATCCTGGTCATATCCTGATCGCCAGTCCCGGCGTAAACCCAACCAGACGTCGAACAAACCATTCGATGTAACGGCGTAGGCGCCCAACGCGCTGTCCCACTGCGAGTCGCTGGTAACTAAAGAGCTCGCGCGTATCCAGTAGCCGCTTTCCCATCCACTGAAAAATCCTTCGCCTCCGGATGTATGAAACCGGTTGTAGTAGTCAGCATCAAACCATAACGTCAGGTCGGTAGTACTGGTCGAAACGTAGGGAAGATTTTTCACTGTGCTATCAACTATCCGGTGAAATCCGTTTTGCAGTTGCTCACCCGAAAAATTACCCGCAGACCTGAATCCGCTGCCAGCTGTAATACGCGTGATCTGGTTCCCTGTCTCTCGATTGACGAAACGATAGCCAAGTGAACCGGTAAGCTGGTCCACCCTGGCATCCCTGGCATATTGTTGTGATTCTTCAAGAGTCAGGGTGCTGTGGTCGAACAACACAAACCACTTTTCCGCCACCTTCGCGCTGATGATTACCTGTGCTGTACGAAAGTCATCGAGCGAGCCACCGCGGCCAAGAAAATCGTTACTAAAGTTGAGTGTTACGTCAGGGTCGATCGTTGGCACTAACTGCGACCGTAAGCCCGCAATTTCGCCGCCGCTGGCGTCAAGACAGAGGCCGGCAAAACCGATGAGGCAAACTGCCCGAAAGAACAAGAAACGCATCATGGCTACCGGTCAGGCGACAACCATTCATTGCTATATTGGGCCTGGAACGGGAAAAACGGGTTATACCGGGTGCGCAGAAAATAATCAGACGACAACGACAGCACTCCCAGTTCACCTCGCGGCGCGATGGAGCCGAGCACGATGCCGGCTTTGCTCGCACCCGCACTTGTTCCGTCTCCATACAACGGATCGATGGAGGGAAACGGGATCGCGATATGTGACAACGAGTAAATGCCCAGTGGCCATTCCAGGTTCGTCTCGTTGTCTACAAAAGATTGGTCACCGGCAGCCATTGATGTCGCGCTGATAGTCAGACTTTGCGGCGAGCTGTTTCGCAAAATGGTTACCTTGTACTTCAGGGGTCCAGACATCTCAAAAAAATCGATTGGATCGTCTGGCATCTTCTTCATGAGATGAACGATCGTGTTGTTGCGATTCACGTCGTAGACCACCAGTTCACTGCCATTTTCGGGAAGCTTGGAATACAAGAGCGAGACGACGGCATCCGAGCTCACCGTATTGTCGACCAGTGATTGAAACGTGAGTATAGGCGGCAACAATTTTGTGCGATTCGGATCATCAAGCAATGCACTGGTGCGTTTTGCAAACTGATAAATTTCCCAGGCAGCACGCTTCGGGAACGAGGTGAACTTGAACGGGTCGATTTCGGGCAACACGGACAGCCACTGAAATTTCTCGAAGTACGGAATCCAGGAGATTGCCGAATGCATATTGGTTATGACAGCGGCAGGCGTGACCGCAATGGCAGGCGATAAAAGAATGATTCGGTCCGGGCAGGGCATCTCATCGTCGTCATGGCAGCGAAGTGCGTAGTCGATGGCCAGGAGTCCTCCGTTTGAGTAACCGACAATCAACAAAGGTTGACCCGGTTCGCGAATTTCCACTGCGCGCCGCATAGCGACTCTCATTGCCGCTACAAAGTCCTCCCAACGCGTCTGAATTATTCCGCCGACTGCGAAACCATGACCTGGCATGCGCGGTACGATCACGTTGTAGCCCGAACCGACCGCCGATTGCGCGGTTGGAAGCATGGAGTATGGTGAATCGGTAAGGCCATGCAGCATGACGGCCACTCCCGTCGCTGAGGCAGCTGTCAGTTCGTAAGACCGGTTCCAGTCGCCGTCGAACTTGTTCGGATTGGTCAGGCTGGATTCTGAATAACGATCGAGCAGGCTGTCCGGTCGATGCTCATCGTCAATTTTTCGGTCGAGTTCCTCGGCGAGTTCGTCTTCGATCCTGAGGTAGGTATTCCAGTCGGTGTCGGCCTCGTCTGATGCGTCGAACTCGCTGTCGAAGTGAATACGGTACTCATTCCCCAGATCGGGGAACCGCCTGGCATCGAATGCCCGCACTACATAAACGACCAGCACAATGGCGACGATCGTCGCTGCCGCACGCATCAGGATCTTGGTCAGGGTTTGCATCCGAAAAATAGTAGCAGGCATACGCCACAAATGCTTCGGCAGATCATAGAGGCAGCCAATGGCATCACTGCCTTCCGCGTGGCAAGATTCCCATTCATTTCACCACAGTGACCGTAAGGAACACCGCATGATCGCATGGCAGCGGCCAATCTTCGCTTTGACTACGATTTTGATTCTATCGGGGTCCTGGAGTCAGGCGAACGCAGAGGTCTGCCTGCCACAACAGGAGGGAAGGCCGAAAGTCGCGCTTGTGCTGGGCGGTGGTGGCGCTCGGGGTGCGGCACATGTTGGCGTGATCAACGCCCTGGAGGAGCTGCGAATCCCGGTGGATTACGTCGTCGGAACCAGCATGGGAGCGCTGGTTGGCGGTCTTTACGCAACAGGATTTAATGGCGATGAGCTGACGTCACTGGTCAGCGATATCGACTGGGCCGACATGTTTTCCGATAACGTGCGCCGACAAGACCGACCGTTCAGGCGCAAACGCGACGACACGCTCGGGCTGTATGGCGCAAAAATCGGTCTGTCGGAAGGCAGCTCCCGATTGCCCGCAGGCGCCATAGCGGGCCAGAAAATCCAGTTTCTGCTGGAGTCGCTGGTCGGAGTACGAGAACAGACTGACGATTTCGATGATTTTCCGATACCGTTTCGTGCAGTAGCGTCCGACATTCTGGCAGCGGAAGTTGCCGTGTTGGACAGCGGCAGGCTTGCGACCGCGATGCGATCCAGTATGGCGTTACCGGGCATTTTCGACCCGGTCGAATATGGGGATCGGTTGCTGGTTGATGGCGGTGTCCTGATGAATGTTCCGGTCAGTGTCGCGAAGGACCTTGGCGCCGACATTATCATTGCGGTAGATGTTGGCTCGCCGCTTGCCGGTAAGGAAAACGTAAAAAACCTGTTCCAGATTGTGTATCAGCTAACCGGCGTTGTTACTGTCATGAACACCCGGCAGCAACTCGAGTTGCTTTCCGAGAATGACCTTCTGCTGTCCCCACCGATCGACGATGACATTACAACAGGTAGCTTCGACAAGGCTGTCAACGCGATTCCTGCCGGCTACGATGAGGCCATGAGGAATCGAGCGATTCTTTCTCAGCTGGCGATCGACGAGGATGCATGGGAAAGCCGCAAGGCGGCGATGGCGGTGTGTGTGGATGGTGTGCCTGTCGTCGACTTCATTACGGTAAACAATCAGTCACGATTTTCAGACGAGGTGATCGAGCGCCGACTGAATATCAAAACAGGAGAGCGGCTGAATCTCCAGCAACTCGAAAACGACATCAAG
>Ga0316191_10003857_pt1 | contig 11128 bp, 7 predicted proteins | sample Eddworburr2cm_MG_FD_204928 | JGI IMG/M metagenome (GOLD analysis project Ga0316191, IMG submission 204928) | Coastal sediment microbial communities from Maine, United States - Eddy worm burrow 2 cm | ecosystem: Environmental > Aquatic > Marine > Coastal > Sediment | place: USA: Maine | collected... | reverse complement strand
ATCGCCGTAGTCATCGTAAAGTTCCTGCATACCCGGCATTTCAGCCACGCAGGGCGGACACCAGGTCGCCCAGAAATTGACGAGGATCACCTTGCCCTTAAGCGATTCGAAACTCAGGTTTTCGCCTGACATGGATGCAAGGTTCCAATTGAAATCGTTCAACTTCTCCCTTTCATCCTCGTCCACTTCCATATTGAAAACACGTGTGGTCACTACCGACAAGCCCTTTATCAACAAGGCACGCACGGGCAAACCATATGGCGTGAAAAGAAACAACGCAAATAACAAAAACAGAATATTGGAAAGATTCTTTCGAATGAATTTCATGTAAAAAGAGTTTCGAACGACATACCTGATTTTTTTAAGGTCGTCCATTTGTCTTTTTGCAAGATAGCAGTTATCAGGCACATGGTAAAAACAAGTATGGCCAGTCCAAAGAGGGTTCCTCCATCATTTTGAACAACGATTCCAAGCACAAATAGGTGGGAGACAATCGCTCCTATCATTATTCCGACTCCCATCAGGGCCCCCACAAATGACGTGCGCTTGACGATCAACAACACAGCCGTGATCAGTTCGACTATACCCAGCCCGATTCTTCCGTAGGGTTCTAAACCCAATTGGGAAAAAATGTAGACACTCTCAGGGGCACCCGTAAATTTGAAATAAAGTGTTTGCAGCAAAATTACCGCCGCGACAAGTGAAGTGATTCGTTCGATATATTTTTTCATGGATAAAATGTTTCCTAATTGGTAGGGATCCTTCCAACAGACTTACAGTTGTACCATAAAAAAACCCCTTCTATGAAGAAGGGGTCTTAGAATCAAGCGTTTTGCTTCTTTATAAGATTCAGGGCCGAACCTTCCTTGAACCATTCTATCTGATTCGAGTTGTAGGTATGATTCAACTTGATCAGGTCTTTAGAACCATCTTCATGAACCACTTCTAAAGTCAGTTGCCTGCCGGGAGCAAAGCCGTCGAGGTCCACAAAATTGAAAGTGTCTTTCTCCTGGATCAGGTCATAGTCACTTTCATTGGCAAAGGTCAAACCAAGCATACCCTGTTTTTTCAGGTTCGTCTCGTGAATTCTGGCAAAGGACTTCACAATCACAGCAGCAACCCCAAGATGCCTGGGCTCCATTGCGGCATGCTCACGTGAGGATCCTTCACCGTAGTTGTGATCACCTACAACGACCGAATAAATACCGGCTGCCTTGTAGGCCCTTGCGGTGTCGGGAACAGGTCCGTACTCTCCGGTGAGTTGATTTTGCACCTTATTGGTTTCCTTGTTGAAGGCATTCACCGCACCGATGAGCAAGTTGTCGGAGATATTGTCCAGGTGACCTCGGAAGCGCAACCAGGGTCCGGCCATCGAGATGTGGTCGGTGGTGCATTTACCAAAGGCCTTGATCAGCAACTTGGCTCCTTTTACATCCGTTCCAATAGGTTCGAAGGGAGTAAGCAGCTGCAGTCTTTTTGAGTCCGGATTCACAACCACTTCAATGGCCGACCCATCCTCAACAGGCTCTACATATCCAGGATCCTTAACATCGAATCCTTTTGGAGGCAATTCAAAACCGGTCGGCTCATCGAGCATCACTTCTTCGCCATCCTGGTTGGTCAGTTTATCGGTCACGGGGTTGAAATCCAAACGGCCGGAGATCGCAATTGCAGCAACCATTTCGGGGGACCCGACAAAAGCATGGGTGTTCGGGTTTCCATCTGCGCGTTTCGAGAAGTTTCGGTTAAAGGAATGAACAATTGTATTCTTTTCCTGCTTGTCTGCCCCTTCCCTGGCCCACTGACCGATACAGGGTCCACAGGCATTTGTGAATATGGTGGCGTCCAGATCTTCAAAGATTTCCAACAGTCCGTCTCTCTCGGCAGTATATCTTACTTGCTCTGAACCCGGGTTGATCCCAAATTCTGCCTTGGTGACCAACTTCTTGTCAACTGCCTGCTTGGCAACCGATGCAGCGCGAGAAAGGTCCTCATAGGACGAATTCGTACAAGAGCCGATCAGACCCCATTCGACATCCAGTGGCCAATCATTGGCTTCAGCTTTTTCCCTGAGCTCGCCTACCGGAGTCGCCAAATCGGGCGTGAAGGGTCCGTTGAGATGAGGTTTTAGTTCTGACAAGTTGATTTCAATCACCTGGTCAAAGTATTTGTCAGGATCTGCGTATACTTCTTCGTCTCCAGTGAGATAGGGCGCAATTTCATTGGCCGCATCCGCCACTTCGTCGCGACCCGTCGCTCTGAGGTAGCGCTCCATGGATTCATCATATCCGAAGGTCGAGGTTGTAGCCCCGATTTCAGCTCCCATGTTACATATGGTGCCCTTACCGGTTGCGGACAAAGACTTGGCTCCTTCCCCGAAGTATTCTACGATGGCTCCGGTTCCACCTTTGACGGTCAATATTCCTGCTACTTTGAGAATGACGTCTTTTGGAGCGGTCCAACCACTGAGGTTACCCGTAAGCTTGACCCCGATCAGTTTTGGAAACTTCAACTCCCAGGGCATGTCTGCCATCACATCCACAGCATCTGCACCTCCAACTCCAATAGCCAACATACCCAGTCCACCTGCATTGACCGTATGTGAATCGGTTCCAATCATCATTCCTCCTGGGAAGGCGTAATTCTCAAGAACAACCTGGTGGATGATTCCGGCCCCCGGCTTCCAGAAACCGATACCGTATTTGTTCGACACGGATGCAAGGAAATTGAATACCTCGCTGCTCGTGTTGATGGCTTCCTGAAGATCCTTGTCTGCACCGATGCGAGCCTGGATCAGGTGATCGCAGTGCACAGTTGTCGGAACCGCCACCTTCTTCTTCCCGGCCTGCATGAATTGAAGGAGCGCCATTTGAGCTGTTGCATCCTGACATGCAATTCTGTCCGGAGCAAAATCGACGTAATCCACGCCTCGCTCAAAAGAGGTTACCGGGTTTCCGTCCCAAAGGTGGTTGTACAAAATTTTCTCAGACAGGGTCAGGGGTCTTCCAACGACTTCTCTTGCCGCATCTACCCGATCAGCCATTCGGCTGTAAACCTGCTTAATCATATCGAGATCAAAAGCCATACTTTATATTTTATTGTTTGTAAGAAAAATGTTCACAAAACTACGAAATATAAAGCGCATTTGGAACTCGAGGAGATCAAAACACATGCTTTTTTCAAATTGACAAATCGGTAGGTTCTAAAATGCAAAAAAAAGAAAAAAAGTAAGCCAATAAGCCGGATTCTGTTATCCATCCGAAGATGGACTCTCATCATTTATCTGGGTCAAAGATTGCTCTTAGACTCTAGCTGCCTACCCCTTGGAGTCGGACGGGTCATCCTTAACCGGCCGAAGCCAGATTTCCAATGTACATGGCATTGCACCGCATAGAGTTTACCTGATTTCACTACAGCCGAACTGTACATACTTTCTGTTGCACTTGTCCTTCTGCGCCTGAACGCAGAGGCGGATGTTATCCGCTACGCTACCCTGTGGTGTCCGGACTTTCCTCTCTGAAAAACAATTTTTGAAGTTGTATTTTCAAAGCGATGAGATGACTTACTTTTCTGCAAAAGTACAACCAATGGACAGGAAAAAAAAATCCCACTTTTGTAAACAAAAGTGGGAAAATTGCTATGAAAAAGAATATTACTATAAAAGTAATACGTAGGCTGTAAAAATACAATAAAAGGATCAATTTCCTAATTAAAATGAAAATTATTTTGGACTAATCGCAAACGAGAAGGCTTGAAATAAAAAAACCCACTCTAAAGAAAAGAGTGGGAAAATTGCTATGAAAAAGAAAAAGTTACTGAATTCGTGAATCCAGCAAAACAAATATAATGAAATTTTTGTTAAAAAAATACTGTTTTCCAAAAACTTAGCACAAATGGTCAGAATGGCCTCACACTAAGAAAACATGTCTTTGACCTTTTCAAAAAATGATTTTTCGGAGTTCGAGGGACGGGGCTTAAAATTTTCATGGTCCTTCATTCTCTCAAAAAACTCACGTTGCTCCTTGCTCAGCTTCCTGGGCGTCCAAACGTTGATGTGGACCAGCAGGTCACCTTTTCCGTATCGATCCAGACTTTGAACTCCTTTTCCACGCAGACGCAATATCTTGCCTGACTGCGTGCCCTCATCAATTTTGATCCTTACTTTTCCTGTCAACGTGTCAATCTCCTTGGTCGTTCCGAGAGTTGCATCCGCAACACTGATATACAGATCATAGTGAAGATTGCTCCCCTCGCGTTTCAAGGTCTCATGGGGCATTTCCTGTATCACGACCAGGATGTCTCCCGGTATTCCATCGCCGGGTGCCTCATTCCCTTTGCCTGCAACTTTGAGCTGCACCCCGTCTGTTACCCCTGGTGGGATTTCGATTTCGACGGTTTCCTCTTTGAGTATCATGCCGTTCGCATCTGCACCTTTGGGACGGTGGTCGACCATTTTTCCGGCACCTCTGCAGGTGGGACAGGTAGTCGCTGTTTGCATTCTACCCAAGATCGTATTTGTGATTCGCGTGACGCTTCCCTGTCCGTTGCAACTCGAACAAGTCGAAAAGGTGACCCCCGGAGCCTGAACCTGCCTCTTGACCTTGACCTTCTTTGTAACTCCGTTCAAAATGTCCTTCAGCTCCAGTTTCACACGAATTCTGAGATTGCTTCCTTTAACGCGAGCCTGACGCCCTCCACCCGAAAAGCCTCCGCCGAAACCGCCGAAATGACCTCCGAAGATGTCGCCAAACTGACTGAAGATGTCCTCCATGTTCATCCCGCCAAAGCCTCCTCCGGCACCACCGTTTTCAAATGCAGCATGACCGTATTGATCGTATTTGGCCTTCTTGTCAGGGCTGCTCAAGACCTCATAAGCTTCGGCTGCCTGTTTAAACCTTTCTTCGGCTGCCTTGTCTCCTGGATTCTTGTCGGGATGATTTTGAACGGCCTTCTTCCTGTACGCTTTTTTGATCTCACTTGCCGTGGCGTTATTACTTACACCGAGAACTTCGTAATAATCCTGTTTCACTTGATTTTCCTTTAAATTTCAAAGAGCTTCAGCTCCCCATTACTACTTTCGGATAACGGATAATCGTATCACCGAGCTTGTACCCTTTCTCCACAACATCGATAATCTTTCCCTTGAGTTTTTTCTCAGGTGCCGGTATCTGTGAAATTGCTTCATGGATTTCAGGGTCAAACACATCGCCTGTCTTCACCTCAACTTCTTTGAGTCCCTTTTGGGTAAGTGTATTTTTGAACTTATTGTAGATGAGCTTCATCCCCTCCAAAAGAGGTCCGTCAGAAGATTTCTCGATCTCGTTCAAACCACGCTCAAAATCATCGAGAACAGGCAGCAGCGCAAGCATAAGTTCTTTATTGGCTGTGCTGAATAACTCAATTCGCTCACGAGAGGTTCGTTTCTTGTAGTTCTCAAACTCCGCGAAAAGCCTTAAAAAATTGTCTTTCTCCTTCTGAACTTCATGGCTGAGTTTTTCCAACTCCTCCATTTCGTTCTCCTCGGATCCTGATTCCTCTGCCTTCGTTTTTTCTGTAGCCACTTCGTCGTGTAACTCTTTCTGATCTATATCGTTTCCTCCGGGATTATGATCCTTTTCCCGGCCCTTTTCATTTTGTTCTTTCTTACTCATAAGATTTCATATTTATCCTTCTACCCTCAGGAAGCAAATTACTTGCCAAGCGTTTTAATGTGCCATAATGTCACTTAATTCTGATGGACAGTGGTCCGGGGGTTAAAAAGTGTTGTCTATCCTCTCGATTTTGGCACCGAGCGCGCGAAGTCTGCCATCGATGTTTTCGTATCCCCTGTCAATTTGGTCAATGTTGTGAATGGTACTGGTTCCTTTGGCCGATAAAGCTGCGATCAAGAGTGAGACCCCTGCGCGGATATCCGGAGATGTCATCACGGTCGCCTTTAAACTCGACTCGTGGTTCATGCCGATCACCGTGGCCCGGTGCGGGTCGCAAAGAATCACCTTGGCCCCCATGTCTATGAGTTTATCAACAAAGAAAAGCCTGCTCTCGAACATCTTCTGATGGATCAATACACTGCCCTTCGCCTGAGTCGCAACCACCAGGATGATGCTGAGCAAGTCAGGGGTGAAACCGGGCCAAGGAGCATCTGATACGGTAAGTATCGATCCATCGAGATACCCTTGAATCTCATAACTCTCCTGCGCCGGAATATAGATGTCATCGCCACGTTTTTCCAGTTGAATGCCCAATTTCCTGAAAACATTGGGTATGAGACCCAAATCCTTCCAACTGACATCCTTTATTGTCAATTCAGATCGTGTCATGGCGGCCATTCCGATCCAGCTTCCGATCTCGATCATATCCGGCAAAACCCTGTGCTCGCATCCTCCGAGCGACTCAACGCCTTGCACAATCAAGCGGTTGGACCCTATTCCATCGATTTTGGCGCCCATGCTCACAAGCATTTTGCTCAGTTGCTGAAGGTAAGGCTCACAGGCCGCATTGTAGATTACGGTCTCTCCCTTGGCCAAAACCGCCGCCATCAGGATGTTGGCCGTACCGGTCACGGAGGCCTCGTCCAGAAGCATTTCCGTACCTATGAGCTCATCGGCCTCTACCCCATAGAAATACTCTTCTCGATTGTATCTGAACTTGGCTCCCAACTTGATAAACCCTTCAAAATGCGTATCGAGCCTTCTCCTTCCGATCTTATCTCCACCGGGCCTGGGAATGTACCCCTTGCCAAATCGAGTCAGCAAAGGCCCTACTATCATGATCGAGCCACGCAAGGAGCTGCCATCTTTTTTGAACTGCAGGGATTCGAGGTAGTCCAGATTCAGATCATCTGCCTGAAAGGTATATGTATTGGAATCCAGCTTGTCGATCTTGACCCCGAGCTCGCCGAGGATGAAGATCAATTTGTTGACATCCCTAATGTCCGGAATATTGCTAATAGTTATCTTCGAGGGTGTCAACAGGGTTGCACAAATGATCTGGAGAGCTTCATTTTTAGCGCCTTGTGGCACAATCTCTCCACTTAGGCGATGCCCGCCTTCAATGCGGAATACTGACATGGGAACGGATTAAGCGATTATCTTTTTCTGTAATTTTTCTTACCTTGTTTTTGACCTGACTTGTGACCTGACTTTGGGTAGGTCTTGAACACCTTCTGTTTTAGCAAATCTTTTGATTCAGACAGAATGTCTTTATCCTGGAGCTCCAGCTTCCCCCCTGAAAGTTCCTTGAGGTGACTCAAGATAACGTCATCGTCCACCGTGTCTTTGTTCCAATTGAGGTAGCATTTTTTCATGTGGTTCGCAATGGCGTATACCAAAGCGTCCTTCATCTCCCCGTCTTCCCAAGTAAGAGCCGTATCGATCATGATTTGAATATTGTTCCCGTAGAACCTGTATTTTGACGCTGATCGGGGATAAGCCAAGGGCTCAGGCTTGGCCTGAAGAACCTCGCGCTCCGGTTTGGGATAAGGTGTGTCGACATCCAAACGATAGTCCGACATGATGAAGATCTGGTCCCACAGCTTGTGCTGAAAATCGGGCACATCCCTAAGATGAGGCTGCATGTTCCCCATGACATGGACAATGGCTTCCGCCATCTTGTTTCTCTCCTCCCGGTCTTCAAGCGCGATGCAATGATTGACCAACTTCTGTATATGTCTTCCGTACTCCGGGATGATCAATTTCTCCCGCTCTGCATTGTATTCTAAATCCATTTGCTTTTCTCGCTAAATCATTCTTTTTTACTTGCCCGCAAAGTAATCATTTTTTGACTTTAAAGGGACCGGATCACTCAATTATCTTCAACTTCGCGAATTGAAGGAGCAACTTTTTAGTTTCCCCCGAGTCAAACCGGATTTCCGCCTTCTGATTTCCACCAGTGCCGTCCAGGGTTACGACTTCTCCCCGACCGAACTTTGCGTGTTCCACTATGCTTCCCGTTTTCAGGTCCGAGCCATCGGCAAGCACAACATTCTTAACCTCACTTATCTTTTTGTAGTTGCCTCCAGAAGGCTTCGAGGCTGCTCTCGAAACGGGCTTTGATTCTATTCTTTTGTTCTTTTTATGCGGGGTTCGTTGCAATGGCTTCTTAAACCGAATTTTTCCCGGATCCGGACTTCCAAACACATCCCTGTCAATAAAGGTTTTTGGCTGTGAAACAGGTTTGGGTGCCAAATCTTCCAAATACTGCTCGTCAATTTCCTCCAGAAAACGACTGGGTTCACAATCGATGAGCTTTCCCCATCGGTATCTCGATTGAGCATAACTCAGGTACACTTGACGCTCCGCCCGCGTAAGGGCTACGTAGAACAACCTTCTCTCTTCCTCGATTTCACTGCGCGTGTTCATGCTCATGGCCGAAGGAAACAGGTTCTCTTCCAATCCGACAATGTAGACGAAGGGAAACTCGAGTCCTTTGGCCAGGTGAATGGTCATCAGAGAGACCCGGGGCTCATCTTCCTTCTCTTTGTCAAAATCAGTGGCCAATGCCACATCCTCCAAAAAATATTCAAGGGAGGAGTCCTCTTCTTTGTCCTTCTGCTCCACGATGAAATCCCGGATTCCATTGAGGAGCTCCTGAACGTTCTCAACGCGGCTAATGGCCTCCGGAGTGCCTTCACTTTCAATATCCCTCAGAATCCTAGTAGTCTTAACAACCTGGTTTGCCACCTCGAAAGCATCTTTGCTCCGGGCCTCGATCTGCAGGCTTCCAATCATATTGACAAAGTTCTGCAGCTTGGTTCGAATACCGGAGTTCACCCCAATATTCAGGGTATCCAGCTTTAACAGGACTTCAAATATCGAGAGGTTATTCTGGTTGGCCGCCAGGGATAGACGGTCCAGGGTGGTCTGGCCGATTCCCCTTGCAGGATAATTGATGACTCGCTTCAGGGCCTCCTCATCATTCGGGTTGACGAGCAATCTCAAATAGCCCAAAACGTCTTTGATCTCCTTGCGCTGATAAAAAGACAACCCTCCGTAAATCCGGTACTTGATGTTCTTTTTTCTCAGGGCATCCTCAATCGCACGGGATTGGGCGTTTGTTCGATACAGCACGGTAAAACTGTTGTTCTGCAGCTGATGTTGCATTTTGTTGTCAAAAATCGAACTGGCCACGAATCGTCCCTCATCCCCTTCAGAAAAAGTTCGCATTACCCGGATCTTTCCACCTTCGTCATTCGAGGTCCAGATCTCTTTTTCCAGCTTGGTCTTGTTCTTGTCGATCACGCTGTTGGCAGCACGCACTATGTTCCTGGATGACCTGTAGTTCTGTTCGAGCTTGAAGATCTTAACTCCCTCGTAATCCTTTTGAAAGTTAAGGATGTTCTGAATGTTCGCGCCGCGGAAGGCATAAATGCTCTGACTGTCATCCCCAACAACACAGATGTTCTGATAGCGGTCAGCCAATGCCCTGACAATCAAATACTGGGAGTGGTTGGTGTCCTGGTACTCATCAACGAGGATATAACGAAAGCGATCCTGGTATTTTGCCAACACTTCCGGGAACCGGGTCAGGAGCTCGTTGGTTCTTAGCAAAAGATCGTCGAAATCCATTGCTCCTGCTTTGAAGCATCGATCGACATAGGCTTTGTAAATCGCCCCGGTTTCGGGACGTCCCGCAGCGCGATCCGCCTCTATGAGCTCCGGGTTTTGGTAGTACGAGCGAACTGTGATCAGGCTATTCTTGAATTGGGATATCCTGTGCAGCACCTGTTTGGGCTTGTACCGGTCCTTTTCCAGCTGCAACTCCTTGATGATCGATGTAAGGAGTCTTACGCTGTCCTGGGTGTCGTAAATGGTGAAATTCGAAGGGTAGCCCAATTTCTCGGCCTCACTTCTCAGGATCCGTGCAAAAACACTGTGAAAAGTACCCATCCAGAGGTTCTTCGATTCGCTCTGCCCGACAACGGATGCGATTCGACTCTTCATTTCCCGGGCCGCCTTGTTGGTAAAGGTAAGAGCAAGGATGTTGAAGGGATCCACACCATTCTCCATCAGATGAGCGATGCGATAGGTCAAGACCCTTGTCTTGCCCGATCCCGCACCTGCAATGATGATCATCGGCCCTTCTTTCTGAAGCACTGCCTCTCTTTGCGCTTCGTTCAATACATCGAGATAACTGCTCAACTCCCTTTGTTTTTGACCAAAAATACAATGGTTCTTGAAGCCCTACAATAAAAGTTATCTACAACTTTTAAAAAAAAAGGGCCGCATCTCTGCGGCCCTTTTTCATTATTTGAAACAGGATTACATTTTCTCTGCGAGTATTTCAACTCTCCTGTTCTGTTGTCTTCCTTTTGAAGTGCTGTTGTCGCCTATAGGATTGGCTGAGCCAAAACCGGCCGAACGGATGTTCTCAGCAGGGAACCCATTTTCGATCAAATAATTTCTCACTGCATCGGCTCTCTTTTGAGAAAGTTCATTGTTGATCTTGTCACTGCCTGTATTGTCGGTATGACCTTCAACGACAAACTTGACATCCTTGTACTCAGCGAGTATTTTGCTTACGCCTTCGAGTCGAATGGAAGTCTCATCGGTGAATGCATCTCTTCCTGTTTGGAAGTAGATCGCTCTGGCGAGATTGGTCAACTCGGTTTGCGCAGCTTCAGTGATCATGGGGCAGCCGTAATTTTCAGCAACACCGGCTACGCCTGGACATTTGTCCTCTGCATCCGGAACACCGTCACCATCCTGGTCCTTGACCGGGCAACCTTTGTTTTCAATCGGACCTGCCTCGTTCGGGCATTCGTCATCCTTATCCATGACGCCGTCACCATCAGTATCCGGGCATCCGTTGAATTGTTCCAATCCAGCTTCATCGGGACACATGTCTTCTTTGTCAGGGAATCCGTCTCCGTCTCTGTCAGGACATCCGTTGAATTCAGCCAAACCGGCCTCATTCGGGCAAGCATCTTCAGAATCCTGGATTCCGTCACCGTCTGAATCGGGGCATCCGTTGAATTGTTCGAGTCCTGCAACTTCAGGGCAAAGATCATCCTTGTCCTTTACGCCGTCGCCATCGGTGTCTTTTCCACCCAGATTGAAATTCAGACCGACCATGATCATGGAAGTTGTCATGTCATAAGCCACTTCAGATCCAGGGATTTTACCGAGCG
>Ga0316191_10003853_pt1 | contig 11135 bp, 9 predicted proteins | sample Eddworburr2cm_MG_FD_204928 | JGI IMG/M metagenome (GOLD analysis project Ga0316191, IMG submission 204928) | Coastal sediment microbial communities from Maine, United States - Eddy worm burrow 2 cm | ecosystem: Environmental > Aquatic > Marine > Coastal > Sediment | place: USA: Maine | collected... | reverse complement strand
TCGAAAAAGGCCGCCATTTTGATGGGAGAGGTGTTGCGTGTCAATTGCAAGTGGGAAAATATTTCTGCGGTGGAGACATGGCACTTCGGTGTCAGGATCAGGTACCAGTACTGGGGCAGCTCCAATGGAGTGAGAATTTCGCCGATTCCCTCGGCCCAGGCCGTGTGCGCGCCCACGAATACCGGCACGTCTGCACCCAATTGCGTGGCCAACTGCTGTAACTGCTCCGTCCCCAAACCCAGGTCCCACAGGCGGTTCAACACCAGCAAGGTGGTCGCCGCGTTGGAACTGCCGCCGCCCAGACCGCCGCCGGTTGGAATATGCTTGTCCAGGGTGATGTCTACCCCCAGGGAATCGCGCTGTAGCAGTCGCGCGGCACGGATAATGAGATTGTCCTGCTCCGGAATGTCGAGATTCGGGCAGTGCAGGGTGATGCGTCCACTGGTATTGCTGGAAAAATGCAGTTCGTCGCCCCAGTCCAGCAATTGAAACAGGGTTTGCAGCTCGTGATAGCCGTCCGCTCGCCGCCCGGTGATATGCAGGAACAGGTTGAGCTTTGCCGGGGACAGCACTGTCAGGGAACTGGTCATTCGCCCTGATGCGTCTGCCAGTCGCGCAGGATGATCTTTACCAGGGTGCCCGTTCGCTGGATCTGCAGACGCGTGGGTAGGGTCAGGCCCTGGAAGTCGTCGTACTCCAGGTAGTCTATTTGCCAGTCGTCCTGTCGTAGCGCGCGCAACAGGTCGCGTTCGGAATCCAGTTCCATGGATTGAACCTGCAGTTGTGGTGAGGGTGCGCCCTTCAGCCAGTATGGTAGTGCCTGCAGGGGCAGCTCCCAGCCGGTGTTGCGCAAAATAGCGTCAGGCGTGGAGACGTCGAACTCGCGGCTGTGGTCCGCGCGCTGTACCTGCATGCGTTGTCCGTCGCTGTGCACCGTCACCGCATTCATGCCCATGGGGCCACTGAGGCTGAGGTGGCTTTCGCCTGCCTGCTGTTGCCACTGCAGGGTCGCGGATTCGGCCTTATCGGCGGTGCGCAGCGCGAGTTTGCCACTGGCGGTCCAGCTTTGCAGTTGTTGCAGTTGCGCACTGTGGTGTTCCCAATTCCGCTCCACAGATACGCGTTTCGATTGCCCGGCACAGGCGCCCAGCACCAGCGTTATGGCGAGCAGCAGGACCCGGGGCCAACTCATCTACGGTTGGGGTTCCGCAGTGGGCATCCCCGTATCCAGCGGTGCCACGCCCAGGCGTTCCAGGGTGGTCAGTAATACCTTGTGTTCGGGGTCCCTTAGCAGGGCCCCGCGCCACACGTTGGTGGCGGCCTCGGTATTGCCGCTGACCCAGAGTACTTCGCCCAGGTGTGCGGCCACCTCCGGGTCGGGGTACTCCGCATAGGCCCTGGTCAGGTATGCCAGCGCTTCGTCGTACTGCCCCTGGCGATAAAGAACCCAGCCCATACTGTCGAGAATAGCCGGCTCGTCCGGCTGCAATGCCAGGGCCCGGGAGATCAGTTCATGGGCCTCGGTGTAGCGCTCGGTGCGATTGGCCAGGGTATAACCCAGGGCGTTGAGCGCGGTGGCGTTGTCCGGATCAGCGTTGATGATGGCGCGTAAATCCCGTTCCATCAGTGCGAGGTCACCAAGCTGTTCCGCGGCCATGGAGCGGGCGTAGAGCAGGGTAGTGGAGTCCGGGAACTCGCTGATCCCCTGGTTAAGTACTTCCAGAGCGCTCGGGACCGCATCGGCCTGGGTCAGCAGGTCTGCTTCCAGGCTGAAAATCTGTTCGGCGCGGTCCGGGTATGCCTTGCGCTGCTTCAAAAACAGCGCCTGAGCCTGTGTCTGTTCGCCATTGCCGATGAGGATTTGCCCGATACGCAGATTGGCGCTGAGGAATTCCGCCTCCCCTTCCACCTGCAGGTAGTGTGAGATCGCCTGCTGCAGGTCGTCCTGGTCTTCCGCGATCCTGCCCAGGTAGAAATGGGCTTCATCGACCCGCTGTTGCAGTGCCAGCATCTGCTTCAGGTAGGCCTTGGCTGCCACGTCATCACCCGTCTCGCGGTTGATCAGCGCCAGTGACAGCAACAGGTCGCCGTCCCTGGGGGATTGCGCCGACAGAATCTCAAACTGTTTGCGGGCGGCAGGCATATCCGATGCTGTCAGCAGCCTGGCGTATTGCAGTCGCAACTCCTGGTCCTCGGGCTGGTCCGCAACGGCCTGTTCGAGTCGGGCGAAGGGTTTTTTGTTGCCGGTGGCCATCAGTACCCGCGCTTCCAGCAGGAGGGCCTGGGGCTGGTAGGGCTCTATCTTGAATAGCGCATGCAGTTTCTTCAGCGCCTGGGGAAACTGCTCGAACTCGGCGTGCAGCAGGGCCTGTGTCATGAGCAACTGGGTGTTATCCGGCCACTCCCGGGCCAGTGTGTTGATGCCCTCCACCAATTCCGTCTGTTGCTCTGCGTCCAGTTGTTCAAAGCCATTGAGCAAGGTGGGAAACCTGGCCGGACTGCCCAGGCGCTGCACTGCTGCCAGGTGAGGTAATGCCTCCAGTGAGCGTCCCTGGCGCAATAGCAGGTTGGCCAGGGTGTTTTGCGCTTCGGCATTATCCGGTTCCAGTTCTACCCACAGCTGCGCCGCCTCCATGGCCTCGCGCTCTCTGCGCATGAACTGGGTCAGGTGAGTGGTGTGTGCACTGACACCCGCGTCGCGCAAAATCTGCGCCTGTGCGAGGTAGTTTTCCAGGGCGACGTCATAGGCCCGGCGTCGCAACGCGAATTCCGCGACCAACAGCGGGTATACGCTGTCTTCGGGGAACGGGCGCTCGACGGGCTCCGGTGGCTCTGGTTGGCCCTCGGTTTCAGGGACGACAGCAACCGTATCCGGCACTGTGGCGGTTCCGGCGCAGGCGCTGAGCAGCGCCACGGCAAGAGCAAGAATGAACGGGCGGGACATAGACGGCGAATTAATCCGGGGAAAGACAGGCCTTATGATGACACAGACCGTCGTCGAAACCCATACGGTGGCTTTGCACCGTTTCGCGGGCGTGCCCCGGATGGGGACTAATCGCTCTGTCATTTGCGCCGTAACTTGTTAAAATCAGTAAAATTTTTCCTGGCTGTGCTAAGGTGCGCCGGCTCCGGGGGTGGTGTTATGTCCCCGGTTTGACCCACTACGAAGCAGATACGGACCTACATGAACCTGATTGCCCTGGGAATCAATCACAACTCCGCCGCCGTCGAGGTGCGCGAGCGAGTTGCCTTTGCCCCGGAGCAGGCAGGTGAAGCGCTGGAAGATGCCTGCGAAGCGGTAGGGATTGATGAAGTGGTGATCCTGTCTACCTGCAATCGTACCGAGTTATACGCGATCGTCCCCGAGGGTCTCTCGCTGGCGGAAAAAGCGGTGCAGTTAATTGACTGGATGGCTAACTACCATCACCTGTCTGCGCAGGAACTGCGTCACAGCGCTTATCACTTCGAGGCCGAGCGGGCGCTACACCATGTGGTGCAGGTGGCCAGCGGCCTGGATTCCATGGTACTGGGCGAACCGCAGATCTTCGGGCAGCTGAAATCCGCCTTCGCCGTAGCGACCGACGCCGGTACCGTGGGCACCGAGTTAGGGCGCCTGTTTCCGCGCATATTTTCTATCGCCAAGCGGGTGCGAACCGACACCGCGATCGGGGAGAATCCCGTTTCCGTGGCTTACGCGGCAGTCGACCTGGCGAGCCATATTTTTACCGATCTGAGCAAAAGCAACGCGCTGCTGGTGGGTGCGGGTGAGACTATTGAACTGGTCGCGCGGCACCTGATTGAAGCGGGCGTCAGCCGTATTGTGATCGCCAACCGTACCCTGGGCCGCGCCCGCGAACTGGCGCAGAAGTTCTCCGCAGAGGCAGTACTACTCTCGGAGATACCGGAGCAATTGCTGGACGCGGATATTATCATTACCTCCACCGCCAGCCAGCTGCCGATACTGGGCAAGGGTGCGGTGGAACAGGCGCTGAAAATTCGTAAGCATCGCCCATTCCTGATGGTGGATATCGCCGTCCCCCGAGATATCGAAGCCCAGGTGGGCGATTTGCGCGACGTCTACCTGTACAGCGTTGACGACCTGCGCGAGATAGTCGATCAAAACCTTCGCAGCCGGCGCAACGAGGCGAGCAAGGCTGATGAGATCATCGCGGAGGGCGTGCAGCGCTACCTCGAGGAGCGTCGCAGCCTGGCAGCGGTGGACGTGGTGAAGGAATATCGGCAGATGGCAGAACAGCTGCGCGAACAGGAACTGCAACGCGCTCTGCGCGGTCTGTCACGTGGAGACGACCCCGGCCAGGCACTGGCGCAATTGGCGCGCGGCCTGACTAACAAGTTGATTCATGCGCCCACTGCGGGCCTGAAGCAGGCCAGCATAGACGGTCGCCAGGACCTGCTGGAGAATGCCCGCAAACTGTTGGGTGTGGAAAAGGCTGAGCCCGCCGCAGCCCAGCCCGCCAGCGACGAGTCTGCCAGCGATGAGTCTACCGAATTTGACCTGGCGCCAAGCGCGCCGACAACCGATAGCCGCACCTTGCAATGAAAGCCTCCCTGCTGACCAAACTGGATACCCTGTGCGACCGGCATGAGGAAGTATCGGCGCTGCTGGGTGATGCCGAGACTATCTCCGATCAGGACAAATTCCGCGGTTTGTCCCGGGAGTTTTCGGAGCTCGAAGCCGTGGTGCAATGCTATAACAGCTATAGCCGGGTAAAAGAGGACATCGAGGAAGCCCGGCAAATGTTGGACGATGCCGATCCGGACTTGCGGGAAATGGCGCGGGAAGAACTGGATGCCAACGAAGGGCGGCTGGATGAACTGGAGACTGAACTCCAGGCCCTGTTGCTACCTCGCGACCCGCGGGATTCCAACAATGTGTTTCTGGAAATTCGCGCAGGCACCGGTGGCGACGAGGCCGCTATTTTTTCCGGCGACCTGTTTCGCATGTATTCGCGCTACGCCGAAAACCGGGGCTGGAAGGTGGAAGTGCTGTCAGAGCGGCCCGGTGAGCACGGTGGCTACAAAGAGATCATCACCCGGGTCGAGGGTCGCGATGTGTATGCGCACCTGAAATTTGAGTCTGGCGCGCACCGCGTGCAACGCGTGCCGGAGACGGAGTCCCAGGGGCGTATTCACACCTCGGCCTGCACTGTGGCTATCATGCCGGAGCCCGAGGCCGTGGACGAGGTGGAAATCAACAAGGCGGACCTGCGTGTAGACACCTACCGCGCCTCCGGTGCGGGGGGGCAGCACGTGAACAAGACAGATTCAGCGGTGCGCCTGACCCACCTGCCCAGCGGTATCGTAGTGGAGTGCCAGGACGAGCGCTCGCAACACAAGAACCGCGCCCGGGCCATGTCCCTGCTGCAGGCCAAGTTGATGACCAGCGCACAGGATAAACAGGCCGAGGAGCAGGCGGAGCAGCGGCGTAACCTGGTGGGCACGGGTGACCGCTCCGACCGTATACGCACCTACAACTTTCCCCAGGGGCGGCTCACCGACCACCGCATCAACCTGACGCTGTACAAGCTGGCCGAGGTGATGGAGGGTGACCTGGACGCGGTCATTGGCCCCCTGCGCCAGGAGTACCAGGCAGACCAGTTGGCGGCCCTGGCTGATAATTGATGGCCAGTGTGCGCCAACTCCTGGAGGACGCCCGGCGTCTGCCGGGAGACAGTGCCCGTCGCGATGCGGAGATACTGCTGTGCCATTGCCTGGCCAAACCCCGTACCTGGTTGTATACCTGGCCCGAGGTTGATGTCGAAGCGCCACAGGCACAGCGTTACGCATCCTTGCTGGCGCAGCGAGCGCAAGGTGTGCCGGTGGCCTATCTCACCGGTCAGCGCGACTTCTGGTCCCTGCAGTTGGCCGTCAACGAACACACCCTGATCCCGCGCCCGGAAACCGAAACACTGGTGGAATGGGCCCTGGAACTGCCATTGCCTGTTGCTGCCGAGGTGGTCGATTTGGGCACAGGTTCCGGCGCGATCGCCCTGGCGCTGGCCAGTGAGCGCTGCGCCTGGCAAGTGAGTGGGCTGGAGCGCAGTGCGGATGCCCTGGCGGTGGCGCAGGCCAATGCAGCTAACCTGGGGCTGGGGCGGGTCCACTTCCAGCGATCTGACTGGTATGAAGCCCTGGGCGCGCGCCGCTTCCACCTGCTGCTCAGTAATCCCCCCTATGTTGACGAGCAGGACAACCACCTGCAGCAGGGGGACTTGCGCTTTGAACCCCGCGGCGCACTGGTCGCCGGGCAGGACGGCCTGGCGGATCTGGAAACGCTGGTGAGTGGCGCGCCCCGGCACCTGCTGGACGGCGGTTGGCTGCTGCTGGAGCACGGGTATACCCAGGGCGCTGCAGTGAGGAGTTTTTTGCAGCAGGCTGGTTTTAGCGATGTCGCCACGCGGCGGGACATAGCCGGGCAGGAACGTATCAGCGGGGGCCGCTGGCATGCTCAGTGACGAGCAATTACTGCGCTATAACCGGCAGATACTGCTGCATGAATTTGACGTGGCGGGACAGGAGCGCCTGCAGCAGTCCTCGGTACTGATCGTTGGCCTGGGTGGGCTGGGCTGTCCCGCGGCCCTGTACCTCGCAGCGGCGGGGGTGGGGCGGCTGGTGCTGGCCGATGGCGACGACGTGGAGTTGAGTAACCTGCAGCGGCAAATCGCGCATGGCCAGAGTGATATCGGCAGCAACAAGGCGGCGTCCGCAGCGGCGTCCATTGCCGCACTCAATCCGCAAGTGAGTGTGGAGGTGGTGCCGCATCGGCTGGAGCCGGCGGAACTGCCCGGGTTGCTTGTGGGGGTCGATCTGGTCCTGGATGCCACCGACAATTATCCGGTGCGTTATGCGCTTAACCGCGCCTGCATTGCCGCTGCCATGCCACTGGTGTCCGCCGCGGCCGTGCGCAGTGAAGGGCAACTCGCGTTGTTTGATCCGGTGCGCGGGGGAGGCTGTTACCGCTGTCTTTATCCCGTAGAAGGCAGCACCACGGCGCTCAGCTGCAGCGACAGCGGGGTGCTGGCGCCCGTGGTAGGGGTGTTGGGCTCACTGCAGGCGATGGAATCGCTTAAAGTGCTCAGTGGCTTTGGCGAACCGTTGCGCGGCCAACTGCTATTACTGGATTTGCGGTGCATGGATATCCGGCGCCTGGCCTTGCCCGCCAGAGCGGATTGTGTTGATTGCGGGCATTTGTCGCGCGCTTGACTGGCGCTATAAATTGTCGGCCAGTTCATCTGCCCGGTGTGCCGGTGAGGGCAGCGGTCGGCGCAGCACGTAGTACAAGCGCCAGCCCACCAGCAGCGTGCTGATGCCGATACCTGCAATCATCCCTTTCCAGAAACCCATGGTACCGTCCAGTGCGGATTCCGAGCTGGCAATCCCCAGCCAATAGCCCAGCGGCAGGGCCACCAGCCAGTAGGCGATACAGGACACTATGAAGGGGAAGCGTGTGTCCTTGAAAGCCCTCAGGCAGAAGGAACCTGCGACCTGTAACGTGTCCACGATAATGAACAGGCCCACCATCTGCAGCAGGGTCACCGCCATGCTGTGAATATCCTCGCTGTCGGTATAGGCACTGACGATGAGCGCGGGTGCTGTCATGACCAGAATGATGGAGCTTATGCCCACCAGAAAGGTAAAGGTCGTGCCGCAGGTAATGGCCAGATTGACTTGTGCCTGATCGCCACTGCCGATGGCGTGGCCTATACGGGTGGCCATGGCCGAACCGATACTGATCAATGGCATGTATACCACGTCCCACACGTTGAAGGCGATCTGGTGTGACGCCATGGCGGTATTGCCCAGGGTGGCGATAAACAGTGCGATAACTGAAAAAACCGCAATTTCCAGAAAGAAAGTCAGGCCCATGGGCAGGCCAAGACGTCCTATCTCGCGAATGGCGGCGAAGTTGGGTGGCACCAGTCGCAGGGGTGGCAGGTAGGGTTTCAGGCGCTCCGCCTGGGTCATATAAAAGCTGATCAGTGCCGGGCCCAGCCACATGGAGATGGCAGTAGCCCAGCCGCAGCCCGCGGCACCCAGTTCCGGAAAACCCCATTTGCCGTAGATGAAGGCATAATTCAGTGGGATATTGGCGAGGAACCCCAGCACGCTGGCGATCGCGAAGGGACGCATGATGCCAATGCCCTGGGTATGGCAGCGCAGCGCCTGGAAAATCGCCGCGGCAGGCAAACCAAAGGCGGTAGCCTGCAGGTAGGCCAGGGTTTTAGCGTGGGTGGGCTCGTCCAGTTCCAGCAAGTTAAGCAGCGGCTCAGAGAAGAAGCACAGCGGTCCGGCTATCAGCCCCAGCGCGAGTGCCAGCCACAGCGCCTGGGGTAGTGAATCGCGTATGGCCTGAACCCGGCCGGCGCCGAAATCCTGGGCGATGATCACGGTTGCACCGAGCATGGTGCCGATAAACAGCAGGTACAGGGGCAGCCAGATATTGTAACCAATGGCGATGGCAGCCAGGTCCATGGCACTGTAATGCCCCGCCATAATGGTGTCGACTACGCCCGTTCCCATCTGTGCCAGTTGCGCGATGATCATCGGAGCGGCAATGGCCAGAAGAGCCCGGCTTTCTTTGCGGAACGCCCCGGCCGTGACTAACTGCATGGCAGGTCCGGGCCGGTGGTTTGCAAATATAGTGCCGTCAATTGAAACCTTTTTGCGAGAACCGTTGTCACAAAGCAAAGTAAGACTGAAGGGAAAACGGTAGATGAGCGTATTGGCAGGCTGGTACTACAGTATACACAACACGATTTTTCCCCGCCTGCAATACCTGGACGGTTTAGCTCCCCTGGCCCTGCGTCTTTACCTGGTGCCGGTATTCTGGATGGCAGGCACGCAGAAAATCGCCGGTATGCAGAGCACTATCGAGTGGTTCGGGAACCCGGACTGGGGGCTGGGTCTGCCTTTCCCCGCCGTGCTGGCCTACCTGGCCGCCTATACCGAGGCCATAGGAGCGCTGCTACTGCTGCTGGGTTTCGCCACCCGTTGGATATCGATTCCGCTAATGGTCACCATGCTGGTGGCGATTTTCGCAGTGCACTGGGGCCAGGGATGGGCGGCCATCGCGGATTCCGGTGCCCAGGAGGTGGCAGTGCGTCTGGGTTCGGCCAAGGAAATACTACGCGAGCACGGCAATTACACTTGGCTTACTGAAAAGGGCAATTTTGTCATTCTCAACAACGGTATCGAGTTTGCCGTGACCTACCTGGTCATGTTGCTCGCCCTGCTGTTTACCGGTGGTGGGCGCTTCACCAGCGTGGATTATTATCTCGGTCGCCTGTTTCCCAACACAAACTAGTCGGGCACGCACTGCCGGGTGCCCCGATGCGCGTACCCGCGGCCCTGCACGGTGCACTATCGAGCGGTGATAACGGGTAAACCTTTTTTGCTCTGGAAATGTTAGACTACCGCGCATTTTACGCAGTCACAGGGTATCAATCGTTGATCAAGAACATAGTTGGGCGCATGGCCGGCAAGGTAAATGGGTCGCAGGAACAAAACCCCGCCACCTCCGGGCATGGCCAGCCGCCGCGCAGAGAGCCTTCACACAAGGCCGCTGCCGAGAGTAAACAGGGTGAAGATAGCAAGTCTGGTGCGCGGGGCAAGGGCAATAAGCGACGTCGTCGCGGTGGCAAGCCGCAGGAGGCTGCGCCAGCGTGGTCTCTGGACCAGTTCCAGGTGGAGCCCAAGGAGGGCGAGACACGTTTTCATGACCTGGGCCTACGCGATGAGCTGATGCGCGGCATTGCTGACCTGGGGTTCAAATACTGTTCCCCCATCCAGGCCACGATATTGCCACATACACTGCAGGGTCACGATGCCATTGGCAAAGCCCAGACCGGTACCGGCAAGACCGCGGCATTTCTCATCACCATGTTTAACGACATGCTGTGTAATCCGATTGAGGGAGAGCGGTTCGTGGGCGAACCCCGGGCCCTGGTGATCGCGCCGACCCGGGAACTGGTTATGCAGATCGCCGCGGATGCAGAGGAACTGGCCAGATTCTGCGGATTGAAAGTCGTTACCCTGATTGGCGGTATGGACTACCAGAAGCAGCTGAATCGCCTGGGCAATGATGTGGTCGACCTGGTGGTTGCCACACCGGGGCGCCTGCTGGATTTCATGGGGCGTCGCGACCTGTATCTGGACCATATAGAAATACTGGTGCTGGACGAGGCCGACCGTATGCTCGATATGGGCTTTATACCCCAGGTGAAACGCATAGTGCGTGCGACACCGCGCAAAGAAGATCGTCAGACCTTATTGTTCTCCGCCACCTTTACCCAGGACATCATCAACCTGTCCCAGCAGTGGACCTACGAGCCGGTGAAAGTGGAGATAGAACCCGAGAGTGTCGCCACCGACTCCGTGGACCAGAAGATCTACCTGGTCAGCAGCCAGCAACGCTATCGGGTGTTAAACAACCTGCTGCGCAGTGAAGACTGCACCAGTGTGATTGTGTTTGCCAACCGGCGCGACCAGGTGCGCCGCCTGCACGAGCGTCTGCGCAAATCAGGCGTTGCCGCCGGCATCCTGTCGGGAGAGATTCCCCAGGCCAAGCGCACCCGCACTCTGGAACAGTTCAAGCTGGGGGAAATCAAGGTTCTGGTGGCTACCGATGTGGCCGGTCGTGGTATTCACGTCGACGGCGTCAGTCACGTGGTCAACTATAACCTGCCGGAGGATCCGGAGGATTACGTGCACCGCATTGGTCGCACCGGCCGCGCCGGCGCCACCGGTACCTCCATCAGTTTTGCCAGCGAGGACGATGCTTTTCTGTTGCCTGACCTGGAAACTCTGCTGGGCAACAAACTGGAATGCACCCACCCGCCCAAGGAGTTACTGGCTTAACTCCTCGCACCACAGTAGCGTGGCGCCCACCACCGCGGCGGGCACCACGAAGAAATTAACCACGGGTATCCCCGCGCACAGCGCCACCAGGCCGCCAAAGCCCATGCTGCTCAGGCGTCGTCGGCGCACTGCTTCCTTGACGTCGGCAAAGCTCAGCTGGTGGTTGTCCATGGGATAGTCCACGAACTGAATGCTCATCATCCACGCGCCCAGCAGAAACCACAGTACGGGCGCCACCGCGTTCAGGCCGGGGATGA
>Ga0316191_10003850_pt1 | contig 11141 bp, 7 predicted proteins | sample Eddworburr2cm_MG_FD_204928 | JGI IMG/M metagenome (GOLD analysis project Ga0316191, IMG submission 204928) | Coastal sediment microbial communities from Maine, United States - Eddy worm burrow 2 cm | ecosystem: Environmental > Aquatic > Marine > Coastal > Sediment | place: USA: Maine | collected... | reverse complement strand
CCCTCGTGCTCACCGATATCCGCGAAAAGAACGGCTCGCTGCTCAACAACCTCGAGTTCCCGTTGTATTTTTTCCTGTTTATTGCCCGGGGGCTTGCCGAAAAACGCAAACTCAACCTGATCGGACAACCCGAAGCTATCAGCCACGCGATGCGCCTGCTGCGCTTCACACTGCTTGGACCATCACGCGCCGAACTCGACAAATGGCGCACCGATGACGCGCTTAAGCAAGAGTGGCTGGATGTATCTGAAGCACTCGCGATCAAGGACGATAAAGGCAAGGTGGTGCCGGTTGAAGATTTCTTTAATCTGATTCCGTTTGAAAACAGCCTGGCAGTAGCCGGTGATTTAGCGATCGAACACAAGGGTGTCGATCGCTACCTGGTATCCAGCCCCGGTGGCGATGTCTACGTCGATCTGAACGATGAAACCGAGATCATTCCGCCCTATCCCGTGCAAATCGATTACGTGCCGGGTGGTTTGTCGAAGATGGGCATAGAGGTGCTTGGCGGCGCTTCCGGTTTTGCTACTGACGAACCCTGCACGGGCCTCGCGCTTTGTTACAACGGCGATTATCTGCTGATTGATTCGATCCCGTTTCTCGACCAGCACCTGTTTGCCCGGGGCATATCCCGCAACCAGGTGTCGGCGGTATTCCTGACCCACCTGCATGACGATCACTGTTCAATGTTTCCGCTAATGGAAATGCCGCACCGGGTCGAAGTCATTACCACCGAAGAAATCTTCAACATGGCGATGGAGAAACTCTCCTGCAGCCTCGGCTGGAGCGTGGACGTAGTGCGCGAACATTTCAGTTTGCTGCGCGTAAAACCCGGTGATTCGCTCAATTACTATGGCTTGAACATCGAGGTTCACAACACGGTACACAGCATTCCAACCATTGGCGCCACCTTTTCGACGCTGCACAAGGGCGTTTTCAGGGACGTTTGCATAGTTGGCGACAACCAGAATATGTCGGCAGTGCGCAGCATGGGCGAGGCCGGTATCGTGCGCGCCCAAACCGTTGAAAACCTGGAACGCCTGTATCGGCAGAATTTCCACTTGCTGATTGCCGACGGCGGTGCCGGTGAAATTCACGGCGACCCCGCGGATTCGCTACAGTCAAAGGCAGAGCGTGTTGTCTTCGTGCACGTCGACAAGGTTCCGGATGCCTTGCAGACCACATTTTCGCTGGCCAGTTCGGGCAAACGCTACACCCTGCTCGAAGGTGACAGCATGATCTACACCTCGCAGATCAATCACTACCTCACTTTATGGCTCGGGCAACCCTTCCCCAACCGCTGGATGCGTAACCTGCTGGCCGAGCAGGAAATCTATCGTTACAACACCGACGACGTGATTATTGTGCAGGACGCATCGACGCACGGCTCGGTCTACCTGATTCTGACCGGTTATTGCGAAGTGGTGCGCGTCGACGAGGGTGGTCGCCAGGCCGTGGCGATGCTGCAGGCAGGCGACATAATCGGTGAAATGGCGATACTGACCGGTTCGGGTGTGCGTAACGCCAGCGTTGTCGCCAAAACTCCAGTCACCGTCTGTGTCTTCGCCGAGGAAACCTTTCGTAATTTCATCCGCTACAGCGGCCTGCAAACGGTACTGGAAGATCGCTGGCTGCTGCGGCCGGTGGTCAAATTATTGCCGCAATTCGCCGAATTGTCGTCCACCGTCACCGACAAACTTTCGCGCATTGCCGAATGGCAGGTTGTGGAAAGCGGCAAAACCCGCTGGCTGGACGAAGCCCATATGTACATTCTGGTGGAAGGTTTCGGCTCGATCGTACACGCAGACGGCAGCCAGGATAAAATTATCGCCGGCGAAGAGCTCGGCTGGCGTCCCTATGGCGAAAGCCGGGCCGTAGAAATGGTGGCAAGTACCGATTGCGGACTCATCACCATCGAGGCGGACGCTTACCGGGAATTACTCAAATCGACGCCGCAACTCAACTATCAAACGCGCAAGCGCCTGATGCTAGAGGGTGACAACGGCGTCGACTGGCTGCTCGGAGAGGTGGCAATTTATTAACAGTCGCGTTAGCATCCCGTTTCCCCGAGACGGTTGCTAACAAATAGCAAAACAAATGCCCCTGTTAAGCATCAAAAACCTCAGCATCGAGTTCCCCGGCCGCTACGAAACCGATTTCGCGGTCGAAGACGTCAGCTTTGATCTCGAGCCGGGTGAAATTCTGGGCCTGGTCGGCGAGTCCGGCGCAGGCAAATCAACCATCGGCAATGGCATCGTCCAGCTACTGAGCCCACCGGGGCGCGTCTCCAAAGGCGAGATTTACCTGAACGACAGCAAGATCTCCGATTTTGACGAGCAGCAAATACTCAAGGTTCGCGGCTCACGGGTCGGTTTCATCTTCCAGGACCCGATGACATCGCTGAACCCTTTGTTTACTGTCGAGAATCAAATGGTCGAGACCATTCTGACCAATCTCGATATCGACGATACTCGTGAAGCCGAAAAGATCGCCGTAGACCTGCTGCGCCAGGTTGGCATCCCCGAGCCTGAGCTGCGCATCAAACAATTCCCGCATCAGTTCTCCGGTGGCATGCGCCAGCGCGTGGTGATCGCGATCGCACTGGCCGGAGAGCCGGAGATGCTCATCGCAGACGAACCCACCACGGCGCTCGATGTCTCGGTGCAGGACCAGATCCTGACCTTGATTCGCAAACTGTGCCGCGAGCGCCAGGTCGGTTGCCTGCTGGTGACACACGACATGGGCGTTATCGCCAACATCACCGACCGCGTGGCCGTCATGTATCGCGGCAAGCTGGTGGAACTCGGCACTACGAAACAAATACTAACCGCGCCAAAACACGATTACACCAAAAGCCTGATCAGCGCGGTACCGCGTTCCAGCATCAAGGTGGATCGCTTTCCGCTGGTGGAATACATTGAAACCACCGCGAAAGGACTCAAGCAAATCGATGTATCGACACACTGGCTGGGGCAAAGCAAAAAGCACAGCGGCGGCGAGAATTTGCTCGAAATCGAAAACCTCAATCTGCGCTTCATCACCCAGGATGCGATCTTCGCCCGCAATCGCAAGTACCTGCAGGCGACGCGCGACATCACCCTGCAGGTCAAGCAGGGCGAGACTTTTGGGCTGGTGGGCGAAAGCGGTTCCGGTAAATCCACGATTGCCCGCATGGTCGCGGGGTTGCAACAACCCGATAGCGGTTCGATTAAATTCGATGGGGTTGAATTGATCAACAACCCGGATCGCGCCACCATACAACGCATGCGCCTGCAAATGCAGATGGTATTTCAAAATCCTTATTCGTCGCTGAACGGGCGTATGAAAGTCAATGACATCATAGCGGAGCCCATCCGCTTCCACCGACTGACGCCACCTGACCAGGTCAGCGAGATCGTCGGCGATCTGCTCGATCACGTCGGCCTCGGCCGGCAGATGGGACGCCGATATCCGCATGAGTTTTCCGGCGGCCAGCGCCAGCGCATTTCAATTGCCCGTGCCCTTGCCTGTCGCCCACGCCTGTTGATATGTGACGAGCCCACCTCGGCGCTGGACGTATCAGTGCAGGCACAGATTTTAAACCTGTTGAAAGATCTGCAGGATGAGCTGGGGCTGACCATGCTGTTCATCAGCCACGATTTACCGGTGATTCGTCAAATGTGCGACCGGGTTGCAATCATGCGTCATGGGCGCATACTTGAGACCGCGGATTCGGAGACCTTCTTCGAAAACCCGCAAAATGAATACAGCATCGAGTTGCTTTCGCTCATGCCGAGATTCGATCGCATCTACGAAAACGAAACCGCCGCACAACCATAATATTTATTGCTTTTTTTGAAAAAAACGCTGTAGGCACACACACAACAAACTGGAGAAAAAATATGAAAAACCGTTTTCTACTAACCACCGGCCTGGTTATCGCGAGCCTGCTCGCCTTTACCACGGCCAGCGCGAAAGACCTGCGCATGGCGTACGACGCCGACCCGGTTACGCTCGACATACACGAGCAGCTATCCGGTGGCGTTTTACAGCTTTCACATATGTCTTTCGATCCGCTGATCCGCTGGACCAAAGAACTGGCCTTCGAACCTCGCCTGGCGACCAGCTTTCAGCGCCTGAACCCGACCACGGTCCGCTTCAAGCTGCGCAAAGGCGTCAAGTTCCACAGCGGCAACACGATGACTGCGAGTGATTTCAAATGGACCTTTAACCGTCTCAAGCAAAGCCCGGACTTCAAGGGTATCTTCGCTAACTTCCAGGCCCTCAATATTATTGACGACTACACCATCGACCTCGTCACCACCGGACCTTACCCGCTGGTGCTGCACACGGCGACCTACATCTTCCCGCTCGACAGCCAGTTTTACACCGGCACCGATGCCAACGGCAATGACAAGGCTGCGATCGTCAAGAACGGAGCGTCTTTCGCTTCCACTAATATGTCGGGCACCGGACCATTCAAGATAGTATCGCGTGAACAGGGCGTCAAAATTGTTTTTGAACGCTTCGCCGACTACTGGGACAAGGGTTCCAAGGGCAACGTCGATAGCATCGTATTCACACCGATCAAGGACGAGCAAACCCGCGTAGCGGCACTGCTATCGGGTGGTGTGGATTTCATCGCACCGGTATCACCCAACGACTTCGATCAGATCCGTGCCTCCGATAAGGCCAACCTGATCACCATGCCGGGCACCCGTATCATTACCTTTCAGTTAAACCAGGAACGTCGTCCGGAGTTCAAGGATCAACGCGTCCGTATGGCAATGGTGCATGCGGTCAACAATGAAGCCATCGTGCAGAAAATCATGAAAGGTTTCGCGACTACCGCAGCGCAAATGAGCCCTACAGGATACCTTGGTCACAACCCGAACCTGAAGCCACGCTACGATCTTGCACTCGCCAAAAAACTGATGAAAGATGCAGGCTATGAGAATGGCTTCAGTGTCACCATGATGGCGCCCAACAATCGTTACGTGAATGACGACAAGATCGCCCAGGCAGTGGCTGCCATGCTGTCAAAGATCAACATCAAGGTCGATCTGCAAACCATGCCCAAGGCTCAATACTGGCCATCTTTTGATGACCGCGCTGCGGACATCATGATGATCGGCTGGCATTCAGACACCGAAGACAGCGCCAACTTTTACGAGTTCCTGGCGATGACCCCGGATCAGGCAACTGGAATGGGTGCATACAACTCGGGTAACTACAGCAGCGAATACGTTGACCAGCAAACCGTGAAGGCCAACCAGGAAACCGATACCGCCAAGCGCGCAGAGATGCTGCAGGCTATTGAAAACAAGATGTTCCAGGATGCCGCTTTCATCCCGCTGCACTGGCAGAACCTGGCCTGGGCTGCACGCAAAGGCGTCAATCTCGACCCGGTCGTCAATGCGCTCAACTTTCCTTACCTGGGCGACCTCGTAATCGACTAGTTGAACCCATTGTCTTCTCGTGACAATCTGCTCCGGGCGTTTACACGCCCGGAGTTTTTTCGAATCAGATTCGCGCAATAAATCGAGACCATAATCAAGGCCGATGATCCAGTTTTTAGCTAAACGTGTACTACAGGCGGCACTGGTGATGCTCATCATCAGCATGTTCTGTTTTTCAATCCAGGGTTCGCTCGGCGACCCGACGCGTGAGATGGCGGCAATGTCGATGTCCGACGCCGAACGTGAAAACCTGCGCGAAGAGATGGGCCTGAATGATGCCTTGCCGATACAATATCTGCGCTTCGTCAAACGGGCACTGCAGGGTGATCTCGGTACCTCGTATTTTTTCAAGGAACCGACCCTCGATGTGATCATGAAAAAGCTACCGGCAACGCTGGAGCTCGCATTTGCCGCGTCAATTCTGATCATCACTATTTCCATTCCACTCGGCGTGTTCTGTGCCATCAAACCGCGCCACTGGTTCAGTCGTTTCACCATGGCAGCAAGCGTTATCGGCATTTCGATTCCAGTGTTTTTGACCGCGCTGGGGCTGATCTACCTGTTCTCGATCACGCTCGGCTGGATGCCCTCTTTCGGGCGTGGTGAAACGGTGCATGTATGGGGCTCCTGGAGCACCAATTTCCTCAGCTGGGACGGCTTCAGACACATCGTCATGCCGGCGGTCGCGTTATCGTCGATCATGCTCCCCCTGTTTATTCGCCTGGTACGGGCGGAGATGCTCGAAGTCCTGAGCTCCGAATACGTCAAGTTCGCGCGCGCCAAGGGCCTGAGTGACGGACCCGTGTACCTCAAACACGCGCTGAAGAACACCATGCTGCCGGTGATTACCGTCGGCGGTGTACAGATCGGCATCATGGTCGCCTACACCATCCTGACCGAATCGGTTTTTCAATGGCCGGGAATGGGATTCATGTTCCTCGAGGCGGTTAATCGCTCCGATATTCCGCTGATTACGGCTTACATCATGTTTGTCGGCTTCCTGTTCGTGGTGGTCAACACGCTGGTTGATCTGCTTTACGGCATTATCAATCCGATGGTCGACCTGGTGGGACGGCGTCAATGAAGTTCGTCAGCAACCTCTGGCAGCAGCTGCTGCAATCCGACCTGCTGCACTATTACAAGCGCGACAAGGTCGCCATCATAAGCAGCGTGGTTTTCCTGATACTCGCCCTGATGGCGTTATTTTCGCCCATCATCGCACCCTTCGATCCCTACGATCTAACCCAGATCGATTTGATGGATTCGGAAATGCCCCCGGCCTGGATGCCAAATGCCGACGCGCGTTTTCTGCTCGGCACCGACGATCAGGGCCGCGACCTGTGGAGCACCATCCTCTATGGCATGCGCGTCTCCCTATTGATCGGCATATTCGCGGTGTTGCTGCAATCAGCCATCGGCATCGTCATCGGCCTGGTGTCTGGTTACGTTGGTGGCCGAGTCGATAGCGTGCTGATGCGAATCGCCGATGTACAACTGTCGTTTTCAACCTTGATGGTCGCGATTATCGTGCTCGCTATCGTCAAGAATGCCTTCGGTGGCGAAACCTACAGCAGTTATGCGATGCTGATCCTGATTCTGGTAATCGGTTTATCCGAGTGGCCGCAGATCGCGCGCACCGTGCGTTCATCGGTGCTTGGCGAAAAAGAAAAAGAATACGTCGATGCGGCGCACGTAATGGGTTTCGGACCGATTCGTATCATGTTCAAGCACATCCTGCCAAACTGCCTGTCGCCGATTTTTGTCATCGGAACGGTGCAGATTGCCAACGCTATCATCACCGAAGCCGCACTGTCTTTCCTCGGCCTCGGCATGCCGGTGACCGAACCCAGCCTCGGTTCACTGATCAGTATCGGCAAGGAATACCTCTACTCCGGCTCCTGGTGGATTACGCTCATTCCCGGTTTCTTCCTGATCGTGATTGTCATTTCGATCAACCTGCTGGGCGACTTTCTGCGCGACGTATTCAACCCCCGTCTCTACAAAGACTAGGGTCTGTAAAAACCAGGACGCGACCCACAGTTCAACCTGTCTGCTGAAAAATTACGCCTCAACGGTTGGTTTTCAGAAACGCGATACTAGCCCCAAAGATATATAGGTTTGTCGGTCGACTTCGCCAATAATGCCGATCCCATCAATTTGAGCTCTGGAGAGTCGCTTATGTTTAACCCAATCACCATCCCCTTCGGGGCAGTCATGTTACACAACGTAGTTAAACTGAAACCCGGCGTCAGCAGTGATGATGTGGAAATGGCCATCGGCGAAATGTGTAACGTCGTCAAGAACACCTATGGCAATGAAGACGGGGGTTTTATCGGCGGGCAGGTTTTCGAGTATGCTGGATTTGTTTCCGCCGAGGGCTCGTTCGATCCCGAGCAAAAATCCGAAGATCACATCGTCATCATTACTTACTGGAATTCCTTTGAACAGCACGAAAAATCGCACGCCGATCATATCTTCAAGGAGAAGTTCGACGGCCTGGCCGAGTACTGCTCAGAAACCTATGAACTCGGCTACAACATGCTATGGCAGGGAACACCCGACGAATAATTCATAGTGCGAGGACAGCTAACTTAGATCAGGGCAATAGAATTGAGTCACTACTATTTGTCATGAATTGAGTAAACTGTCATCGCGATAGTGAAAAGTGGGTCCGCAGCGATGCCAAGAAATATATTGTTCATAATGTGCGACCAGCTGCGCTGGGACTACCTGTCCTGCTACGGCCACAAAACCCTGCACACCCCGAACATCGATTTCCTTGCCGAACGTGGCGTACGGTTTGACAACGCCTATTGCCAGGCCCCTTTGTGCGGACCATCGCGTGCGAGCTTTTACAGTGGTCGCTACATGTCGAGCCACGGCGTGATGGCGAACAACGATCCCAGCCGCATCGACGAACTCACCATTGCCGATTATCTGCGCGCTTCAGGCTATCGCAGCGCGGTGGTGGGCAAGGCGCATCATCGAAAAAACCGCGATCAGTTGAAAACCCTCGGCGTCGATGCCGAGTCCGCCCTGGCCAAAAACTCGGGCAGCGGTGGCTTTGAACCCTTTGAACTGCACGACGGCCTGCTGCCAGGCAACCGCCATAACGGCTACAGCGCTTACCTCAACCGGCAGGGTTATAAGGGCGATAACCCCTGGCTTGATTACGCCAATAGCGGTGAGGACCGCGACGGCAACATCCGTTCCGGCTGGCGCCTGCGCAATTCGGTTTACCCCGCGCGTGTCGCCGAGCAACATTCGGAAACCACCTTTACCACAAATCGCGCTATCGAGTTCCTCGAGCAGCAGGAAAACGATCAGCCATGGTGTCTGCACCTGTCCTTCATCAAGCCGCACTGGCCACTGATCGCACCGGCGCCGTATCACGATCTTTACCAGGTCAAAGATATTCAACCTCTGGTGCGCGCTGACTCGGAACTGCACAGTCCGCACCCGGTTTATGCGGCCTTTATGGAACAGGAATATAGCGAGAGTTTTGCCCGCAAAGATGTGCGCGAAACCGTGATCCCGGTTTATATGGGCCTGGTGCGCCAGATCGACGACCAGCTTGGCCGTCTGTTCGACTACCTCAGGCAAACCGATCAATTCGACAATACGCTGATCGTCTTTACCAGCGATCACGGTGACTATCTGGGCGATCACTGGCTCGGCGAGAAGGATTTGTTCCACGAACCCTCGGTACGAATTCCACTCATTATCGTCAACCCGAATACCACCGCCGACGAAACCCGTGGCCAGGCGTGCAAGGAGATGGTCGAAGCGATCGACCTGTTACCCACCTTCGTTGAATTCGCCGGTGCCAATATTTGCCATGAACGTGTCGAGGGGCAGTCGCTGATGCCGCTGCTGCGCTCGAACAAGCCACCCGCCGACTGGCGCCGCTACGCGGTGAGCGAAATTGATTACTCGGATCGGGGTATCGGCGAGCGGCTGCAACTGTCACCTTACGACTGTCGCGCGGTGATGATTCGCAACCAGCGCTGGAAGTACATTCACCATCCTTGCTTTCGACCACAGCTATTCGATCTGCAGCAGGATCCCGGCGAACTGGTCGACATCGGCGAAGATCCTGCCTTCGCGGCGCAGCTCCGCGGCATGCAACACCTGCTGATCGACTGGCGTAGACGTCTTAAACCACGCGTCGGAGTCGCCTACGAAAACCTGGCCGGCATGGGGCCGGCGCGTGATGAAAAACAAGGCATCGTCATCGGTCGCTGGTAGCCCCGGGCATGCTGGAGATGAAGCCATCACGCAAGCGGATAACCCCGGCCTTAATCGGCTGCATCCTGCTGTTGGGCACATTAAGTAACGCCTGTTTCGGAGCTACCGAACGGATTGACCTGCACGCTCTATGGGATGATCGTTGCGCCGAATGTCACGGACACTCCGCGGATTTCGCGCGCCGCTTTCTGCATATTTCAAACGGCCGGCTCCAGGGCAGGCACCATGTCGACAACCTGCAGCTATTCCTCTCCCGACACTACGGCACAGCGGCGCAGTCGGCGGCAATCTACGCGATGTTACAGGCGCAGACCGCAACGCCACCGCTGTTCCGGCAGCAGTGCAGCAGATGCCACGGCAGCGCGGCTTCGCTGGTGCGCGGCACCGCCATCCTGCGCGACGGGGTTTTGTTGAGCAGCCGCAGCGGACAGCCCCTGCAGCAATTTCTGTCGAGTCACCGCAACCTGAGTGTGGAGGAGGTTGATTTCTACCACAGACTGCTTACCCGTGTAGCGACAGAAACCGGCCAGCCTTAAGCTCGACTCGATAACACCTTCAATCAGCCGGTTATGTTTCTCCCTGCAGGCTTAGCGACTGATGCGCAAAATCAATCATTCTGTTAGGATGCCGACGAATCGACGTCTGCCTGCCGGTGGCCAGTCATCTATACACAGGGCGCTCTATGCAACACTCCAGATTTCCGCTAACGGCGGTCACGCAAAGCCGTCTCGCGCAGGTGGATTTCGACAATCCCGGCTTCGGCAAAATCTTCAGCGATCACATGTTCAGCATGGTCTACGAGGACGGCGACTGGGGCCAGGCGGAAATCATTCCCTACCAGGCACTCGCCATCGAGCCCGGCGTCGCCATGCTGCACTACGGCCAGACCGTATTCGATGGCTACAAGGTGTTTCGCGGCGAGGATGGTCAGGCGCGCATCTTTCGGCCCGAACGTAATGCAGCTCGATTGCACGATTCCTGCCAGCGCCTGTGCATCCCCATCATGCCGGTCGATGAACTCACTGAAATCATGATTCAGGCAACCCGTGAACTGATCGAACTGGATCACGCCTGGATACCATCGCGATGGGGGCATTCGCTATACGTCAGGCCACTGGTGATCGGCACCGAAGCGACGCTCGAAGTGCGCGCCGCCAATCGCTACCATTTTCTGATCATGACATCACCGGTTGGCAGTTATTTCACTGATCTGCAAAAAGGCGTATCGCTGCGGGTTGAAGATCGTTTTACCCGCGCCGCCAGCATCGGTGGACTGGGTGCCGCAAAAACGGCGGCCAACTATGCTGCCAGCCTGCTGCCGGGATCGCAAAGCAGAAAACAGGGCTTCGACCAGGTGTTATGGCTTGATAGCAATGAGCATCGCTACGTCGAGGAAGTCGGCGCGATGAATATCTTCTTCAAGATCGCTGGACGCGTGGTAACACCGCCGCTAGG
>Ga0316191_10003849_pt1 | contig 11144 bp, 6 predicted proteins | sample Eddworburr2cm_MG_FD_204928 | JGI IMG/M metagenome (GOLD analysis project Ga0316191, IMG submission 204928) | Coastal sediment microbial communities from Maine, United States - Eddy worm burrow 2 cm | ecosystem: Environmental > Aquatic > Marine > Coastal > Sediment | place: USA: Maine | collected... | reverse complement strand
GCCTCGTCTGGCCTCAGTCAATACCTGCCCGCCCTGAATCTGGTTCCAGTTCGGCCGCCCGATCGTCTCGCTGTAACCGAAGCGCACAATTATGTCCTCGGTCAACTCGACGTTGAAATCCAGGCTCGGCAGCACGTAATCGTATTTTCCGGTGAGGGTTGTGTAGTCCTCGCCCGAGTTGACCAGCCCGAATTCATTATTGGAATTCCACGTGATCGCAGTAACGACCGGCACGAGCGCGCTGGAGGTGACATCCGTTTCCTCCCAGCGAAGACCTGCCGAGAGGTTGGTCGGTTTGTCGGCCACCTCAAAACTTGCGTTGAACTGCACGTAAGCTGCTGTCGTTTCTTCGTTCGTAAGCTTGTCGACGCCCTTGGTCGCCCGCGGGTCTGTGGGCCCGGTTGGCGTGATCCACCTGTTTTCGGTCGGCACTGCCACTCTCGCTGCCGCTATCGCCGCGTCAAAGCTGCTCAGACGAACGAATTCAGGGGTCACACTGCTGTCGCAACAACCTGAAACGTCACTGAAGTAACCGGCCACATTGTCCACCACGAACAGAGAGTCGTCATAGTCGGCCGGGGTGCCGGAGCCGCCCCAGGTCTCATACATCGCCTCCGCGAACGATGAGCGGTTGTTAACGTCGGTCGTCATGACCCCAAAATCGAGGCTGAACGCATCATTTTCAAAGAAGTAGCTGCCGCCCAAACGCAACTGCTCGACCGTATTGGTCGACAGAGAGGTACGGAACGCTGATCCGGTCGTCTGGAACTGCGTCACATCGAGTGCATCGGCATTGGTCCATGTGACATCCTGAACCGGAAAATCTCCTCGGGTGTACATGCCAGTCCTGTCTCGATTCAGGCTGAAAAACCCAACGTCGTTGTTGGTGCCGTATTTGCCAGCCGGACCGGAGTCGGACTCCGAATCATGGTAATCCAGTTGCAGACTGAGATTGTCAGTTGGGTCCCATGCAAGGTTGAAACCAATGGAATCAAGCTGATGGTTAACACCTTTGTTCGTGTGGTTACCACCAAAGTCGGCGCCACCATTCGAGGAATAGGAGATCGGCACAGCGACGGGACCGTCTGTGAACTCGGAAATGACTGTCGCGCCTAAACCGTTCCAGGCCGAAAGTTCCGCGTCCTGGGTCATTATTTCATTTTCGGCGTACGTGTAATCCAGTGTCGCAGTTATCGTGTCCGTTGGAGCGAACTGCAGCACCAGCTGCCCGTTCAGCCTCTCGCGCTGCACATCGTTGAAGGTGTAGCTGACGTTCTGCGGCAGCATGTACAGACCTGTGGGCCTGTTAATCGTGGTCGTGCCGTTGGTGCCTTCCGGCGGCAGGCTGGTCCAGGTGTCGTTCAATCCGGCAAACGTCGTCCTCCAACCAGCGCCGTGACCGGCCTGGTTATAGCCGAGGTTGCGCTCCTGGTAGCTCGCAGAGACACCAACGCCAAACCTGCCGTCGGCGGAGGTAGTGCTAAAGATACCCGAGATCTCCGGTGTAACATCGTCACCGTTCTCTACCGAATCATCGATCACAGCCTTAACGCCGAAACTTGCGACCATATCCGGGTTATCAAGCGGTCGCGCCGTCATGATGTCGATGGTCGCGCCCATGCCGCCGCTCGGCAGTCGAGCCTGGCTAGTTTTATAGACGTTGATCGCCGACACGGCTTCGGAGGCCAGGTTCGCAAAATCGAAGGACCGTTTGGCACTCTCGAAATTGTCCTCGATGGTAGTGCCGGGCATCTGCCGACCGTTTAGCGTAACGAGGTTGAAGTCGGGGCCGACGCCGCGCACGGTTACTCGAGATCCCTCACCGATAGCTGAGCGGTCGATTGACACGCCGGTAATGCGCTGCATGGACTCGGCGAGGTTGGTGTCGGGAAATTTACCGATATCTTCGGCGATAATGCCGTCAGAAACGCCCTGCGCGTCCCGTTTCTGGATCATTGACGACTGGAGGCTGCCGCGAATGCCCATGACCACAACTTCCTCAATGGCTTCGTCATCGCCGGTATCTTGAGCAACAGCCGGAACGGCTGCGGTTGCGCCTAAAGCAAATGCGACGCCCGCTGCTAGCGGCGTCCTGGTAAACGATGGTTTGAGCATGTGTGAGTAACCCCCGGTGATTTCTACTCGGACCTTGTACCTGTGCTGAATTTGCGCCCGCAGGTACAGTGTGTGCTGACAACGCTGTCATGTGCTTTATAGAACAGTTGTGACAGCGTTGTCAAGTCTGCTTCAGGTACGAGCTGAAAAGGTACAGAACGCCCGAAACGCGGGGACCCACGCGACGTGCCGGGCTGCCCGTCCGGTGAGATAGACGTATTGCAGGGCGAGCGGTTGACCTGAGCGCTCGGACGTCTGTTATACTCAATGACAGCGTTGTCAACACAAGTCAAAGAGACGCGCGTCTTCCAGTTGAATCGATGGGGGCCTTACCAGTGCCGAATCATGCGCAACCGCTTGCGTACAGCCTTCTCGCCACGGCATTGCTGGCCGGTAGCGCTGCCGCATCCCATAGTGAAGAGAGGTCCACATATCAAGCACCGCGTGCCACGGCGGCCATGAGCGTCGACGGCATCGGGGACGAGGCGGCCTGGGACCTCGCCGAATGGAGGGACATCAAGTACAAATGGCTGGGCCCCGACTATTCTGCTGATGATTTCGAGGGGCGCTTCAAGCTGGTCTGGACCGCGGAGCGCCTGTACCTTCTGGTCGAGTTCAATGACGACATCCTGTTCGATTCGCACCGTGACCCGCTGGTGCAATACTGGGATGACGATTGCCTCGAGATCTTCATCGACGAAGATCACTCGGGCGGCGACCACCAGTTCAATCACAATGCATTCGCCTATCACATGTCACTGGACAACCAGGCAATTGATATCGGCACGGACAAGAACGCTCGAAATTACTCGCACCATACGCAAAGCCGGTGGCGACAACATGGCAACACCGTGATCTGGGAAGTCGCTATCGATGTCTACGACGACTCGTATGTGGACGATGCAAAAGACAACAAGCCGGTTCGCCTGGTGGCGGGCAAGGTGCTCGGTCTCATGGTTGCGTACTGCGACAACGATGGCAGCGAGCTCCGTGAAAATTTTATTGGCTCAGAATCGGTACCGACCGGGCCAAAGGACAGAGGCTGGATTGACGCAGGCCTCTTCGGCAAGGTGATACTTGATGAATAGTGTGATTTCTCCGGACCCGGGATTACCGCTCGGGTCGGCTATTGCGGATACCATCGACGGCAGTTTTCTCGACTTCGCGGGTGAACGCTATTTCGTCATCCGCAATGTAGAGCGGATGGAGCCGTTCTTTATGAGCGTAGTCTCCGCCTACGATCACTGGTTGTTCGCTTCGTCGAGCGGAGGCCTGACGGCCGGACGCGTATCACCTGAGACGGCTCTGTTTCCATATACCACTGTCGACAAGCTACACGACAATGCAAACAGCGCAGGCCCGCGAACGATCCTGAGAATCGGCAAGGGCCCGAATACCTTGTACTGGGAACCGTTCAATCTCGAACAGAAAGGCGCGTTTGCGACGAGTTGCAACCTCTATAAGAACACCCTTGGCAACAAGCTTTGCTACGAGGAGGTCAATCACGATCTCGATCTCGTCTTTCGGTACACGTGGTCCACGAGCGCCGAATTCGGCTTTGTACGTCATAGTGAACTCGAGAACCGCGGCGACGCAATGCGACACGTCGAAATCGTCGATGGTGTGCAGAACATCCTCCCGGCGGGTACACCGATATTTACGCAAACGAACTCGAGTAATCTCGTTGACGCCTATAAATGGACGGAACTCGATGAGTCGACCGGGTTGGCATTTCTGACCTTGTACTCGGGTATCAGCGACCGCGCCCAGCCCTGCGAGTCCCTCAAGGCAACCACGGTATTCAGTGTCGGGCTCGAAGACAAAAAGATTTTGATCTCCGCTGATCAACTCAACAGCTTCCGATATGGCACCGAGCTGCAGCAGGAAAATCACAAGCGTGGCATACGCGGCGCCTATTTCGTCAATCACTCCTGCGAACTGGCGAGCGGTGACTGCAGTGCGTGGGACATCGTACTCAATACCGAGCAAAGCCAGGCCGATGTGGTCGCGCTACGGCGTGAACTCGGCAACTCGGAACAGGTCGCGACTACCATTCACACTTCCATTACAGAGGGCTCCGAAAGACTGTCGAGAATCATGGCCGCGGCGGATGGCTTTCAGGCCACTGCTGAAGAGCGTGTATCCGTACATCACTATGCCAACGTGCTATTCAATGTGTTGCGGGGCGGAATCTTCGACGATCAGTACAACGTGTCGTCCCGCGATTTCCGGCGCACGATCAGACAATTCAACAGGCCCGTTTTCGAACGAAATCGCGCCGTTCTCGATACCCTGCCTGAGCGCCTCAGGTTCAATGATCTGCTATCGACCATCGATGAATGCGGCGACCCTCAGCTGAAGCGACTCGCACGCGAATACCTGCCGATCACGTTCGGTCGCCGCCATGGCGACCCGAGTCGGCCCTGGAATCAATTCAAGATCCGTCTTGAAGACGCGAACGGCGAAAGCCTGCTGTCGTATGAGGGTAACTGGCGCGACATTTTCCAGAACTGGGAAGCACTTGCGTTCAGCTATCCCGAGTTCGTCGAGAACATGATTGCCAAATTCGTCAACGCCTCCACGATCGATGGCTATAACCCGTACCGTATCACCAAGGAAGGTATCGACTGGGAGGTTGAGGAGCCAGACAATCCCTGGAGCTACATCGGCTACTGGGGCGATCACCAGATAATCTATCTGCTGAAACTGCTCGAACTGTCATGCAGCTTCCACCCGGAGAGGCTGCACCGTTTGTTGCGTGAACCCCTGTTCAGCTATGCAAACGTGCCGTACAAAATAAGACCATTCGCAGATCTCATCAAGGATCCGAAACACACAGTAATTTTCGATGAGTTGCTGGCCGAGTTGATCGACAAGCGGACCGGGGATATCGGCGCCGATGGAAAGCTGGTTCTCGATGCAGACGGCCACGTGTATCAGGTCAACCTGCTCGAGAAACTGCTCGTGCCGCTGCTCGCCAAGCTCGGCAACCTCGTCGTCGACGGCGGTATCTGGCTCAATACGCAGCGGCCCGAATGGAACGATGCAAATAATGCGCTGGTCGGCCAGGGGCTTTCCATGGTGACGCTCTACTATATGCGGCGCTACATGCATTTCCTGCGCGACCTGCTTGGCAATGAGCCGGGCTCATTTGCAGTGTCCGCAGAAGTTGGCCAGTGGCTCGAGGGGACGGCAAGCGCCCTGTCGCAAACTCGATCTGCAACAGGCAATGGTCAAGTCGACAACGACGCACGATTCGGTTCGCTGGCGGAGCTCGGGCAGGTCGCGAGCGACTATCGCAAGGCGGTATACAACTCCGGCGGATTCGCCGGTTCTCGCAACCTCGAGATTCGCGACATTCTGGCCTTGCTCGAAGATGCACTCGTAATCACCGATCATAGTATTGCCGCGAACCGTCGCGAAGACGGTCTCTATGATGCCTACAACGTCGCCGATTTCGACGAGGACACATTACGTGTCGACAAGCTATACCCGATGTTGGAAGGGCAGGTAGCCGTCCTGAGCTCAGGGGCGATCGGTGCTGACGAAGCCGCTGACGTGCTCGATGCGCTCTTTGCAAGTGACATCTACCGCGACGATCAGGAAAGCTTCATGCTTTATCCCGACCGGCATCTGCCCGGCTTCCTGGAGAGAAATCGCGTCGCGGAAGACCAGGTTCGGCCGATACCACTGCTTAGCCAAATGCTGGAAGCCGGCGATGAGCGTGTCGTTCTAAAGGATGCCGACGGCTTCGTCCGCTTTAGCGCAGAATTTACGAACGCCGGAGACATCGAAGCCGCGCTTGATGCGATTGGCGACGATTATTCTGAAAATGATTCTGCAACCCGCAAAGCGATACTCGAACTCTATGAGTCCGTGTTTGACCACAAGTCATTCACGGGACGCTCCGGCACCATGTTCGGATTCGAAGGGTTGGGATCGATCTACTGGCACATGGTTGCCAAGCTCATGCTGGCAGTCGAAGAGAGTTTCTTCAACGCACTCGACAGCGGCGCTGATCACCCAACGCTGAAACGGCTTGGAGACCTTTACTATCGGGTTCGCTTTGGTATTGGCTTCAACAAATCGCCCGCCGACTATGGTGCGTTTCCGACCGACCCCTACTCGCACACTCCGAGGCATGCCGGCGCACAGCAGCCCGGCATGACCGGGCAGGTCAAGGAAGAGATACTGACTCGTTTTGGTGAGCTCGGCGTGCGCGTTCGGGATGGCGCGATTTCGATCGAGCCTGCGTTGTTACGTGCGCAGGAATTCAGTGTCGAACCGCGATCGTTCCGCTACCTGGATGTAGAAAATAGCTGGCAAATGTTGGCTTTGCCAGCGTCGAGTCTTGCGTTTACCTGGTGCCAGGTACCTATCGTGTACGTATTGGACGATGATGCGGAATCCGGTCTTGTCACGGAGTTCGACGATGGCATCCATTCGAATTTCACCGAGCTCAATTTACCCGACGATATCAGCACCGAGTTGTTCGAGCGCAGCGGCCGGGTTCGGAAAATCATAGCCACCTTTGGCGCAAACCGGCTATTCGGCAACTAATTCAGTAAGGAATCTCAATGTCAAACCACTACAAGCGCAGGATGTCCCTGGCCGGGATCGATTTATCGACTCTGACAACCGAGGACTTGCAAAGTCTTGTTCGCAAGATTCTCGAGGACAAAATTCATGGCCTCTCCTTCAGCCCGTATATCGAGGGACAAGGGCCTGGAACCGTAGTTGAAGAGGCCCAGATTCGGGACAGACTCGCAATTATTGAACCGTACGTCAGGTGGATTCGCTCCTTCTCCTGCACCGACGGCCATGAACTCATTCCTGCCATTGCGAAGGAAAAGGGCCTCAAGACCATGGTCGGCGTCTGGCTCGACGATGATCGGGAGCACAACGAACTCGAGCTCGAGAATGCACTCAGGATCGCGAAGGAAGGACATATCGACATACTCGCAGTCGGCAACGAAGTGCTGCTCCGGGGCGACCTGACCGAGGACGAATTGCTCGACTATTTGCGCCGAGCGAAAGAAGGTGCGCCAGGTGTGGATGTGGGTTATGTCGACGCCTACTTCGAATTTGTAGACCATCCCCGCATCACCGATGCCTGCGACGTGCTACTGGCGAACTGCTATCCGTTCTGGGAAGGTTGTCCGGCCGAACACGCCCTTTTGTATATGAAGGACATGTATCGGCGCGTAGAGAGCGTTGCCAACGGCAAGCGCGTTATCGTCAGTGAGACCGGCTGGCCGAATATTGGCTCGGCCGAGGGCGCTGCCGTGCCCTCCTTCGAAAATGCGATCAAGTATTTTGTCGATACGTGCCGGTGGGCCGAGGACGAAGACATCGAGATCTTCTACTTCTCTTCTTTCGATGAGTCCTGGAAGGTCGGTGCCGAAGGCGACGTCGGCGCTTACTGGGGCCTTTGGGACAAAGATGGAAATCCGAAGTACTTTTGAGTGGCCCTGAACACGATGGAATTCGAACACGCAAATGCGATCTGTTACTCGGGCTATCGGACCGGCCAGAGTCCGCTGGAGGGTGCCTATCCCTCGTACGAACAGGTCCGCGAAGACTTGTCGATTCTCGAAAAGAACTGGAAGTACCTGAGGCTTTATGACTGCAGCCGGCATGCGGACATCGTGCTGCGGGTGATTCGTGAAGAAGGTTTGGACTTCAAAGTCATGCTGGGCCTCGACATGGCGGCGGAAATGAGCAATCCGCATTGCCCCTGGGGTGCCGAGTTCAGCGCCGACACAATTGCGTCGAACTGTGAGCACAACCACCAGGAGATCGAACGGGCGATTGCGCTCGCGAATCGCTATGACAGCGTTTTCTCGGTTTCGGTGGGCAATGAGGCAAGCGTCGAGTGGACTGATCACATGGTGCCGGTTGAACGTCTGATCTCGCACGTGCGTGAATTGAAGGAGGCGATCAAGCAACCGATTACATTCTGCGAGAATTATGCTCCCTGGACGTACAAGCTGGAGCCGCTGGTCGAGGTCCTGGATTTCATATCCGTGCATACCTACCCCGCCTGGGAGTACCGGACAATAGACGACGCACTGGCATATACGCGAGAAAACTACCACTCGGTTGTCGATCATTACCCCGGCAAACCGGTCGTGATTACCGAGGCAGGATGGACGACCGCGTCTAACGGCCGCGGTATCGAACCCTGGAACGCATCGGAAGAGCTACAGGCACACTATTACGAAGAGCTGCTGGCATGGACGACGGAAGAGAAGGTTCTCACCTTCGTTTTCGAAGCCTTCGACGAGCCCTGGAAGGGTTCCCCCGACCTGCTCGAGCCGGAAAAACACTGGGGACTGTTTAACGTCGACCGTACGCCCAAACTCGCAATGCGTCAGCTCTACGCGGAACTCGTGCAACGCGCGTCATAGTGCGCCGTCGAGAATCTTCTTCTTGAGTTGCTCAAACTCTTCCTCGGTCAGGTAACCGGCCTCCCGTAGCGCACCCAGCTCTCGAAGCTGCTCGAGCGCTCGCGACATTTCTATCTTGTCGACCGGCGCACCGCTCACACCAACTTGAGTACTGGGGGTTACCGGCTCGCTGCCCGTATCCCTGGGCTGCTCGGCGGATGCAGCCACCCCGACGGTTGTTTCGCCCGGGTCTTCAGAATTGGATTGCGCCTGCGCCTGCTCGCGGCGCTGCTCTTCTTCGCGCGCCCGGCGTTCCTCCTCTACCTGGATTCGCTGATTGGCGAGACGCGCCCGCTCCGCTCCCACATCGTCTGCCAGCGTCGTCGTCGGGGCCATCGCGACAACCACGAGCAGTACCAGAAGCATTATCGAAAGACGACTCATGGGTCCATCGTATCGCTTCTGCCGAGCCAGTGCCAAACTCACTTGGACTAGCCCAAGTGAGCCGCAATTGGCATTTGGCACAAAGATTGACAGCGTTGTCAGATACTTTGTAGTCTTGACTGTCTATAAAGAGAATAAGAACAGCGAGTCTGATGCCAATGCCCAAAGCCACGATTGACGACGTCGCCAGACTAGCCGGGGTATCGATCAAGACCGTATCTCGTGTGGTCAATCGGGAACAGAATGTTCGCGAGTCAACCCGGGAAAAGGTGCAACAAGCGATAACGCACCTAAATTACCGACCAAATATCTCGGCGCGCAATCTTGCAAGTCTGCGCTCGCATCTGATTGGACTCGTCTATGACGACCCCGGCGCGTATGAGGTTCCCAGCGCCGGCTACGTTATTCGTTTGCAGCAGGGCGCACTGCGCGCTTGCGCCACAGCCAACTACGAACTGCTCATTCATCCGTGCAATTACAGGAACCGACATGTCGGCGCCGAACTCAAAGCGCTCATAGAGCAGGCACGGCCGGACGGTATCGTGCTCGCAGCGCCACTGTCCAATATGCCGAGAATCGTCAATGCCATCTCGGCCACGAGTACGCCGCTGGTCCGCTTGTCTCCGGGCCTGAAAAGCGACAAGCAATACACTGTTTCAACGAACGATCGCGAGAGCTGCGCCGAGATGACCCGCTATCTCGCATCACTAGGGCACGAACGCATTGCGTTCATCGCCGGGCACCCGAGCCATAAAGCCATAAAGAGTCGTTTCTTAGGTTACCAGGACGGGCTACAACAGAGTGGGTTGCCGTTCTCGGCAGACCTCGTCGCCGCCGGCGACAACTCCTCCGGTTCCGGCGAGGCCTGTGCCATCAAACTTCTGGCGCTCGAGCAGGCGCCGACGGCGATTTTTGCTGCAAACGACGACATGGCGGCCGGTGTCATCCGGGCCGCGATTAAGCAGGACATCGATGTGCCAGGCCAGTTGTCGGTCGCCGGTTTTGACGATATTTCGCTCGCCCAGCAGATCTTCCCATCGCTTTCGACGATACGCCAACCGTTGGCCGAAATGGCGGAGCGTGCCGCACATGCACTGATTAACGATCCGGGGAACGGATCGGAGCTTAAGGGCGCTGATGTCGTGCCGGCCAAATTAATTATTCGCGAATCAACGGGACCCGCACCCCGCTGATCGCCAGGCTTTAACGAATGAAGCGAATACTATCGAGATAGATCGTGACGGGCGTGCTGCGTCCGGTCAGCACCACAACGAAGCCTGTCTTGATACTGGCGAGATCCACTTTCTTGAGCGGGATGGTGTAACGCTGCCACTCCCGCGTCAGTCGGATGCCGTCAATCTTCCTGATGCCTGAATCGGGATAGGCCTTGTCCTTCTGGATAATTCCGACGCCGAAACTCACTTTCTCACCGCCATATTCGCCGCGTGCCCAAAGCTCCAGTGCCGTAGCACCCGTCAGGTCATAGCCACCCTCGAGATCACCCCAGTTATTTGCCGGGTCTTGCCAGGCAACGCCGACCCAGCCGAACTTGCCCTCGTAGCGCATGCGGATCGAGGCGAAGCCTTCGTAAGGTGGCTGATCCGTGTAGTCGCCGTCGAGTGTCAGGGATTCTATCGAGCCCATCCAGCCCGAGGGTACCCACGGCATCGACTTGAACGAATCTTCGTACACGGAAACCGGGAAACGAGTCCTTGGCTCGCCTTTAACCAGCAGCGGCACGTTTGCCGTCGCCGCGTTGCCGGCCGCATCATAGACGTAGAAGAACAAACGATACGGCCCCGGCTCTTCGGGCATGCGCAGGCGCGCGCCCTCCGCGCTACTTTCGATTACGACGCCGTCAATTTCGGCCAGATTGGGGCGGAAGTCACCGCCCGTCGCATACTCCGCGGCTTCGGGGCGCAAAACCCAGCGCACGCTGAGCTCGCTGCCTTCGGGATCTTCAGCGTCGAACTTCACATTGATCTCGGCACCCGGGTCCACCTGGGCATTGCCCTCGAGAGACAGCGGTTCAACGGTGGGTGCGAGATCTTCCGGGGGCGAACCGGACCAGAGCTCGGTCATCACGTCGACAGCGCCGGTCTTCGCGCCGCCCTCGAGGAACATGCCGAACCAGGTCTCGGTAGCTTCCATCTTGGAGGCCCACAGGAACGCGTAAGACCCCAAAGCAAATCCGGG
>Ga0316191_10003848_pt1 | contig 11145 bp, 10 predicted proteins | sample Eddworburr2cm_MG_FD_204928 | JGI IMG/M metagenome (GOLD analysis project Ga0316191, IMG submission 204928) | Coastal sediment microbial communities from Maine, United States - Eddy worm burrow 2 cm | ecosystem: Environmental > Aquatic > Marine > Coastal > Sediment | place: USA: Maine... | reverse complement strand
ATCGCTTTGGAGGACTATGTAACATGGCAGAAATCCGTGTTGCTGGACATGGTATACCTGCAGCAGGATGCTTTCGACGAGGTGGACGCCAGCATGTCACGTGAACGACAGGGCGAGAGCTTTCGTTTCCTCAAATCACTGATCGACATGAACTATGATTTCAGCGAGCGGGACAGCGTCCGGGAGTTTTTTACTCGCTTGACCAGCCTCTACAAGAACTGGAATTACAGCCCGGCAGGGTCAGAGGATTACCGGCGCTATAAAGAGGAAATAGCGGCACTCGCACAGCGGCACGAGGGTCACCCCGAACGACGCTCGGCCGAGCGCGAGCCTGAATACTAACGACCCTCCGGCGCGATTCCCCGGCTTAATTACTGCTGTGCTTGTTCCCTGGTGCAAACCGGGGATTCACTCTGACAGCATGCCCCGGTCAACGATAAAATCGATAATCACATCCAGCCCCTGCTGCGTTTTGAGATTGGTGAACACATAGGGGGAGTTGGGTCGCATACGCTTGGTATCCCTATCCATCACATCCAGATCCGCCCCTACATAGGGTGCCAGGTCGATCTTGTTGATAACCAGCAGGTCTGACCTGGTAATGCCGGGGCCGCCCTTGCGGGGTATTTTTTCGCCCTCTGCGACATCTATCACATAGATCGTAAGGTCGGCCAGTTCAGGGCTGAATGTGGCGCTCAGGTTGTCGCCGCCGCTCTCGACAAATATCACATCGAGGTTGGGGTGGCGCTGCGTCATCTCTTCCACCGCAGCCAGGTTCATGGACGCATCCTCGCGGATGGCGGTATGGGGGCAGCCGCCCGTTTCTACGCCGATAATTCGATCGGCATCCAGTGCCTCAGCCCGGGTCAGGATGATTGCATCTTCCTGGGTATAGATATCGTTGGTGACCACGGCGAGATTGTATTTGTCGCGCATGGCCTTGCAGGTCACTTCCAGTAGCGCCGTTTTACCGGACCCTACCGGTCCGCCTATGCCTACACGCAAGGGTGTGTTGTTATGATTCATGGGTTTGTTCCTATAGTCTGTGTGCACTCACGAGCGAAACAGGCGAGTGTATTGGGTTTCATGTCGGGAGCTGGCGATTGCCAGCGCAGGAGTCGAGCTACCTATATCCGCGTCGCGCACCTCGCTTGCCGCTATTACTGCAGCGGGAATTTCCCCGGCCAGTTGCAGCAGTATCTGCTGGCCATGGGTTTGTCCAAGCGGAATCAGTTTTATGCCGGCGGTGACGTTGTTCTCCAGCCAGCTCCAGGCATAACCGCTGCAGATTTTGGCTGCGGGAATACCCCAGCTAGTTGCGGCTAGTGCGATACCGGCCAACTGCGTACTGGCGATACTGCTTTTCAGTCCCGGTATTATGGCTATATCAAGGTTCGGCAGTAACTTCGCCAGCGCCGCGCCCCTCTGTCGCTCTTCCTTGCGCAATTCAGAGGTTTCCCTGCAGGCCAGCAGGTAATGGCACCAGCGCGCCACGGCGACTTCATCCGCTTGCGCAAACGCTGCCTGTAAACGCAACAGGACAGGTAGTTCCAGTGTTGCCACGCTATGGGTAAGCTGGCCCTGTAACCACTGTGCCAGGGTCTCCTTGTCATGCACCCAGCCAGCTTCTACCGCCCATTCCAGTCCCTGGGAATAGGTGAAGCCGCCTATGGGAAGCGCCGGGCTGATCAATTGATACAGGCGGATATCCGCTAATTGGGCGGGTTCAGTCATTGGCTAATGGCTGTGTTCATGATTGTGCTGATGCTTGTGCTGATGGTTGTCCCCATGATGGTGTGCTGCACTTTGATAAGCGCCGGCCTCTGGCTCGAAGGGGGCTTGCTCTACCTCCGCGGACAGACCCAGCCCCGCGATCATTTCATCCAGCACATGATCATGTTTGTAGCGCACCCACTGAGCAGTAATTTGCAGGGGTACATGGCGATTACCCAGGTGGTAACACGCCCTGGCCAATGCGTATGCATCGGCACTGCGCACGGTGGAGACGGTCTCGGGAGCCGCTACCACCTGTATTACCAGTCCCTGTGTACTTTGCAGTAAGTCACCACCGCGCAATACTTTGCCTCGTGGCAGGAACAGACCGGCCTCCTGACCATCGTCCAGAGTCACTTTAAGCCGGCTCCTGACACGCTGGTCGATAGGCAGGCTGAGAGTTGCACTGTGTTCAGCGCTTTCTTCCAGGAGTTTTTCGATGCGAATCACAATATTTTTCTCAGAACAGGAAATAACGCTGGGCCAGCGGTAATTCCGTCGCGGGTTCGCAAACCAGCAACTCGCCATCGGCGCGCACCTCGTAGGTTTGTGAATCGACCTCTATTTTTGGCAGGTAACTGTTGCGCACCATATCGTTCTTGGTGACCTTGCGACAGCCGCGCACGGTTCCTATCAAACTCTGTAAACCCAGTTGTTGCGCCACCTGGGCATCCACTCCGGCCGCGGACATGAATATCATGGACGTACTGTTACAGGCCTTACCCATTGCCCCGAACATCGGCCGGTAATGTACCGGCTGCGGCGTGGGAATGGATGCGTTGGGGTCGCCCATGGGCGCGGCTGCTATCATGCCACCCTTGACAATAATCGCCGGTTTGGCGCCAAAAAATGCGGGCTTCCACAATACCAGGTCAGCCAGTTTTCCCGGCTCTATTGAGCCCACCTCATGGGAGATACCGTGGGCGATAGCCGGGTTGATGGTGTACTTGGCAATATAGCGCTTGATACGCTCGTTATCATTGGCACTGCTGTCTTCGGCAAGGGCGCCGCGCTGCACCTTCATTTTATGAGCAGTCTGCCAGGTGCGGCAGATGACTTCCCCGACGCGGCCCATGGCCTGCGAATCCGAGGCAATCATGGAAAATGCGCCCAGGTCATGGAGTATGTCCTCCGCTGCGATAGTCTCTCGACGGATGCGTGATTCGGCAAAAGCGACATCTTCCGCGATACCCGGATCGAGATGGTGACAAACCATTAGCATGTCCAGGTGCTCGTCCACCGTATTGATAGTGTAAGGGCGGGTCGGATTGGTGGAAGAGGGCAGGATGTTGAGTTCGCCCGCGGCCTTGATGATATCCGGAGCGTGGCCACCGCCTGCGCCTTCGGTATGGTAGGTGTGAATTGTGCGCCCGGCGATCGCGTCCAGCGTGGTCTCTACAAAACCGGACTCGTTGAGTGTGTCCGTATGGATGGCGACCTGCGTATCCGTTTCTTCAGCCACATTAAGGCACTGGTCTATAGCCGCCGGCGTAGTACCCCAATCCTCGTGCAGCTTGAGGCCAATAGTGCCAGCGGCGATCTGCTCACGCAAAGCCTCCGGCAGGCTGGCATTACCTTTGCCCAGGAAACCCAGGTTCATCGGGGCGCTGTCCGCCGCCTCCAGCATGCGGTGTATATTCCAGGGTCCCGGTGTGCAGGTGGTGGCATTGGTGCCGGTCGCCGGCCCGGTGCCGCCGCCGAGCATGGTGGTAACGCCCGACATCAAGGCCTCATCAATCTGCTGCGGGCAGATGAAGTGGATATGGGAGTCAATGCCCCCGGCCGTCAGTATCATACCCTCGCCGGCCAACACCTCAGAACCCGGCCCCACAACGATATCCACATTGGGTTGGGTGTCCGGATTACCGGCTTTACCCACCGCGGCAATACGCCCATTTTTTATTCCCACGTCCGCCTTAACAATACCCCAGTGGTCGACTATCAGGGCGTTGGTTATCACCAGGTCTGCGGTTTCGGCGCTGGGACGCTGGCTCTGCCCCATACCGTCACGAATCACCTTGCCGCCACCAAACTTCACTTCATCCCCGTAGCTGGTAAAGTCCTTCTCCACTTCCAGCCACAGTTCGGTATCGGCAAGACGCAGTTTATCGCCCGTCGTGGGACCGAACATTTCAGCGTAGGCCTGCCTGGATATTTTTACCGCCATGTTGTTCTCCTACAACTTGCCCATTATCTTGCCCTGGAAACCGTAGATCTCCCTGGAGCCTGCATAGGCAACCAGTTCAACGGTGCGATCCTGCCCGGGTTCAAAACGCACGGCCGTGCCCGATGCGATATTCAGGCGATAGCCCCTTGCTTGCTCGCGCTCAAATACGAGGGCCTCGTTGACTTCATAGAAGTGATAGTGCGAGCCGATCTGAACCGGTCTGTCCCCGGTGTTGGCTACTTTCACGGTGACGGTATCACGTCCCTGGTTGATCTCGATGTCGCCGTCGGCGACGCGTAATTCTCCGGGTATCATCTGCGTCTCCTAGACGATAGGGTCGTGGACGGTGACCAGTTTGGTGCCGTCCGGGAAGGTGGCTTCTACCTGTACGTCGTGGATCATTTCGGGAACGCCGGGCATGACCTCATCCGCGCTGAGCAGGGTGCGACCATAATCCATCAGCTCAGCCACGGTGCGGCCGTCGCGGGCGCCCTCCATTATGGCGGCGCTGATAAAGGCAACAGCTTCAGGATAGTTGAGCTTTAAACCCCGGTCCTTGCGCCGCTCGGCGAGCAGCGCCGCGGTAAACAGCATCAGTTTGTCTTTTTCTCTAGGTGTTAATTCCATCGTATTCTCTTTCTAGGTTGCCCAGATACGCGGCAGACAAGTTGGCTGTTGCAGCCACTGCCCGCGCAGTGCACTCCACAGTTGCGTGAACAGAGCGAGAATTGGCTCTGACTGTTCACCCAGGGCGCGCACTATCAATACTTCATCGACCAGGGTAAGGCCCACAGGGTATGGGTAGTGATTATTTTGCATCGAGTCTTTGGGCTGCAATATCTGGTTCAGTAATTCGCGCTGTTGCTCGCTGCAGGGTGCAGCAATTAACGTGCCCTGCATGACCAGCCCGCGCAAACCGGTAGGTGATGCCAGCGTGGCCTCACCCTGGGTTTGGAATTGCTCCAGCAGCCGCAATTCGCCGGCCAACTTAACCTCGGTTCGGCTGCGCACTGAGCCAAGGGTAAACGGCTCATTGCTGGCAGGACGACCAAAACACTGTATCTCCCAACCGACAAACTTTCCTTTTGGAGCGATATCAATTTGCGTGCGCAGCTCTGCGTTGGCGCTGTCAAAAAAGATGTTCTGTTGTGGCAGCCACTCTACCACTGCGTCATCTGAGATAGTAATTCGCTGTGTCTGGCTGCCCACATGCCCTGATTTTGATCGATAGAACTTGGTCGCACCTGGCGTGGTCAGCAGGCAGTGGGTGCCGGACGTGGCCAGCACATCAACTTGCAAACAATCACCGCCCACCACGCCACCGGGCGGGTGCAGGAGATAGTTGTGGCAAATATCGCCCTCCGGGTAAAAAGATCGCTGCACCGCTAATGGACCGCTCTGCCGTCTTTTCCTGAGTAGGGTTTTACTTCCGCGCAAACCGTATTCCAGTTCGAGTTGAGCCTGCCAGCCCTGGGGTGTTAACGCTTTGTTCATCAGTGAGTAACCGGGTGCTTACATAGTTATGCAGGCCTGCGCCTTATTGCGGCAAGCGGAGCAAGACTAGCAGGCGCAAAACCCTTCGTCAGTAAAAATTACCTCTGGCGTGATGGTGACGCCCTGCACCTTGGCGGAAAACTATGATAGTTCAAAAAAAGCTGGGTGGTGAGCAAGCCCGGTTTACTTATGCTGCCGGCATCTTTCAATTGAGCGATGACCTGGTCGGTAAACACCTGTCCGTTTAGCTTAAACCGTCAGTCGGTGTTGCTATTAATCCTGGCCAGTAGTGCCTCCCTGATGGAGTCTATACCCGGCTTATGTTTCGCGATCTCCTCCAGGTCAAGTCCGTGCAGTTCATGCGGAAATACCAGCCAGCTTTCCGTCTCGTGAACATAAAAATCGGGGGTACGCCCTGTTTTATTGTGGCCGGGCTTGTAATAGGGCGTGGCAACTTTGATGTCCGGGGTGTTTTTCTTACAGGCCGCTTCGATGTCAGTAATTATCTGCTGGATGCTTAAGCCGGTATCGTGCACGTCGTCAACAATCAGCATGGAGTCCTCTGCCTGGATGCGGCGAATAATGTAGTTCAGGCCGTGGACTGTTACATGCCTGGCTCGCTCGCCGATGCCCGTATAGGAAGAAGTACGGATGGCGATATGATCGGACTCCACGCCCATTACATCAAGTAATTCCTGTACAGCAATACCTACAGGGGCTCCGCCTCGCCATACACCCACGATGTAGTCAGGTTTGTAGCCGCTCTCGTAGATTTTGAGGGCCAGATGAAAAGAATCGTCCAGTAATTGCTGCGCACCAATATAGGTCTTGCTTGTCAAAACGGTCTCTCCGAGGCTGTTGCCATTTAACGTATAGTTGGTATTTCAACCGGTACAGCGTTTCCTGTAACGCGGCATTGTATAGCTTCGTGCCCGAATTGTTAATGTCGGCATTGCTGGGGCCACCAGGTGATCCCCTTTAAATACAAAATATTGTCGATATCATTCACTGTAGTATGTGCGGGGAATACCAGTAAACGTAGCGATAGCTCTTGGCGCTTAACGAGTATACTTGCTATGTTTGTTGTCAGTTCAGTTAACTTTTCTGGAGAATTTTTCATTGATTAGGTTCCTCCTCAATGCGGTAGAACACCAGGTGGAGAACACTGATCCCAATACCTTGCTGTTGGCTTATTTGCGGGATCACCTGGGTAAGATGGGAACCAAGGAGGGCTGCGCCTCCGGAGACTGCGGTGCCTGCACGGTGGTACTGGGCGAGTTGTTAGCCGGCGAATTGCGCTACCGTGCTATCAATGCCTGTATCACTCCGCTGGGTAGCATTCATGGCAGGCAATTGATTACTGTAGAGAATTTGCAGCGCGGACCAACACTGCATGCGGTGCAGCAGGCGATGGTTGATCACCACGGATCTCAATGCGGCTTCTGTACCCCGGGGTTTGTCATGTCAATGTTCGCTCACCTCAAGACGCACGACAGCCCGGACCGCGAGGAGATATTGGAATCCCTGGGCGGAAACCTGTGCCGCTGTACCGGCTACCGTCCCATCGTAGACGCGGCGGTGCACATGTATGACCCGGCGGCAGGGGATGCTTTCAGTGAACAACAGCTGGCAACAATAGCCGCGCTTGAGGATATTGCTGCTGACGAGGCAGAGATAGAGCTAACGCACAGTGGTCGCCGCTACATTGCGCCGCGCACTCTGTCGACGCTGACCAGGGCCCTACAGGATTATCCCGAGGCGCGCCTGGTCGCTGGCGCGACCGACCTCGCGCTGGAGATAACCCAGGGATTGAAAGAAATCGAGACCCTGGTTTTTACCGGCCGGGTACCCGAATTACTGTGCTGCGAAGATCAGGGCGACAAGCTGCTGATCGGTGCCGCGGTAAGCTTCAGCGACTGCAAGGATTTGCTGTGCAACACCTGGCCACAGCTCAAAGAGCTCATCGAGAGGCTGGGCTCCCTGCAGATACGGAACCAGGGCACCCTGGGGGGTAATGTGGGCAATGCATCCCCGATTGGCGATATGCCGCCGGTGTTGCTTGCCCTGCAAGCGAGCCTGGTGCTGCGCTGCGGCGACGTGTCCCGTGTTATCCCCATTGAGGAGTTCTATGTCAGCTATAAAGTCACCGCGCTGCAGCCGGGTGAATTCATCGAGCGCATCGAGATACCCAAACCCGCGCAGGGCGACTGGCTGCAGGCGTACAAAGTAAGCAAACGCCTGGAGGATGATATCTCGGCGGTCTGTGGCGCTTTTAACCTGCGTATAATCGATGGCAAGGTCGCCGCCGCAGTTATTGCTTTCGGCGGCATGGCGGAAATACCCAAACGAGCCGGCCAATGTGAGCTGGCCCTGGTGGGACAGACCTGGCAGCAGTTGACTATTGACGCTGCCATGACCGCACTGGAACTGGATTTCCAGCCCATAGACGACTTTCGTGCCAGTGCCGATTACCGCCTGCAGGTAGCCAGGAACTTGTTACAACGGCTGTTCCTGGCCCATGCCATGCCACCATCACAATTGCAGGTGACCCACTATGCGTAGCCTGTCCGATCCCAATACAAAGATCGCCGAAAAAGGCGTGTCGGGGCCCGGTGAGTCGGTGAGGCACGAAAGTGCCCACCTGCATGTAAGCGGTGAGGCGCGCTATACCGATGACCTGGGCGCGCCGGCAAACACGCTGTTCGCTTACGTGGGCCTCAGTGATAGTACCCATGGCAAGCTCCTCAGCCTGAACCTCGATAAGGTGAGAACCGCACCGGGCGTCGAGGCCGTCGTCACCTTTGATGACATACCGGGCCTCACGGACATAGGTCCTGTCTTTCCTGGTGATCCACTGCTGGTGAATGACACCGTGGAATTTCACGGCCAGGTGTTATTCGCCGTTGCAGCGTCCAGTTACGATGCGGCGCGCAAGGCCGCGCGCCTGGCGCAGAGCGAGTATGCGCCAGCAGACGCAAATATCACCATAGAACAGGGTCTGGCCAGTGACAGCTATGTGCGCCCCAGTCACACCCAGCAGCGCGGTGATGCACGCACTGCGCTGGATAAGGCGCCGTTGCGGCTGTGCGGAGAATTTCACAGCGGTGCCCAGGAACAGATGTACCTGGAGGGCCAGGCTGCGCTGTGTATACCCCAGGAAGATGGCGGCATGACGGTGTATACCTCCACCCAGCACCCCTCCGAGGGACAGAAACTGGTGGCAGAGGTGCTGAATCTGCCGCTGAGCATGGTAACCGTGGATGTGCGTCGCATGGGGGGGGGCTTTGGGGGCAAGGAGACCAACGCTAACCAGTGGGCCTGTATCGCTGCGGTATTGGCCCATAAAACCGGCAGGCCGGTCAAACTTCGCCTGGCCAGGGCGGACGACATTGTGGCGACTGGAAAACGTCATCCCTTTCTAAGTCGTTATGACGTTGGCTTTGACGAACGGGGCCACATCCTCGGACTGGAACTGGAACTCAGTGGTGGCTGCGGCATGTCACCGGATTTGTCGGATGCCATTGTCGACAGGGCGATGTTCCATGCCGACAATGCCTATTACCTGCCAGCGGTGCATATTACCGGACATCGGGTAAAGACCCACACGGTGTCTAACACGGCGTTTCGCGGCTTCGGCGGACCCCAGGGCATGCTGGCCATCGAGAATATAGTCGAACAGATCGCCACCGCCACAGGCCTGGACCCACTGGAGGTTCGGCGGCGCAACTTTTATCGCGAAGAAGGTGGGCACGACACCACTCACTACGGCCAGACCATTGAGCAGCATCTGATAGAACCCCTGGTCACGCGTCTGGAGCGGACCTCCGATTATCAACAGCGGCGCCAGGATATCCGCGCGTTCAACGCCAGCAGCCCGATTCTCAAGCGCGGTCTGGCACTGACCCCGGTAAAGTTCGGCATATCTTTTACAGTGCAGCACCTGAACCAGGCCGGTGCCTTGCTGCATGTCTACACGGACGGCAGTGTGCAGTTAAACCACGGTGGCACCGAGATGGGGCAGGGCCTGTATACGAAAGTCGCACAGGTTGTTGCGCATGAGCTACAGGTGGATATGGATAACATAAGCTGCACATCGACTCGCACTGACAAGGTTCCCAATACTTCGCCCACGGCGGCCTCTTCCGGGAGTGACCTCAACGGCATGGCCGCGCGGGACGCCAGCCGCAAAATCCGGCACAGGCTGACCGAGTTCGCGGCACAACATTTCGGCGTTGACATTGAGTCAGTCAGCTTCAGTAACGGGATCGTCACAGCAGGTGAGCATGCATTGTCCTTTGCCGAGCTGGTGCAGCTGGCCTACCTCAACCGGATTTCACTGTCTGCAACAGGTTACTACCGCACGCCTAAAATTCACTATGACCGCGAGCAGGCGCAAGGTCGCCCCTTCTTTTACTTTGCCTACGGTGCCGCCGTTTCCGAAGTGGTTATCGACACGCTTACCGGAGAGTACAAAGTGTTGCGGGTCGATATCTGCCAGGATGTGGGCCAATCACTGAACCCCGCCCTGGATATCGGCCAGATTGAAGGCGGTTTTATCCAGGGCATGGGATGGCTGACCTGCGAAGAGTTGGTCTGGGGCGAGGATGGTCGCCTGCAGACCGTGAACCCGGCCAGTTACAAGATTCCGGCCGTTGGCGACACGCCCGCCATTTTCAATGTGGAATTGCTGCCGGACAGCCCGAACGTGGAGGCAACCATATTCCACTCCAAGGCCGTGGGCGAGCCGCCGCTGATGCTGGGAATAGCGGTATGGTCTGCACTGCGTGATGCCGTATGCAGCTTGGGGGATTATCGCTATAGCCCCTGTTTCGATGCGCCGGCAACGCCGGAGCGTGTGCTCAAGGCCTGCGAGGAAATCAGATCGCAGCGGGAGGCCCTCTTGTCATGAACGAACTCAATACCAATACCGAATGGGCACTGGCGGCCACACAATTACAACAGGCGGGCGAGGATTACGTCCTGGTCACCGTACTGGGGTCCCGGGGCTCTACACCGCGCGATACCGGCACGAAAATGGTGATCTGTGCGGCGCAAAGCTACGGCACCATAGGTGGAGGCCACCTGGAATTACGCGCCGTGGAAATTGCATTGCAAATGTTACAGCTGGAGGAAGACCAGCAGCGCGTGGAATATTTCCCCCTCGGTCCCAGCCTGGGTCAATGTTGTGGCGGCAGTACCAGCGTGCTGTTTGAAAGTTTTAAAGCCAGTCGCCTGGATGTGATGCTGTTCGGGGCGGGGCACGTTGGCTCTACACTGGTGCCAATATTACAGCAGCTGCCTTGCCGTCTGCACTGGGTGGACAGTCGGGAGAGTTTCGAGCAGCGGTCAGTGCCGGCCAATGTGACGACGGTTGTGAGCGAGGCCCCCGCAATGGAGGTTGCGCTGATGCCTCCCGGTAGCTGGTTCATCATCATGACCCACAATCACCAGCTGGATTACGAGATCCTGCGTGCTGTGCTGGATCGTGGCGATGCCGCGTATATTGGCATGATAGGCTCCAGCACCAAGTGGCGCCGTTTCCAGATGCGCTTGCAACACCAGGGCTACAGCCCGGGGGTCTGCGAAACCGTACACTGCCCGATCGGCCTGGATACCGTACCGGGCAAACGCCCGATTGAAGTCGCGGTGTCTGTTGCCGCAGAGATCATCGGGCTCTACAACCAGAGCACGACCAAGCGCTCCACCCAGCG